>WNFH01000873.1_pt1 | contig 19805 bp, 22 predicted proteins | sample 5400411 | NCBI WGS metagenome assembly WNFH01 (sample SAMN13153347, study PRJNA577476) | soil metagenome | isolation source: 200 cm saprolite under Douglas fir tree site 2 hole 3 | place: USA:California | collected 2015-04-18
GATCACGCTGCCGTCGCCGAATACGTCCTTGTCCAAGGCCAGCGGCTCGACCTTCCTCCTTTCGTCGATCCAGCTTTTGAAGCCTGCGACATTGGCACCTTGCATCGGTGTCGGCGAGGTGATCTGGTCCCAGTCGCCCTTTCCGATGAGCAGCGTCGCGTTCGTGAACGGCGCGAGCTGGCCGGTATGGTCGCCGTGAAAGTGGCTGATGCCGACGTACTTGACCTGCTCCGGCGTGACCTTGAGCTCCTTCAAGCGATCCACGATACCGACTTTCGGCGCGTTGGGACTTGTGCCAGGTGCGAAGCCGGTGTCCCACACCATGTATTCGTCGCCGTGCTTGATCAGGTAGCAGCTGAACGTGAACGTCAGCTTGAGATCCTTGTAGGCGAACGTGTCGGTGAAGCGCTGACCGACGTCCGTCGGCGTGGCGCCGGTGCCGCAGTCGATGCGTGTAAGCGTGACTTCGGCCGGCGCTTGCGCGAACGCCGTTAGGCCGACGAGAAGGTTAGCGCACACGCCGACCACGAACAGGGACAGGGCTCTTAGCATGGTGTCCTCCCAGGCGGCATTTGACCGCTGTGATCAATGCTGACTACGCTCACTCCCGCACGACTATCGATGAGCTTCACGTCGCCGGGCTCGCGCGCTACGGCTCGACGCGCTCGATCTTCACGCTCCGGCGCGTGCGCGCGGACTCGATCATCGCTAGCGTGACCTCCACGACGCGCAGCCCGTCCAGTCCGGTTGCTGCTGGCTGGCCGCGGGTGGTCACCGCGCGCTGGAAGTCCTCGACCTCTGCGACGTAGTTCGGCAGCAGCGCTTCCGGGTAGTCAGTGGTCTCGTTGATGGTGTCACTCGTGATCTCGAAGCGGCCCGTACGCGCTTCCCACATGGAGTGGTGTCCGGCGATGAGCCCGGTGATCCCGTACACGCGGAAATCGTTGCGCGAGTCCGGAAGAAGGCGGCTCGCGACCACTTGGCCGAGCGTGCCGTTCCCGAAGCGCAGGATGAGGCAAGCGAGTTGTTCGAGCGGCCGCGCGGCCGTCTGGCCGTCGGTGACAGCCGTGATCTCGTCCACCTCGGCGCCGAGCACGAAGCGCAGCAGGTCGACCGAGTGCACGCCGGTGCCCATCATCGTGGACGCGCCCCCGATCAGCTCCGGCGTGTCCCACCACTGCGTGAGCGGCGTGCGCGGCGGCGAGCCGTCGCGGCCGCGCACGCCGAATGCCCACTGCGCCTGAGCGAGCACGATGCGCCCCAGCGTCCCGGCCGCGACGAGCTCGCGCGCGCGGATATAGGCCGGGTGCTGGCGCAAGTTGAAGGCAATGGCGAGCGTGACGCCAGCGCGGCGGCACGCCTGCAGCATTCGCACGGCGTCGGCGATCGTCGTGGCCATCGGCTTCTCGCACAGCACGTGCTTACCGGCTTCCGCCGCCTGGACGACGTGCTCGGCATGCAAGGCGTTCGGCGAGGACACGAAGACGCCGTCGACACGCGAGTCCTTGAGGAGGTCGCCGAGCTGACTGTACGCGGCGCGTGCGTGATGCTTCTGCGCGAATGCCTCCACGCGGTGTTGATCGCGGCTGTAGACGCCGACGAGCTCGCCGCCGTCGGCCGCGGCCATCGCCGGCGCGATCTTGATGTCTGGATGCTTGCCCGTGCTGACGATGCCCCATCCGAACGGCATGGGATTCTCCTCAGTCGCGTGAGTACTCGAGCCACAGGCGAAGTCCGATGCGCATGGCGAGGCCTGGCTGGCCGGTCACCGGAAGAACTCGACCTTCGCCTCGCGGACGAAGAGGAAGTTCCCCGGTGCCGCCGAAATCGGCCCGTTGATCGCAAACACGGCGATCTCGAACCTGTCGCCGGGAGACACGGCGCCGTCGGCCAGCACGACGCGGTTGGGCATGTTGAAGCCCTGGATCGCCCCTGGGCTCGGCCGGCCGGGGGTGCGCGGCATCGCGCCGTTGATCCAGACTTCCGCGTAGTCGTCGACGTTGACGCGGAACACCGCCTTGGCGCCGGCGGTGTCGAAGCCCGCGACGTTCGTGGGGATCGTCAGGGTGGTACGGAACCAGATGAACGACACCAGGCCACCACCGCGCCTGACGCCGAGATCGGCGGGCGCAATCATGGCCCAATCCGAGTCGTCGAAGCCGAGCAGCTCGGCATGGGGTTCGATGTCGTAGGTCGTCTTGAACTCGGGCAGCGAGTTGGTCAACGCGGGACACTCGATGAGCTTTGCTTCCTTCACCCGCCACCGCGCGCCGAACGCCGCCGATCCCGCCTCCGTCATCAGGTCGACGACGTGCACCGGCGGGATCGACGGCGCGAGGGGCGGCTGCGGCTGGAGCACCGCCGAGACCGCGGGCGGGACCCACACCGTGGGGCGGACGTACTTGCTCGCGGGCATCGGGATCAGGCCGGCCGGTTCGCCTTGAGGAACGTGCGCACGTGCCGCACCGCGAGTGGGATCTTCTCCTTCGTGTCCTTCCACGGGAAGAAGGTCAGCTCGGATTTCGGGGCCAGCATCGCCGACTCGATGGCGGGCTCGTAGGGGTGCGATGGGGTCTCGTCCGGCATGACCAGCACGGGCGCCTGGCAGCCCTGGACGACGTCGCGCGGCACGCTGAACACGAAGTCGGCGTTCGTGACGTACATCCGTGTTAGGAAGTTGTCGATCATGTCCATCGTGAGGTCAGGCCGCTGCTTGACCAGCGCCGGCCCCCAGGTCTGCATGCTGTTGTCGTACATGGGGTTCGATTCCTTGCGGAAGCCGACGGGCTGCGACACGACCGCGGCGACGATGCGCTCCGGCGCGCGCTGGACCAGCTTCCAGATGAACGGGCCGCCGATGCAGTAGCCGATCACCATGAAGCGCCGGATGCCCAGGTGATCCATGAGGGCGAGGTGGTCGTCGGCATAGGAGTCCCACGGCCGATCGATCTCGAGCGGCCCGGAGGACTGGCCGCTCGGCGCGTTGCGCAGGTCGGCCGTGATACAGCGGTACTCGTCCTTGAATTCCTCGGTCGCGTTGAACGGCGCCCGGTCCGACATGAAGCCGATGGTCGAGTTCTGGCCCCCGCCGGGGATGACGAACAGCGGGAAGCCGGAGCCGGCCTCCTGGTAGTGAATGCGGACGTTGCCCTTCTCGTAAAACGCCATGGTGTTCCCCCTTTGCGGCTGGCTGCGAGAATGCGTGCGATGGGCTGTGGACTCCACAACGGAGCATACAGGAAACGAGGGGAAGAAAGTCATGCGCATGGTCCTGATCGGGACATCGCACTGGCACACGCCGTTCTATTCCGACCCTGTGCTGGGGATGAAGGACGCGACGATCGTCGGTGTGAGCGACCCCGACGCCGAGCGCGCGACGCCGCTCGCCGCCCAGGCGAAATGCCCCGTCTTTACCTATCCCGCGAGCCGGAACTCGAGCCGCCATCTAGTGGCGGCTACGCGCCGCCGTCGACCAGACGGCGTTCGAACCAGCGCTATTTTGGTCCGAACACATCGATGGCGACACGGCCAGCGTTGACCGCGCAGGGCCAGCCGGCATAGAACGCTACGTGCGTGATCAGCCCCTTCAACTCGGTCTCCGTCACCCCGTTGTCGAGCGCCCTCTGCATGTGGCCCCGCATCTCGTCGGTCCGATAGAGCGCAGCCAGCATTGCCACCGTGATCAGGCTACGGTCACGCTTGCTGAGGTCAGGGTGCTCCCACACGTCGCCGAACAGTACGTCGTCGCGGAGCTGCCCCAGCTTGGGAACGAATTCGTACACCGTCGGTTTTTTCTGAGCCATGTGTCGATCTCCTCGTGCATGGGTCGCGATGGCGATGGAGAGCCGTCGTCTCGTTGTGCGGGCTCCCGGCAAAGATATCAGAGATGCTGCATCCCGTTGTTGGGGAAGCAGGCCCGGTCGGCGATATCCGAATCAGCTTCAGTAAGGCAAGGTGGGTTGTTAGAAATCACGCGGTACGCGTTTAGCTCTTGGGAGCGCGGAAGTCCCGATAAGACGACACCAGCTAAATGACCGGATGCACGCTTGAGCGTCTCATGTCGTGTCGATCGAAATCTCGTTGGAACCGCTAGGCCATCTACGCGGCAAGGCGCCGACACCGCTGAAGTCCACCTCGATGTAACGCAGCCGAGTCCCCTTGAGGCCACCACCACCGATCAGCAACCAGGGACTAGGCAGTCCGCCGCAAGACTCCGCGCACCGGCACGACTCCCCACATCGGCGCGGCCCCTTGGGGCCAGATCCGAAATCATCGGAGTTTCGTGCGTTAACGCGGAGCCACCCAGACGCCCCGCACATGCGCGGCGGTCCACGGACGGAGGACACGCGCTGGTGGCCGCACCCGGACCAGGTTTTGGCGCAGGGCAGGTTCGACGTGCGTCGCGTCGCGCCGGCGACCGCTGCCGAATAGATATCCAAGGCCGACGTGTGCGCGGAGCTCCGTAAGTCAGCCCCGAGGCATCGCGGGACCGGATCAGAGGCCCGCGACGGGAACCCCAGGGTCAGCTCAGGCCGTAGAAGCCGAGGGCGCCGCCGGCGAGCACCTGGTGCTTCGCCTCGGGGGACAGCGGCCCGAGCCGCTCGCTGAGCATCTGCGGCGCGCCCGGGAAGAAGCCGTCCGAGTGCGGATAATCGGTGGCCCACATGATCTTGTGCGGCCCGATATAGTCAGCCAGCACCGCGATGCTGCTCTCGACCGGCTCGAACGAGATCCAGCAATTGCGCTGGAACAGCTCGCTCGGCCTCGTCTTCGGCGCGGACTCGTTGAAGCCCTGGTCATCGAAGTGCCGGTCCATGCGGTCGAGCCACGGCGCGATCCAGCCGCCGCCCGACTCGAGAAACGCGACGCGCAATCGCGGATGACGGTCGACGACACCGCCCCAGATCACGCTCAGTGCGACCAGCATCATCTCCATCGTGTGCGAGACCATGTGGCGCGCCGCGCGGTCGTCCTCGAAGCGGTCGACGCCGACGGTCGGCATCGCGTTGGTCGATCCCTCGTGAAAGCCGACGGAGAAGTCGAGTTCCTCGGCCATCGTCCAGAACGGCTCGTACATCGGGTCGCTGATCATCTTCTTGCCGTGATAAGGGTTGGGCCGCAGGAACCCGCCGCGCATCCCGAGCTTTTCGCGGGCGTATCGCATCTCGTCGACCGCCAGATCGACCGACTGCATCGGCAGGATCGCGACCCCGAACAGGCGCTCGGAATACGGCTTGCAGTAATCGGCGAGCCAGCGGTTGTAGGCGCGGCACATCGCGGCGGCCAGGCCGGGATCCTCGACGGCGCCCGCGAACAGGCCGAGACTGGGATAGAGGAAGGCGGCATCGATGCCGTCGACATCCATGTCAACGATGCGCGCGTGCGGGTCGAACCCGCCTTTGCGCCCCTCGGCATATTTCAGGGTGCCGGGCTTGACGATTCCCTGCCGGACGCCGACGGAACCCAGGCTGCCGATCCCCCGCGGATTGCCCAGCAGCTTGCCTTCGACGCTCAGGCGTTCCTTGCCGTTGTCGTCGATGACAAACCGCGGCCGGCGCTCGCGGAATTTGGGATCGATGTACTTGTCCCACAGGTCGAGCGGCTCGAGGATGTGACCGTCAGCGTCGACTATGTTGTACGCGCGCGTCATCGGCAATCCCTCCGAAGGCGATCGAAACAGCCACATACTACCGCAGTCGCGCTATCCTACGCACGGGAGCGAGAGAGCCCACGTGACCCGGATCGCCAGCGTCAAGCCCCATCCGATCTCGGTGCCGTTGAACGATCCAGTCTGGACGGCACACGAAGAACTGACATCGTCGAGCGTCATCGTGGTGGAAGTGCGCACCGACGACGGCCTCACCGGCTACGGGCAGATCCACGGCTCGCCGATGAAGGCGATCTGCGCCTGGGTGGAACGGTTCGGAGAGATCGTCCGCGGCATGGACGCGCTCGCCCATGTCGCGGTGTGGGACCGGCTCTTCTCCCTCACGTGCCCGCGCCCCGGAGGCATCGCCGGAGCTGACGGCCTGCCGCCGCCACTGCCGCGCGGCGAGCGGCCGCAGATCATGGCGGCCATCGGGGGCATCGACATCGCGCTCTGGGACATCAAGGGCAAGCACGCGGGCCTGCCGGTCTGGCGGGTGCTGGGAGGCGAGCCGCGCCCGATTCCGACCTACGCGACGGGAGGCTACTACCGTCCCGGAGCGCCGGACAAGATCTATGCCGAGGAGCTCGCAGGCTTCGTGCAGGCCGGGTATCGCGCCGTCAAGCTCAAGACCGGCGCCGGCAGCCCGGCGGACGAGGCGAGGCGGGTGCGGACGGTGCGCGAGGCCATCGGCAAGGACATCTCCCTGATGCTCGACATGAACGCGCCGTACGACGTCGACGGTTGCATCGAGTTCGCCCGCCGGGTCGAGCCGCTCGACATCTACTGGCTGGAAGAGCCGCTGCACTGGTATTTGCAGCCGGCGGATTTCGTGCGGCTGGCCGCCGCCACCTCGATACCCCTCGCGCACGGCGAGCGCGAGCTCACCCGCTTCACGGTGCGCGACTTCATCGCCACCGGCGCGATCCGCTATGTGCAGTTCGACAGCACGCGCGCTGCGGGTTTCACCGAGGGCCTGCGCGTCGCCGCGCTGGCCGAGCAGCACGCGGTCATGATCGCGCCGCACACCGCGCCCGAGCTGCACGCGCATCTCGTCGCGGCCCTGCCGCGCTGCGGCTTCGGCGTGGAATCGCACGGCGATGCGGCGCGCAACGCCCTGTCGCACCACCTCCTGGTCGGCGGCCCCGAGACGCGCGACAGCTTCGTTCACCTCAACGACAAGCCGGGTTTCGGAGTGGAGATCGACTGGGACTACGCCAAGCGCTACGCGGCCTGATCCTCGCACGTCAGCAACGGCACTCGAGCCATGGGCCGCCAGGCCCGTCCGGGTCGCGCGGCTGCTACGCGGGGACCGCGCCACCCATCGTCGTGCGATGCATCAAGCGGCGCTGAAGCATGTCGTAGTCCTGGATCGCCCGGTGCTGGACCATGCAGTTGTCCCACATCAGCACGTCGCCCGGCCGCCACTGATGGCGATACACGAACGCGGGCTTGATGATGTGACCAGGGCGGCGATCAACGCCTCCGCCTCGTCGGGCCCTATCCCCTCGATGCCGGTGCAGTCGTCGCGCATCACGTAGAGGCACTTGCGGCCCGTCCGCGGATGGGTCCGCACGATGGGATGGCGAACCGGCGGGTTACGGTCGATTTCCGCCTGCGTCGGGGTCAGGGCCCGCTTGCGTCCGCGGAAATCGAACACGGCTCGCCGTCCCTCCAGGCTTCGCTTCATCGCATCCGGCAAGGCGTCCCAGGCCGCAGCGGCACTGGCGAACTCGGTGTCTCCCAGCGGGAGCCCGTGCAGCTCGGGGACCTCGATGGCGTACAGGATGGTCCCGCGTGGTGGTCTCGCGGTGTAGCACATGTCGCTGTGCCAGTTCTCGCCGGCGCGGCGGACGCCGGTCGGCCGGCCGCCCTCGGTGATGTTGGACAGGACGACGATCTCGGGGTGACCGGGCACGCTCCAGCGTTCTCCGAAGATGTTGAATTCGATCTCGCCGAAGCGGCGCGTGAACGCGACCTGCTGGGCGGGCGTGATCGACTGCCCACGGAAGAAGATGACGCCGTATTCGTCGTAGGCGCGTTCGATCGCGGCGAACGTGGCGTCGTCGAGCTGCCGCGAGAGATCAACCTCGGCGATCTCCGCGCCGAGCACGGCCGCGGTGGGAATGACTTTCATGGCGCGTTACGGCTGAGAGGGACCGCCAGCACCGCCGCGGGCCGCCGTCCGACCGTGTAGGTTTCCAGCGGCTTCAGCGCGCCGGTCCCGCCATCGACCCGGTACGAGGCGAGACGTCCGGATGCGGTTCCCGCGGCGAACAGGAACGTCCCCGTCGAATCCAGACCGAACGCGGTGGGCACCGCCTCGGTCGGCGCATGCCCGGCGGGCGTCAGGCGCCCGGTCGCCGGGTCGACGGCGAACCCGGCGATGCTGTTGTGGCCGCGGTTGCCGACATAGAGGAACCGGCCCGATGGTGTCAGATAGATCTGCGAACAGGTATTGCGCACGGTCACACCTTCGGGCAGCGAGGGCGTCGTTCCCACGACGGCGAGGGTGCCCGTGGCGCGATCGACGCGGTAGGCCGTCACGCTGCACCCCTGCTCGTCGGAGAAATAGGCGAGATCGAGCGTGGGATGGAAGCAGTAGTGTCGGGGACCGATCGGCCCGGGCGGGTCGAGCTTGAACGGCGCGTTGGCGCTCAGCCGTCCGGTGGCCGCGTCGAACCGAAACTGCGCGATGAAATTCGGGCCGGGGATGTTTTTGGGCGGCTCCAGGACGTTGTCGTTCTGCCGGGCGATGTGCGGCACGAAGGCGAAGCGGTTCGACGGGTCGGTCAGGATCGCGTGCGCTCCCGGCGCGGTGTTCTGCCGGTCGAGCGCCGGCCCGCTCACCGCGCCGTCGCGTCCGAGCGGATGCACGGCCGCGTACCCGCCCTGGTAGTGGGCCGACAGGAGGTATTTGCCGGCGCGGTCGGTGGCGAGATAGGTCGGCCAATGCTCGGTCGCGACGCGCCCCAGCGATGTCAACGCACCGCTGGCCGGGTCGATGCGACAGCTCTCGATGGCCGGTGTACCTCGATAGCCGACGTACAGGACGCGCCGGTCCGGGCTTAACGCGAAGACCGACGGCGCGCCGGCGGCCGGCGTCTCGCCGCTGGGCACGAGCTTGCCGGAGCCGGCGTCGATACCGAAGCTCACGATCTTGTCGTCTTCCTGCAGGCCGACGTACAGTACGTCCGGCATGTCGTTCCTCCTGTGTCTCGCCCTCGATCGCTACAGCTGCACCATCCCCATCCAGAACATGGTCTTGCCGCCGACGTCGATGTCGTACTTGCGCACGAAGGTTAGCTTGCCATCGTCGCCGATGCGGAAGACCGACAGACCGGCCGCGATCGTCCGGACCGCGTCGCCGTCTCTCACGTCCACTGGAAGATTGTGCTGGGCCACGAGCATGCGTCCACTGGGATCGATGTGAAACGTGCGCGGATGGATGGCGCGGGTCTCGATGTGCTGGATCGGGATCGGCTGGCCGGTGGACTGGTCGATGGAGTACACCACGATGCTGTTCTCGCCGCCCTTGAACACCTTCTTGCCCTGGAAATCGACCGTGTCCTGGGCGCGATTGGCCCCATACAGAAACCGGCCGTTCGGATGCACGTGGACCGTGCCGGCCGCTTGACGCGATCGGCGGTTCGTCGGCTCGGCCAGCGTTTCCGCGCGGAAGGCAATGTCCGGATTGATCCGGCCGCTTTCCATCTTGTACGTGTACATCTTGTTCTGGGTCTCGATCGAGACGTACATCCAGGGCTTGGTGGGATGAAAATCGAGATGCCGCGGCCCGAAGTCCCTGCCTCCGTCGGGGGCGATCGACACCCCATTAGTCAGCACACCGTTCTTGTAGTCGAAGACTTTGAGCGCGCCGGGGTCTTCGGCCTTGGTCGGAGTGCCTTCGTTGCCGCGCGTCACCAGGATCGCCAGCCGGTTGTCAGGCGTGACGCGCACCTGATGCGCGAAGATGCCGGCGTCGATCGGGCCCGGTTGCTTCACTTCCTCGCCGGGCGTGAAGTCGGGGTTGATCCGATACATGCGCAACGCGCTCGGATTGTTGAACGCGACCAGGATGTTCTCCGAAGGGATGTCCGTGGTCATGTGGATCGGCCGAGTGGGCAGCCGGATCGCCTCACCATGCTTGGTGAGCGCGCCGCTGGCGGGGTCGATGCGAAACGCGGTGACGTGATGCTCGGTCCCCGCCGGTCCGTATCCGGATGCGCTGCTGCTGGTCGCGACGTACAGATACCGCCGCGAGACGTGCGGCCAGGCGTACTGCACGCCCGCGGGCAGGGTGACGGTGGCGCGCTTGGTCAGCGCGGCGCCCGCGACGTCGACGTCGTACTGCGTGAGATCGGCCCCGACGTTGGCGTAGAGCGCGACCTTGCGCGTCTCCGGCTGGGCGAACGCGACTCGTGGTGCGCTCATGCTACCCGCGACCAGTGACAGGAACGTTCTGCGGCTGACCATGAGCTCTCCTCCTGTGGATGAACACGGTGCGATCGGTCGTCAGCACCTCGCGCCGCATCCAGTCGGTCAGCATGGTTGCACCCTCCTGGTAGCCGCGTCGGCGCAACTTGACTCCTCGACGCCTCGGCCGGGCTCCACAATGGCGCCGCCACCAAGCCCCGTCAAGCTCCTGGGCAGACGCCACCGCGAGTTGATACTGTCACGGCGTTCGAGCCGTCGCTGGGCCGAGTCGCGCGCTGCAGGCCGTCGCGGGGCTGGGGCCCCGCCGGCCGAGGCGCGCTTATAGATAGAAGGGGAGGCGTGATGCGCATCGTGGATGCTCAGATCCATCTCTGGGGCAGCGGGTTGCCCAGCAACATGGCCCATCGCCAGGTCACCTCGTTCACCACCGAGGAGGCCGTGGGCCTCATGGACGAGGGCGGTGTCGACGCGGCCGTGATCCACCCGCCGGGCTGGGATCCCAACTCGACCGAGATGGCCTTCAAGGCCGTGCGAGACTTTCCCGGCCGCTTCGCCATCCTCGGCGCCTTCCCGCTGAGCTCGCCGGACAAGCACACCCTCGTCGAGAAGTGGCGCGGCCAGCCGGGCATGCTGGGACTGCGTTACGGATTTCTTCAGGAGCCGATGCGGGGCTGGCTGGCTGATGGGACGCTCGATTGGTTGTGGGCCGCCGCCGAGCGGGCCGGCGTGCCGATCGCCATGCTGGCGACGGACTCGCTGCCGCACATCGCGCGGATCGCCGAGCGTCATCCGGGCCTGCGGCTGACCATCGACCACCTAGGCGGTCGGGGGGGCACCACCACCCTGAAGGACGACGCGGCGATGGAGCACATGCCGTCGCTCATCAAGCTGGCACAGCATCCCAACGTCGCCGTCAAGGCGACCGGCGCACCAGGCTATTGCAGTGGACCGTATCCGTTCACCAGCATGCACACGTACTTGCGCCAGATCTACGACGCCTTCGGGCCGGCTCGCATGTTCTGGGGAACCGACATCACGAAGATGCCGTGCTCCTGGCGGCAGTGCGTGACGATGTTCACCGAGGAGCTACCCTGGTTGCCAGAGCGTGACAAGCATCTCGTCATGGGCCAGGCCGTGTGCGCCTGGTGGGGCTGGAACTAGTCGACGACTATGGAGGGTCGGGCATGACACAGGCACCGCAACTTCGCGCCCTCGGCGCAGCGCTGGGAACCGAAGTCCTCGGGATCGATCTATCGAAGCCACTTGAGGCAGGCACCTTCGCCGGGATCCAGGCGGCCTTTGCCGAGCATCCGGTGCTGGTCTTCCGGGATCAGGACCTGGATCCGCCTGAGCTCGCCGCCTTCGGCCGCTGCTTCGGCGCGCCCCGCCCGCACGCGCTGACCAAGTATCGCCACGTCGATTGTCCGGAAGTTTCCTGGCTGACCAACGTGGAGGAGACGGGCAAGATCGACTGGTACGGCGTCAAGCGCGCCACCGCGTGGCACACCGATTCGACGTTCGAGGACGCTCTGCCGCTGCTGGCCATGTTGCACGCGAAGGAGGTGCCCTCGGAGAAAGGCGGCACCATGTTCGCCGACATGCGCGCTGCCTACGACGCCTTGCCCGAGGCACGGAAACAGTTGCTGTCCGGCCTCGCCGGCCTGCACGGCCGCAGCTCTGGGCCCGACGGCGAGCGCCTGTATGGCGACGACAAAGGCGTGACCGACAAGAAGTATCAGGAAGTGCAGTGGCCCGCGGTCACGCGGCATCCGGTGACCGGACGGTCGATCCTGTTCGTCAATCCCATGCACACGCATGGCTTCGTCGGCATGAAGCGGGAGGAGGCGTGGCCGCTGATCGATGAGCTCGCCGCTCACGCGACCCAGGAGCGCTTCGTCTACTACCACCGCTGGCGCGTCGGCGATGTCCTGATCTGGGACGAGCGCGCGACGATGCACCGCGGCGCCGGCGACTACCGGCCGGACGAGCGCCGGATCATGCTGCGCACGATCGTGTACCCGAACTGAGGGCGCAGTCCCCAAGGAGTTCGCGAATGACGAATGGATCGGTTTTGTATCACCGGCACGACAGCATCGTGACACTCACCCTCAACCGGCCCGAGACCCTGAACGCCATGAACGAGGCGATGATGGGCGAGATGGAGCGCATCCTCATCGAGCTCGAGGCCGACACCGCGGTGAGAGCGGTAGTCCTCACCGGTGCTGGACGGGCGTTCTCGTCCGGCGGCGATCAGAAGCGTAGCGGCGAGAGCCCGCCGTCGTTCTTCGAGGGCGATCTCGGTGGAGCGCTCATCGAGCGCCTGAACCGCTGTGTCCTTCGCATGCAGCGGCTCCAGAAACCCATTCTCGGCAGCATCAACGGCGTGGCCGCGGGAGCCGGCTTGAACATCGCGCTGGCCACCGATCTGCGGATCGCGGCCGACTCGGCGCGTTTTGGTGAGGTCTTCGCGCGCGTGGGTCTCGTGCCGGACGGCGGGGGGACCTACTTCCTCCCGCGCCTAGTCGGCACGGCCAAGGCCATGGAGATGATCCTGCTCGCCGACATCATCGACGCGCAGGAGGCATTGCGGATCGGCCTCGTGAGCCGCGTGGTCCCCGCGGAGCAACTCGAGCACGAGACGCTGAAGCTCGCCGAGCGGCTGGCCCAGGGGCCGACCGTGGCGTACGGGCTGGCCAAGACAGGACTCTACCAGGGACTCGGCATGTCGCTCGAGGACGTCCTGAACATGGAGGCGCGCAACCAAGCGATCGCCGCCCGCACCCCGGACCGCGCAGAAGGCGTAGCCGCCTTCCGCGAGAAGCGGCCGCCGCGCTTCACGGGGCGTGCAGGGTCCAGTCCTGCCCGATGAGAGCGCTTCATCGACGATGGCGGTTCCTCACCGAATCGAAGAAGGAGCTGAAGAATGATCACGATTCTGGATCTTAAGGCCGAGTTCGACAAATTGACGCTGCTGCGCGGACGCACCCCGCAAATGACCGAGGTCGAGCGAAAGGGGAGTGGGGCCTTCGCCACGTTGGCTCCGTTTCGCGACGGCAATATCTTCAGCGCCAAATTTGCCGGCGACGGAGCGTGGGAACGCCATCCGAACGGCGATGAGCTCGTGCAGATCGTCGACGGTTCGGCGACGCTCCACACCATGACGGAGGACGGTCCGAAATCCTATGCGGTGAGCGCCGGGATGATCGTCATCGTGCCGCAAGGGACGTGGCACCGCTTCCACTCGCCTGGGGGCGTAAGCTTGATGACCGCGACGCCAAAGCCAACCGAGCATCTGACAGTCGATGTCGAGGATCCGCGAACGCTCACAGCGGCGCAGCTGTCGAACACTATCGAGGAAAAGTGGCGCTGAACAGTCCCAGCGAGGCAGAGAGACACGTCCATCGACCGGAGGATCACATGACTGACAGGCTCATCTCCTGCGACGATCACATGGACCTCAGCCAACTGCCCGCGGATCTGTGGACCACGCGGCTGCCCGCGTCGCTGCTCGACCGCGCGCCGCATGTCGAGGAGCGCGACGGACAGGCGGTCTGGGTGTGCGACGGAAAGGTGTGGGGCCGCTGGGACGGAAAGCCGCCGGCGACGGGTTCGGCGCGGCCGATCAAGGCGCTCTACAACGCCTTCGACCGCGCCGGCATCCACGACGCGAGCGCGCGCCGCCCGGCCGTCGCCGAGCTGCGTCTGGCCGACATGGACCGCGACGGCGTCGCGACGCAGGTGATCTTCGGGCCGATCTTCCAGATCTCGACCGACGATCCCGTGCTACGCACCGCCTGCTATCGCGTCTACAACGACTGGCTGCTCGACTTCTGCAAGGCGGCGCCCGACCGGCTTATCGGCTTGCCGATGCTGCCCGAGACTCCCGAGGGCGCGCTCGCCGAGCTCGAGCGGGTGAGGGCGAAGGGCGGCGTGCGCCAGCTGAATCTCATGATCGCCAACGTCAACCCTAAGCTCGACGACCCGGCCTGGGAGCCGCTCTGGCAGGCGCTCGAGGAGAGCGGCATCATCCTCTCCTGGCACATCACGGTGTTCGTCGGCAAGCCGGGCGATCGCGTCGCCGGCAAGGCCGCGAGCGTCTTCGAGAACACCAAGTTCTTCCTGGCGAACTTCCTCGAGCCCTTCGTCGACCTCTTCGCCTGGGGCATCCTCGAGCGCCACCCGAGATTGCGCATGGTGATGGCCGAGGCCGGCACAGGATGGCTCCCCTGGCTCGTTCAGGAGCTCGACTACCGCCACTGGCGGCTCTGGGAGGCGAAGGAGTTCTGGGCCGACAAGGGCGGCAGCGCCCTCGAAACGAAGCCGAGCGAGCTCTTCAAGCGGCAGATCTACGCGACCTTCCAGGAAGACCACGTAGCGATCTCGCTCATTCCGTTCTTTGGCGATGGGCACCTGCTGTGGGCGTCGGACTATCCCCACCCCGACAGCGTCTGGCCCAACTCCCGAGAAGCGATCGAGCGGCAGATGCGGCACCTGTCGCCGGAGATGCGCCGCAAGTTGACTCACGACAATGCGGCCGCGCTCTACGGGCTGGGAAGAGCATAAGCGGATCGGTCGATTGTGGTCATCGTGGCGGAAGCACTCGCCGACCCGTCGAGGTCGAGGGCGTGGCCGCCGTCTGACCGTTACTTCGCTTTCAGCCGCAGCTTCCCGTAGGGCGCCGAGCTCGACATGTACGGAATGAGCTCGGCGACGTTGGCCAACTCGAGGAGTGGCGCCTGGTGGAGAAGCCGCTACGCTTTCAGCGTCGAACCTTCTCGAGAAACGGCGTCCGCGGTGGGGCGACGTAAAAGATGCCGAGCTTCGTTAGCACATTTCCACGATTGACGGCGCGACTCCCTCGCCGACCTCGTAACAAGGGCCGCGAGACTCCGCTCGACCCCCACAATTCTCCTGAGGCTCGTTTGCGTGACTTGACGCGTGAGAGACTCTAAATCCCGGTCATAACCCAACGATCTCTCGTCTAACTGCGCGATTGACGCCGGCCGCTTCTTCGCGGGTCGTCTAGGCATCCGGGTGCAATTCCTCATATGCTGTAAACCTGATCGCATCCGGGTGGCCACTCAGGATGGGGGCCAGCAGCTCATCTTCCCAGATCCTCCATTTCTCCGGATACTCCTTACGTTCTCGCGGGCGGTCTAAAGTGCCCCACAATCGTTCCCAGGCCTCACGGCTTTCATAGACCCACACGGCGGCGTAGGCTTCACGCCTTGCGCCCTTCACGCCCTTCACGAAGTGATGAGCCGTGAGACCCGGCAATTCGAACAGGCCGCGCGCCTCGGCGTCCCGGAGCGTCTGCTCGAATCGCTCGGGATCGCTTCCAGGTTTCAGGTCATATTCGTGGATGCTGATCATCCGAGCCATTCATCCTCCCGCGCGTCATACCGCACATTCGTGTTTATGCTTCTTCTCGGGCCGTGGCCTAGCCATTGACTTGCCTCAGCGCGGCCCGCGCTGCCCGCTGCGTCGCTTCCACGCTCTGTGGACGCGCTGGAGCAACTGCGGGTCAATCTCGATCGCTCCCCAGATACCTCGACGATAGATCTTCCAGATAAAAGCGACCGTTAGTCCAACCGGGCAACCAACCAGGAAGACGGTGAGGAGCAGGTCGGCCAATTCCATTACGTCATCCGAGGTCGTAGCCCTGGCGCGCCATGCCACGCTCGACGTCGCCGATCCCGCGCCAGGAGTCCAGCCACGAGCGGAGCGCGCCGAGCACGGGCAGATTGGCTTCGACGCGGGCCGCTTCCAGCGTGACGAGGCGCAGGCGGCCGAGGCGGTCGGTCATGGTTGGCGGGCCCGGGCGCTCGCCGTGCTCGAGCAGCTGCTGGCGATGCCGCGTGAATTCACGGCAGTAACGGCCACGTAGTAGAGCTTGCCCACGGTCAGCCCGGTCAGCCTGACTTCGAGCCGTTGGTCAGAAGGTAGTGGCTCCTTGGGGGCGGCTGCAACAATCGAGCTCCCTGTGGGACAAGGAGGGTCTGTGGTGCTGTAGTACACCCGATACGACACCACATCCGTCAGAGGGCTGCCATCGGCATTCGTGATCGGAGCCACCCACGAGGCGTCCAGGACTCCGCTGGCCGCGCATCCTGCAAGAATGAGCGCAGTCATCACCGGGGTGGTGATGAAACGACACCGGAGGCGGCGGAGACGATCAGTCACGGGCTGAGGGCTCGCGGGCCAGCATGCGCTACTGGATCACTTGATCTGCTCGCACCAGGATCGACTGCGGAATCGTGAGGCCGAGGGCCTTGGCGGTCTTGAGGTTGATCACCAGCTCGAACTTGGTCGGTTGCTCCACCGGAAGGTCCGCGGGCTTGGCGCCCTTCAGGATCTTGTCCACGAAGTATGCGGCGCGGCGCGCCGCATCGGGCAGGTTCGCGCCGTACGACATGAGGCAGCCCGCCTCGGGAAACTCCCGCGTCCAGCCCGAGGTCGGCAGCCGATGTTTTGCCGCCAGTTGTGCAATCCGTGCTCGACTGGCATACAGCACGGTGCTCGGCAGGACGACGATTCCGGCCACGCGTTCTCGGGCGATCGCCGCAAATGCGCGGTCGAGTTCGCCGCTGCTTCGCGCTTCCGCAACCTGAAGCTGCACGCCCAACGCCCGCGCGGCGACCTCCGTTCCCTTCAAGTCGACCGAGATGCTTGGCTGGCTGGGGTCGCTGAGGACGGCGACACGCCCGACAGTTGGGGCGAACTCCCGGAGAAGTTGCAGGCGCTTCCCGCCGATCTCCGGCGTCGGCACCCCTAACCCGGTGGTGTTGCCGCCAGGCCGCGCGAGGTTGGCAACAAACCCATAGGCAACTGGGTCGCTCACGAATCCCATGACAATGGGAATCGTCCTGGTCGCCTGCTGCGCCGCTTGCACGCCCGGCACCGTTGCCGCGACGATGATGTCGACCTCGAGCTTCACTAGTTCAGCGGCCAAGTCTGGGAATCGTTCGAGCTTCCCGTGAGCCCAGCGCCATTCGATGGCGATGTTTTGACCCTCGACGTACCCCAGCTCCCGCAGCCCTTGGCGAAGAGCCAAGATGGGAGGCGCAGGCGAATCCTCCGGTGATTGACCGCCCAACACGCCTACCCGCGGAATCTTTCCTGTCTGCTGGGCCTCTCCCACGAATGGTGTGGTCAGCGTCCCAAGCGTCAGCCCACACAGGAACGTGCGCCGGTTCATCACTGGATGATCTGATCCGCCCGCTGGAGCAGCGTCTGTGGGATCGTCAGACCTAGCGCCTTCGCTGTGTTTTCAGGTTGATCACCAGCTCGAACGTGGTGGGCTGCTCGACGGGGGGATCGCTGGGCTTGGCGCCTTTGAGGATCCTATCGACGTATTTGGCGGCGTGGCGATAGATGTCGGGATAGCTGACGCCATAGGCCATGAGGCCTCCGGGCGCCTCGTTGTCGGTCGTCGGTCATGTCAACGGGCGACTGGGAACGATTGCACCTCGATCTTTGAGCCATGCTGAACGATGACCGTATGCGAACCGGGCGTGCTCGGCGCGCTCTGCGTTGGCGGATCCACGAACTTCGGATCTGGCACTGGCACCGGCACCTCGCTGCGAACCGGCTGCACGAACACAGGGGCCACAACGACTTCAGGCGGGCCTACCCAGACGACACCCGGGCCCACGAAGAACGGAGGCCGAACGAAGCCGCCGCGAGGAATCCCGAAATGCGATAACACCCCGAGGTGCGGCGGCATGAAGATGGTGCTCGGCGCACGGACCCCGCCGCCATCGCCCATCCCAAACCGGCCGCCCGCGTGGCCGGAGCACGGAATGCTCGTGAGCAGAGCGGCGACGGTCAGAGTCAGCAGAAGACGAGGCAGCCACATCGGCGGACCCCCTTACGGGCGCGATCTCGCTCGCCTTTGAGCGTACACCGCCCGTCAGGGCTTCGCTACTGTCGTCGCGGTCACGTTTTCGGTAGCGCTATCGACACACCACTAACCGTCCCTACAGCTTGAGGAACGACGGCGGCCGTGCCGTTGCCTACCGGCGACAGAAAACCCAGGCGGTGCACCTTCCCAGATTGCCGCCCCTCGGTGGCGAGCAGCGCGAGCGCGAGGCTGCAGTGAGCCCGACCGCGAGCCCGATCGACCGCATGGGACACCTCGTGAAGGACGGCTGCCGGGAGTCTAGCTGAACCCCACGACGCGCACCAGAACAGCGGCACGCTAGAGGTGATCCTGGGGAAATCTCCGGACATTTTCGCCATTGATATGTACTTGCCACCGAAGGCCCCAGGCGCAATGCCGTCCGGGGCGGTGTTCCTGCACGCCATGGCCATCCACCAGGATCGGAGCAGATCGACGAAGGACTGGCCCCAGCTCAACTTCATCATGTACCACGCGGCTCATCGGCCCTTCCTGCAGGCGCCGGATCAGGCGTTAGTGGACTTCGAGAAGACCGGCCGGATTCAGTGGGTGAGCGAGCTCGCCGAGATCCCAGCGAAGTTCGGGGTCAACAACGTGTACGGCGAACTCGGCACGACATTCGCCAACTCGGCCGTCACGCATCCACGGTACTGCGCGGCGCTGCTCGGGACCCTCATCAAGGGCCTGGGCGCCGATCACGTGGTCTGGGGCACGGACTCGGTATGGTACGGCTCGCCACAGTGGCAGATCGAGGCCTTGCGGCGCATCGAGATTCCCGAGGACATGCAGAAGAAGTACGGCTTTACGCCCCTCGGTGCCGCCGATGGCATGGTGAAGAGCGCCATCTTCGGCTACAACTCCGCCCGGCTCTACGGTCTGAGCCTCCGGGCCGAGCACAAACCTCTGCCGGCGCACTATCAGGACAAGCTGGCCCGCCTGAGGGCGGAGTACGAGCTGGCGGGGCTAGCACGAAGCAACGCCGCGTACGGCTTTATCCGTAAGCGCGCATAGGAGGCGATCGCACCGTTTGTCTCGTTCCCTGATATCCTGATACTTCTCGAAAGCTAGGTGTGGATGGACCACACTCGTCGCAAGAGCAGGGCGGTCTTTAACATCGCTTGCGCGATCGCGGGACCCGTTATTCTCTATCTCGAACTTCGCAGCCCTCTCCGTTTTTACTATCAACAAAATAAAGTTTTTGCCTTTCTTGGTGCAGCTTGCGGACTGTTCGTGGTTGTACTGATGATCTTTAACAGGAAGAGTCAGAGATATTGGCTGGAGTGGCGAAGGTCTTTGGGCCTGGCCTGCCTCCTAAGCATTCTTATTCTCACACCGATCGGGTTGGTGATCGCTCAATGGACCTCCATGAAGCTGCAGGGAAAGGAAACTACAAAGGGCATCATTGTGAAGATAAAGTCTTGGTCGAGCTATCGACGCTACGGCAGTTGGCATGGATATCGAGAAGTCTATGTGCTAGTCGGGTATGGCACGATTTGGCGCTTTGATCTCGGTGAGAATCTGGATGTCTTCAGTCGTGCCCGCATCGGACAGACGATTTCGATCGCTCATTATCCATGGATCCGCGATGAATTTCTCGAGATCGAACTAAAATAGGAGGCCCCGGAGACAATACAAAAATTTCCTGATCAACCACGGCGTCCCGGGCATGAGCATCCCGATTCTGGGAATTTTCCCCGCCTGTTGCGTCTGCCTCCAGTGGTCGAGCCCCGCGTCCAGGTCGCCCAGCACTTCCCGCACGATGCCGTTCGCCGCCATGCTCACGCTCCCATCATGGCGCGGAGCTTCGCGCGCCGCTTCCCT
>WNFH01000877.1_pt1 | contig 19795 bp, 22 predicted proteins | sample 5400411 | NCBI WGS metagenome assembly WNFH01 (sample SAMN13153347, study PRJNA577476) | soil metagenome | isolation source: 200 cm saprolite under Douglas fir tree site 2 hole 3 | place: USA:California | collected 2015-04-18
GTGCCGATGATGATCGGCGCTCCCGACATGGCCTTTGCGCGCCTGAACAACTGGAGCTTCTGGCTGCTTCCTGTAGCGGCGACGCTGCTCGTCGGATCGTTCTTCGTCCCCGGGGGCGCGACCGCCGCCGGCTGGACGATCTACGCGCCGCTCTCGACTCAGATGGGACCGGGGATGGACCTCGCGATCTTCGCGCTCCACATCATGGGCGCCTCCTCGATCATGGGTTCGATCAACATCATCACCACGATCCTCAACATGCGGGCCCCGGGAATGACGATGATGCGGATACCGCTTTTCATCTGGACGTGGCTGATCACCGCTTACCTGCTGATCGCCGTGATGCCGGTGCTGGCGGGCGCGATCACGATGCTGCTGACCGACCGCCACTTCGGCACCTCTTTCTTCAACGCGGCGGGAGGCGGCGACCCGGTGATGTTCCAGCACATCTTCTGGTTTTTCGGCCATCCCGAGGTCTACATCATGATCCTCCCGGGCTTCGGCATCATCAGCCAGGTGATCCCCGCGTTCTCGAGGAAGCCCTTGTTCGGCTATTCCTCGATGGTGTACGCGACCGCCTCGATCGCAATCCTCTCGTTCGTCGTTTGGGCGCACCACATGTTCACCGTCGGCATGCCCACGGCGGGGATCCTGTTCTTCATGTACGCAACCGTGCTGATCGCGGTGCCCACCGGCGTCAAGGTGTTCAACTGGCTCACGACCATGTGGCGCGGCTCGATGAGCTTCGAGACGCCGATGCTGTTCGCCGTAGGCTTCATCTTCGTGTTCACCATGGGCGGGTTCACCGGCCTCATCCTTGCGATCATGCCGATCGACATCCAGCTGCAGGATACCTATTACGTAGTGGCGCATTTCCACTACGTGCTGGTCGCCGGGTCGCTGTTTTCGCTGTTCGCCGGATTCTATTTCTGGGTGCCTAAATGGACGGGCAGGATGTACGACGAGAAGCTCGGAAAATGGCACTTCTGGCTGTCGATGATCTTCTTCAACGTCACCTTCTTTCCGATGCACTTCCTCGGCCTCGCCGGCATGCCGCGCAGGGTCCCCGACTACGCGCTGCAGTTCGCGGAGTTCAACGAGATCGCCTCGATCGGCGCGTTCGGCTTCGGGCTGTCGCAGATCCTGTTCCTGTGGATCGCCCTGAAGGTGACGGTGCTCGCGCGAGGGGAAACGGCCGGCCAGCGGCCCTGGGAGGGCGCAGACACCCTCGAGTGGACGCACTTGCCCAGCCCGCCCCCGTACCACAGCTTTCACGACCAGCCGGTGGTGAAATGACCGGGAATCGCACGCAGCGAACGAACAACCGGAGAACGGCGCTCGTGCTTGCCTCGATCGCGTTCGCATTTTTTCTCGGCATCATGCTCAAATACGTGTTGCTCAAATGATTCAGGCCGTCGACGACCTCGCGACCGCCAACCGGCGGCTGATGAAAAAGCTGCTGGTCGTTGCGGCGATCATGTTCGGCTTCGGTTTTGCCCTCGTGCCGTTTTACGAAAAGATCTGCGAGGTTACCGGTATCCGCAACGTTTTCCAGCCCGACGCGATCGCGGCGCAGAACATGCAGGTGGACGCGACGCGCCAGGTAACGATCGAATTTGACGCGAACATACAGCGCCTGCCCTGGACTTTCAAGCCGCTGCAGGCGAGCGTGTCGGTGCACCCGGGCGAGCTTACGCAGGTAGTGTACGAGGTGAGGAACACGCTCGATCGGCCCATCACCGGGCAAGCCGTTCCGAGCTACAGCCCGCAACAGGCGGCGCTCTATTTCAGGAAGATGGAATGCTTCTGCTTCCGGCAACAGACGCTCGCTCCGGGCGAAGTGCGCAGGATGCCGGTGGTTTTCGTGATCGATCCGAAGCTGCCGCCCGAGCTCAATACGGTCACGCTGTCCTACACCTTCTTCGAGGTGAACGGGGCGCGCGGGGGCGGGGGATGACGGCAATGGCCGGCGAGCCAACGCCGAAGTCCGCGTCGCCGCTGCAGCTTGCGAAAGCGGTGTTCTGGTCGTTCCTCGGAATAAGGAGGCGCGCGGAGCATGAGTCGGATCTGACGCAGCTGAAGCCGGCGCAGGTGATCATCGCCGGCCTCATAGGAGCCGCGATTTTCGTATTGAGCCTGGTCCTGCTGGTGAAGTTCATCGTCGGCAGGGCCGCGTAAGGAGAGGAGAGCAAGATGAGCGATCGCGCTCAGCACTACTACGTTCCGCAGCCGTCTCACTGGATGATCTTCGGCTCGGCGGCGCTGCTGTGCATGGCGACCGGCGCCGCGAGCTGGTTCAACGGCTGGGAGCCCGGGCGCTACATCGTTTTCGCGGGGCTCGCCATCCTCGTCTTCATGATGGTGCGCTGGTTCGGCGACGTGATCCGCGAGTCCGAGGGCGGCAAATACGGCCGTTGGGAGGACGTGTCGTTCCGCTGGGGCATGAGCTGGTTCATCTTCTCGGAGGTGATGTTCTTCGGCGCGTTCTTCGGCGCGCTTTACTATGCGCGGCTGCTTGCGGTGCCCGATCTGGGAAGCATCGACAGCAAGCTGCTCTGGCCGGATTTCGCGGCCCAGTGGCCTTCGGCCGGGCCGAATTTCAAGGATCCGTTTACGCCGATGGCCGCCTGGGGCATCCCGGCGCTCAATACCCTACTGCTCCTCTCATCGGGTGTTACGGTCACGATCGCCCACTGGGCGCTGAAGGAGGGGAAGCGCGCACAGCTCGCGCTCTTCATGTTCTTCACGGTAGCGCTCGGCTTCACCTTCCTTTGCTTCCAGGCCTATGAATACAGCCATGCTTATTCCGATCTCAACCTGAAGCTCTCGACCGGCGTCTACGGCTCGACGTTCTTCATGCTCACCGGCTTCCACGGATTCCACGTGACCCTCGGCGCACTCATGCTGACCGTGATTCTCGCCCGTTGTCTCGCCGGCCACTTCAAGCCCGAAAACCATTTCGCGTTCGAAGCGGTCGCGTGGTACTGGCACTTCGTCGATGTCGTGTGGCTGGGCCTGTTCATTTTCGTGTACTGGCTTTAGGCGGGTCCCCCCGGAAACGCAGGGCAACACGCCAGGCCGGCGTGCGAGACAACAAGGAGGAGGATCCCTGCAAAGGGAACTGGCGCGCCGCACTTCACATGCGGCTTTTTTTGCCTCAGTTGAATTTGCCTTGAATGAGGCCGAAGTAATAACCGGCCATGAGCAACAGGAACAGCGTCAGCGACAATCCGACGCGCAGCGCGAGCGCCTTCACGGTGCGCTTGGATTGGCCGTTGTCGGTCACCAGAAAAAAAAGCGCCGAACCTAAGCTTGCCAGAATCGCGACGAACAAAAGGATGACGACGATTTTCACGGCGCGGCGGCGGGAACCTTCTGTGCCGAGTGTACTCTTTCTGAAATCATGACGGGAATCCGCATCAGTGGGCGAGTATTCCTTCCAGGGGTCGCATCGAGCGTCGCGGCGGCCGCTTTCATCGCGCTCACGATTTCGCTCGGCAACTGGCAGACGCGGCGCGCCGAGGAAAAACTCGAGCTCGGCCGCCGGCTCGACGAAGCGGCCAAGGGCCCGGTGCTTTCGGTACCTTCGGTCCGACTGAACGCCTCGGCCCTCGAGCGCCGGCGCGTCAGCGCGCGCGGCCGTTTCGTCGCGCGCGCCGCGCTCCTCCTCGACAACAAGGTGCTGCACGGTGCTGCCGGCTATCACGTGCTGACGCCGCTGAAGCTCGAAGGCGGCGAGCTCCACGTCCTCGTCAACCGCGGCTGGATCGCGGCCGGCGAGCGCTCCAAGCTGCCTGCGGTCCCGACCCCGGAGAACGTGCAAACGATCGAGGGCATCGCGGTGGCGCCGAGCCGGCGCTTCATCGAGCTCGCTCCCGAAGGGGCTTCGGGTCCTTTGCGCCAGAACCTGGTGCCGGAGCGGGAGGAGAAGCGGCTCGGGCTCGGGCTTCAGCCGTTCGTGATCGAGCAGACGAGCGACGCTCAGGACGGCCTCGCGCGCGAATGGGAGCGTCCCGATACCGGCGTCGATCGGCATCGCAGCTACGCGCTGCAGTGGTATTCGTTTGCGGTACTCGCCGCGATTCTCTATGTCGTCCTCAGCTTCAAGCGAGCCGGTTCCGCGCGCGACTGAAGCCGCGCGCCGCCGCGGCAGACGCATCGCGCTCGTCATCCTCGCGTTTTGTGCCGCGCCGACGGTCGCGGCCTGGCTCGCCTATTTCGTCTGGCCGCCGCAGTCGCGGGTGAACTACGGCGAGCTGATCGAGGCGCGCGCGCTTCCCGATCCCGGGCTGCGGCGCCTCGGTCGCGGCTTCTTCCGGCTTTCGCAGCTGCGCGGCAAGTGGGTGATGCTGCAGATCGATTCGGGAGTCTGCGCCGAAAGCTGCCGCAAGAAACTCCTCTACATGCGCCAGGTGCGCCTCGCGCAAGGCAAAGACGCCGAGCGGATCGAGCGCGTGTGGCTGATCGCCGACGCGGCGCCGCCCGATGCGATGCTCCTCTCCGACTACCTGGGCATGCACGTCGCGCGCGCCCCCGCGAGCCCGTTCCTTGCGGAGTTTCCGGCGGCGCGGAACCCGGCCGATCACGTCTACCTCATCGATCCGCTGGGCAACCTGATGCTGCGATTTCCGGCCAATCCCGACCCGCAGCGAATGGTGAAAGATCTCGCGCATCTGCTCAGGGCGTCGCGCATCGGCTAAGGCGGCGAAAGAAGCGTGATAAAATTTCCGCCCATGCAGCATGCTTCGACGGTTGCCGGTTTCCGCCTGCGCCAGTTCCTCAGCCTCACCAAGCCGCGCGTGGTGTCGCTGATCGTGTTCTGCGCGGTGATCGGAATGTTCCTCGCTACGCCGGGTTGGGTGCCGCCAAAGCTTCTGCTCGCGGCGACCATCGGTATCTGGCTCGTCGCGGGCGCCGCCGCGGCGGTCAACTGCCTGGTCGAGCAGAAAATCGACGCGGTCATGACTCGAACGCGCGGGAGGCCCCTGCCTCGCGGCGAGCTCACGTCGATTCAGACGATCGCGTTCGCCGGCGCGGTGGGTGGCGCGGGGCTTTGGATGCTCTACGCCCTTGTCAATCCGCTCACCATGTGGCTCACTTTCGCCACCTTCATCGGCTACGCCGTCGTCTACACAGTGCTGCTCAAGCCGATGACGCCGCAGAACATCGTGATCGGCGGGGCCTCCGGCGCGATGCCGCCGGTGCTCGGCTGGGCCGCGGTAACGGGCGAGGTCACGCCTGAAGCGCTGCTTCTGTTTCTGATCATCTTCGCCTGGACGCCGCCGCACTTCTGGGCGCTTGCCCTGTATCGCGCCGAGGATTTCGCCAAGGCCGGGCTCCCGATGCTCCCCGTCACGCACGGGCACCGCTTCACGCGGCTCTACGTGCTGCTCTACACGCTGATCCTGTTCGCCTCGGCGCTGCTCCCGTTCGCCTACGGCATGAGCGGCTGGATCTATCTCGCCGCGGCGCTTGCGTTGAACGGAGTGTTCGTGGCCTACGCGGTGCGCCTTTACGTCGCCTACACCGATGCGCTTGCGCAGCGAACCTTTCGCTATTCGATCGCGTATCTCGCGCTGCTCTTCGCCGCGCTGCTGGTCGACCATTATTTTTCAGTCTGAGCGCATCGCCGTGCGCGCACTCCTCGCGCTGTTCATCGCAGCTTTTACGCTCGCGGGCTGCGGCGGGTCGGGACCGTCGTTCAAAAATACCGACATTACCGGCGCCGATTACGGCAGGGATTTCGCGCTGACCGACCACACCGGAAAGAGGCACACGCTCGCCGATTTTCGCGGCAAGGTGGTGGTGATGTTCTTCGGCTACACGCGCTGCCCGGATGTGTGCCCTGTCACGCTCGCCGAGCTGAAGGCCGTGAAGGAGCAACTGGGCGAGGACGGAAAGCGCCTGCAGGTCCTGTTCGTCACGGTCGATCCGGAACGCGACACGCCCGAGCTCCTCGCGAACTATGTTCCGGCGTTCGATCCGAGCTTTCTCGGGCTCTACGGAGATCCCGTCGAGATTGCGAAGGTGGCGAAGGACTTCAGGGTGTTCTACCAGAAGGCGCCGGGGAAGACCCCCGACAGCTACACGGTGGACCATACCGCCGGCAGCTATGTATTCGATCCCCAGGGGCGGCTGCGCCTCTTCGCGCGCCACGGCAACGCGGCCAATCTGATCGCCGACATCCGGACGCTGCTGCGCACCTCCGGCTGAACGGCGCGCCGAGAAGAGTTCGGAACTGTCTGCACCGGGCGCCGTTTCACGGCTTGCAGCGGGACAACCGTAGTATCCTTGAATCTGCGCCGGGAAAAATCGCTTTCGAGAGAAATGAAGATCCTGATCGTCGACGACTCCGCCACGATCCGCACGGCGCTCAAGGGCCTGGTCGAGCGCATGGGACACAGCGTCACCGAGGCGGAGAACGGGGAAGAGGCGCTGCAGCTCTACAAGCGGGAACGTCCGGGCCTCGTCCTGATCGACGTCATGATGCCGGTGATGGACGGGTACGACGCGGCGCGGCGCATGCGCGAAGCGAGCCCCGACGAGTGGGTGCCGATCATTTTCCTGAGCTCCAAGGAGGCCGATCAGGACCTCGACCGCGCGATCGAGGCGGGCGGCGACGATTACCTCGTCAAGCCGGTGAGCTTCGTGGTGCTGAACGCGAAGATCCGTGCGCTGCACCGCATCGAATCGATGCGCAGCAAGCTGCTCGACGTGTCGCGCGACCTGGCCTCGGCCAACCGGGAGCTCGAGAAGCTGTCACGGCAGGACGGGCTGACCGGGATCGCGAACCGGCGCTATTTCGACAGCTACCTGCAGACCGAGGTGCGCCGCGCCGCGCGCGAACGGCAGCCGCTGTCGCTCATTCTTGCGGACGTGGACCATTTCAAGGCTTTCAACGATCAATACGGGCACCAGGCGGGCGACGATTGTCTGCGGCGGGTGGCTTCGGCTCTCGGCACGGCGGGCCGGCGTCCGGCGGACCTTGCCGCCCGCTACGGCGGAGAGGAGTTTGCGATGGTCCTGCCGGGAACCGGTCTGGACGGGGCCGTCGATGTGGCACAGGCGGTGTCGCGCGTGATCGCCGACCTGGCGATCTCGCACGCGCGCTCGGCCGCCGGCCGGAATGTCACCCTCAGTCAGGGCATCGCCTCGCTCACCCCTGAAAAGGAGACTGCCTCCGAGGACCTGATCCAGCGCGCCGATCAGGCGCTCTATCAGGCCAAGCAGCAGGGCCGCAACCGCTACGTCGTATTTGGCGGGAAATAAAAAAGCCGCGGACCCGCCGCGGCTTTTGTCGGGAACGGTTCGCCGCGGGATTACGCCGCGGTGATCGCGCCTTTCATTTTCGCGAGCGCTTTTGCCTCGATCTGGCGGATGCGCTCGGCCGAGACCTTGAACTCCTCGGCAAGCTCGTGCAGCGTCGCCGGGTCCTTTTCGCGCAGCCAGCGCGCTTCGACGATGCGGCGGCTGCGCGCGTCCAGGCTCGCCAGGGCGGCCTCCAGGCCGCGCGTCTTGAGGGTTTCATCCTGCTTCGCCTCGAGCACTTCCGAGGGCTCCGGGGAACGGTCCGCGAGGTAGGCGATCGGCGCGTAGCCCTCGTCCTCGTCACTCGCGGGCTCAAGCGCGATCTCCTGACCCGACAGCCGCATTTCCATCTCCGAAACCTCTTCGGGTTTTACTCCGAGCTGCTGGGCGACAGAGCGGACCTCGGCGCGCGTCAGCGGATCGAGCGAGGGCTTCATGCTGCGCAGATTGAAGAAGAGCTTTCGCTGCGCCTTGGTGGTGGCGACTTTCACCATGCGCCAGTTGCGCAGGATGAACTCGTGCATCTCGGCCCGGATCCAGTGGATCGCGAACGACACGAGCCGCACCCCGCGCTCGGGATCGAAGCGCTTCACCGCCTTCATCAGGCCGACGTTGCCTTCCTGGATCAGGTCTCCCTGCGGCAGGCCGTAGCCCATGTAGCCGCGGGCGACGGCGACCACCAGGCGCAGGTGCGACAGCACCAGCTGGCGCGCCGCCTCGACGTCGTTCTCAGACCTGAATTTGCGCGCGAGCCGCTGCTCTTCTTCGGCGGAAAGGAACGGGAAGCGGTTGACCGCCTGGATGTAGCTCTCCAGGCTTCCTACCGGTACCGGCAATGCCATGACGTTGCTCATTTGCTGTATCTCCCGATTCGAGAGTGATTTTAGCACTCCAGACCTTAGAGTGCTAAAAACAAGAGCCGTTCCCAGCCGTGGCGCGCAGGGGGTCTGACTCACCTGATCGGGTCTATTCCCAGTAAGTGTCTGCTCACTGATAGATAGGCCCCAAGCCAGCCCAGGACGACCGACGAAGCGAGAGCGGCGAGCATTTCCTCCGGGTTGGGGAGCCGCAGCCGGAGGTCCGAGCCATACAAAGGCGCGAGCTGGACCAGGTCGCGGTTCAGGACCTCGAGAGCCGCGAGCACAATGGCGAGCGCAGCCACCCCGCCGAGCAGGCCCAGCAGCGACCCGAGATAGAAGAACGGCCGCCGGATGTAGGCGTGCGTCGCCCCGATCAGGCGGCACAGCTCGATCTCGTCGCGCTGGGTGAGGATTTGCAGGCGGATCGTGTTGAAAGTTACGGCGACAAGCGCAAGCCCGAGCAGCGCCGAGAGCAGGATCACCGCGGTCCGGCCCAGGCGCAGCAGCGCATCGAGGCGTCTTACCCACGCCGAGTCGGCCTGAACGTGGGCGACCTTGCTCAGCGACTTGAACTGGAGCTCAAGCCGGTCCGCGAGCGCAGGGTCGCTCGCGGCGAGCGTGACCACGAATGCATCCGGCAGCGGATTGCGGCGCAAGCTGGCGACCACCTCTTGCATGCCCGCGGTGCGGCTGAGCTCGACGAGCGCCGTCTCGCGGGAAACAAAGCGCACGGCGCGCACGCCCCCGGCGGCCTTCAGCCGCGCCTCGACCGCGGCGATGTCGGCCTTCGCGGCGTCCCCGGCGAGGAAGATCGAGAGCTGCGGCTCGACCGAGATCCCGTGGGAGATCGACTCCAGGTTGCCGAGCAGGCAGTAGGCGCCGAACGGGAGCGCCAGTGCGACCCCGATCGCCACTACGTTGAGCACGGTGGCGAAGGGCGAGCGAGCCAGGCGCGCGAGCGTCTGTGCGAAGCTCAGGACGTGGTGCTGAAGCCACGCTCTCACAGGAGCTTCCCGCGGTAGAGCATCAGGACGCGCTTGCGCCACTTGCCGATCAGTTGCTGATCGTGCGTCGCGACGAGCACGGTGACCCCGACCTGATTGAAAGCGCTGAACATCTCCATGATTTCGTCCGCGTAGGCGGCATCCAGGCTCGCGGTCGGCTCGTCGGCGAGCAGGATCGCGGGGCGGTTGACCACCGCGCGTGCGACGCACAGGCGCTGCTGCTCGCCCCCCGACAACGTGACGGGATTGGCCTTTTCGCGCTCGAGCAGCCCGACCTTGTCGAGCGCGGCGCGCGCGCGCCGCGCCGCTTCGCGGTAAGGCTGCCCGGTGACGACGAGCGGCAGCATGGCATTGTCGAAGACGCTTCTGTCGTAGAGCAATTTCTGGCCCTGAAACACCAGGCCCAGATGGCGCCTCAAATAAGGGATCGCCGATGCGCGCATCGCCGAGACGTTCTGGCCGTTGACGAGCACCGTGCCGCCGTTGGGGCGCTCGATGGCGGCGATCAGCTTGAGCAGGGTCGTCTTTCCGGCCCCGGAGTGCCCGGTGAGGAACAGCATCTCGCCGGGCTCGACGGCGAAGCTCACCGCCTTGAGCGCCTCGAACCCGCCCGGGTAGCGCTTGCTGACCTGGCTGAACGAAATGATCGCCACGCCCGCCGGTCTAACAGGTTGTCGAAAAAGAGGGCTCGCCCCCTTTTGAATTCCCCCGATCAGAGGCTGTAGAAAAACGCTCCTCTATGAAAATCGTTTCCGTACGGAACTGAATTTTCATGTGAGAGCGTTTTTCTACAGCCTGCCAATCGAGCAGGGCCGAGACGAACTCGCGCGCGAAGTCGGACGACAGTTCGAGCATGGGGCCGCGAGGAAAAACGAGTTTGCAAAAAACCGCTATAGAATAGCGCTCGATTCTAGCACTCGTCCCGATGATTCCCCCACGCGCCGCCGTTTTCGCCGCCGCGCTCGCGCTCGTCTCGGCGGTGCAGGCGAACCCGCACGAATTCAGCCTTGCGAACGGCCTGCGTCTGATCGTCAAGGAAGACCACCGCGCCCCGACGGTGGTGCATCAGGTGTGGTATCGGGTGGGCAGCATGGACGAGGTGCCCGGCGTGACCGGGGTCGCGCACGTGCTCGAGCACATGATGTTCAAGGGCACCCGGCGCTTCGGCCCGGGCGAATTCTCGCGGCTCGTCGCGGAGGCGGGCGGGCGCGAGAATGCCTTCACCTCCACCGACTTCACCGTCTATCACGAGCAGGTCCACCGCGACCGCCTGCCGCTCGCGATGCGGCTCGAGGCCGACCGCATGGCGAATCTCGTGGTGCGCCCGGAAGAATTCGCGCGGGAGATCAAGGTGGTGATGGAGGAGCGGCGTTTGAGCTACGAAGACCGGCCGCGCTCCCTTCTGTATGAAAATCTCCTCGCCACCGCGTTCGCCGCGCATCCCTACAAGTCGCCGACGATCGGATGGATGCCGGATCTGCAGAACATGACCTGGACGGACGCTCTGGCGTGGTACAGGCGGTGGTACGCGCCCAACAACGCCACGGTCGTCGTGGTCGGCGACGTCCAGCCTGAACAGGTGCTCGCCTCGGCGCGGCGCTATTACGGGGCGCTGGCGCGCAGGACGATCCCTGCGAGGAAAGCCCTCGCCGAACCGGAGCAGCGAGGCGTCAAGCGGGTCACGCTCAAAGCTCCGGCCGAGCTGCCGTACGTGCGCCTCGCATACAAGGTGCCGGCGCTGCGCGATCCGGCCGCCGACTGGGAGCCGTTCGCGATCTCCCTGATCGCGGAGGCGCTCGGCGGGAACGATGCGGCGCGGTTCAACCAGATCCTGGTGCGCGAGCGGCGCATCGCCAGTTCCGCCGAGGCCGACTACGAATTGATCTCGCGCGGCCCCGGAATGTTGTTCCTGGGCGCGGCGGCGGCAAAGGGGCGCAGCGGCTCCGAGCTTGAAGACGGCGTGCGCGAAATCGTCGCCCGCGTCGCCGCCGAGGGAGTATCGCCTGAGGAGCTGGAGCGCGCGAAGGTGCAGCGGCTTGCGCAGCTCGTTTTCCGGCGCGACTCGTTTTTCGCGCAAGCGCTCGAGCTGGGAGAGCTGGAGTCGGTCGGCCTGTCGTTCCGCGACGCCGACCGCATCGCGGAGCGGTTCAGGGCGATTACCCTCGAGCAGGTGCGCGCAGCCGCGGCCCGCTACCTCGTCGAGGACGGCCTGACCGTCGCCGTGCTCGATCCTCAGCCTTTGAATCCTCGTGCAGCCGGCGCGCCGCCGCCGTCCGCAAAGCACTGATCATGCGACGTCGGGTTGCGTATTTCTGCGCGCTGATGCTGGTCGCACTGCCGGCCCACGCGCGGGTGAAAATAGAGCATTGGGTCGCGCAGTCGGGAGCGCGCGTGTATTTTGTCGAAAGCCGTGCCCTGCCGATCGTCGACGTCGCGGTCGAGTTCGCGGCGGGCAGCGCCTACGATCCGCGCGAGAAGGCGGGGCTTGCCCGGCTGACGCTCGCGATGCTCAAGGCCGGTTCCTCGCGCTACTCGGAGAGCGACGCGAGCCGGCGCATCGCCGACGCGGGCGCCGAGCTGCGCGAAACTTTCGACGTCGACCGCGCGGGCTTTGCGCTGAGGAGCCTGTCCTCGGGCGCCGAGCGCAAAGCGGCAACCGATACGCTCGCCGACATGCTGCAATCGCCCCGGTTTCCGGCCGAGGCCTTCGAGCGCGAGCGCGCGCGCGCCGTGGCGAACGCCCTGGAGGCCGAGACGCAGCCCGACCGCGTCGCCGAGCGGCGCCTCTATGCGCTCATGTATCCGGAGCATCCCTATGGCTTGAGTGCGAGCCCGGCGAGCCTCGCGGCGATCGCTCGCGAGGACGCCGAGCGCCACTACCGCACCCGCTATGGCTCGACGCGGGTGGTCGTCACGATCGTCGGAGACCTGCCTCGCGACGCGGCCCGGACGCTCGCCGAAGAGCTGACTTCGCGTCTCGCGCGAGGCGAGAGCTACGCGCTCGCGCCGGTTGCGCCGTCGCCGCCGGCCGAGACGCTGCGCGTCGCGCACCCCTCGGCCCAAAGTCACGTCCTGCTTGGAGTTGCGGCGCTGGCCTATGGCGATCCCGATTATTTCGCACTTCTGGTCGGCAACCACGTCCTTGGGGGCGGCGGATTGGTGTCGCGGATCTTCAGGGAAGTGCGGGAGAAGCGCGGCTACGCTTACAGCGCCTACAGCTACTTCCGGCCCTACCAGCGCGCGGGGCCGTTCCTGGTGGGATTGCAGACGCGGCGCGACCAGGCGCGCGAGGCGCTCGAGCTCGCTCGCACCGTGGTCGCCGAGTTCGTCGCGCGGGGCCCGACCGAAGCCGAGCTCGCCGCGGCAAAAAAAAACCTGGTCGGCGGCTTCCCGCTTCGCATCGATACCAACCGGAAGGTGCTCGAGCAGCTTGCCTTGATCGGCTTCTACGGGCTGCCGCTCGACTGGCTCGACGAGTATCCGGCCCGCGTGCAGGGCGCGACCCTCGCGCAGATTCGCAGCGCCTTTGCGCGCCGCGTCGATCCGGCGAAGCTCTCGATCGTCGTCGTCGGTGCGCCGGACTAAAGCCAACACGGTCCGGATCATCGGCGGGCTCTGGCGCAGCCGCATCCTCGAATTTCCCGACGCCGCGGGCCTGAGGCCGACGCCGGACCGGGTGCGCGAGACGCTCTTCAACTGGCTCGGCCAGGACCTCAGCGGGCTGGCGTGCCTCGATCTCTTCGCGGGCAGCGGCGCGCTCGGCTTCGAGGCGCTTTCGCGCGGCGCCGCGTCGGTCGTCATGGTCGAGAAGAATGCCGCGGCGCTCGCAGCGCTTCGCGAGAACGCGCGCAAGCTCGCAGCCGCGAACCTGACTGTGGTGCGCGGCGATGCGCTAGAATTCGCCCGCGGCGCGCGCTCCCGCTTCGATGTCGTTTTCGTCGATCCGCCCTACCGTCTGGGCTTGCAGGCAGCCGCGCTTGCGCTCGTGCGCGGGCTGCTTGTCGAGGGGGCGAGGGTGTACGCGGAAAGCGAGGCCGCGCTCGAGCCGCCGCAGGGCTGGACTATTCTGAAGCGCGCCCGCGCGGGCAAGGTGCATTTTCATCTTCTGGGAAGGACACCCGATGATCAAGGCGGTTTATCCGGGAACGTTTGATCCGATCACGCGGGGCCACGAGGACCTGGTGAGGCGCGCCGCCACGCTCTTCGACGAAGTCGTGGTGGGCGTCGCGGACAGCCACGGGAAAAACCCCTTCTTTACGCTGGAGGAGCGCCTGCGCCTCGCGCGCGAGGTGCTCAAGCCCTATCGCAACGTCAGAATCGAGGGCTTCGGCGGCCTGCTCATGGAATTCGTCCGCGGGGAGAAGGCGCGGGTGATCCTGCGGGGCTTGAGGGCGGTGTCGGACTTCGAGTACGAATTCCAGATGGCGGGGATGAACCGCAATCTCCATCCGGACGTCGAGACCTTGTTTCTGACCCCCGGCGATCAGTACATGTTCGTCTCGGCCACCATCGTGAGGGAGATCGCCTCGCTGGGAGGCGACGTGGAGAAGTTCGTGCAGCCGCTAGTCGCGCGCGCGCTCGCCGCGAAGGTGGGAAAGCGCGAAGGCAAGGGATAGCAGGCTGTCGAAAAACGCTTCCCGAACGCAAACTAGGCTTTCATTAGCGCCGGGTTTGAGAGGGAAGTGTTTTTCCGCAGCCCCAAATTTGGGGGATGTAAAGGGGGCGTGCCCCCTTTTCAACAGATAGCGTCTCGGCGGGAGTCGCCGGCCTACTTCTGGCAGGTCGCGCAGAAAAAGCTCGAGCGCTGGCCCAGGCGCGCCACTCGTATCGCGGCCCCGCAGACCCGGCACGGCAGCGCGGCGCGGTCGTAGACGTAGTAGTGCTGCTGGAAATAACCCGAGGCGCCGTCCGAGTGCACGAAGTCGCGCAGGCTCGAGCCGCCGGCGGCGAGCGCGGCGAGAAGCGTGTCCCTCACGGCCGCGACCAGTCGCTCGCAGCGCGCGAGCGAGAGGCGCCCGGCGCGCATGCGCGGATGGATGCCCGCCCTGAACAGGCTTTCGTTCGCGTAGATGTTTCCGATTCCGACCACGACGTTGGCGTTCATCAGCAACAGCTTGACGCCGACATCGCGGCCGCGCGTGGCGCGATAGAGAAACTCGGGTGAAAAGTGCTCGCCGAGCGGCTCGACTCCGAGGCGGGCGAGCAAGGGGTGGCGGGAGACGTCCCCGGCGCTCCACAGCACCAGGCCGAAACGGCGCGGATCGCGAAGGCGCAGCGCCGTGCCGCCGAAAACGAGATCCAGATGATCGTGCTCGCGCGGGGGCGTCTGCGGGTCGATCACGCGCAGGCTCCCCGACATGCCCAGATGCACGATGAGCGAGCCGCCGTCGCATTCGAGCAGCAGATACTTGCCACGCCGCGCCAGCCGTTTTACCAGCCGGCCGACGACGAGGCGCGCGAAGTTCCGCGGCACGCGCCGGCGCAGATTGGGGTTGCGCACGGCGACGCTCGTGATGGTCTTGCCGAGCACGAAAGGCTCGATGCCGCGGCGTGTGATCTCGACTTCGGGCAGCTCAGGCATTGAGGAATCTTTGTCCTTGTCGGGCCCCGGAAATATACCTAAACTAGCCCACCACCACAGCAGGCGCCGCGCATGTCCAATTCAACAGGTTTTTTGCCCATCCCGTTCAGCGCCTTGCGGATACTCGCCGCGATCGCCCTGATTGCAGGGTGCGCGGCGAACCCGCCGCAGCCGCCCGCGGCCGGGGAGGAAACGCAGGACGAATCCGACGCGGACGCGCCGGCCGCCGAACCGCACGCGGGGGCCGCCGAGCCCGAAGACCGTTCCGCGCTTCCGAAGCAGGAACTGGACAAGGATCTCCTCTACGAATTCCTGCTCGCCGAAATCGCCGGCCAGCGCGGCAACGTCGGGCTCTCGGCGCAGGCGTACGTGGACCTCGCCAAGCGCACCCGCGATCCCCGGATCGCGCGCCGCGCCACCGAGGTCGCGCTGTACGCGCGGATGAACGACGCGGCGATCGACGCCGCGAGGGTCTGGCAGGAGACCGAGCCCGGCTCGGCGCGCCCGCTTCAGGCTCTCGCCGGGTTGCTGGTGGCCGCCGGCCGCTACGACGAAGCGCTTCCCAGTCTGAAAAAGCTCCTCGAGAACTCGGCGGGCGACCCGGCCAGCGGATTTACGCAGCTCACCCGGACGCTCGCGAACGCCCAGGACAAGCAAGCGGCGCTGAAGCTCGTGCGGAGTCTCGCCGCGGACTATCCCAAGCTCGCGCAGGCGCACTTCGCCGTGGCGCAGGCCGCGGTCAACGCGGGCGAGGACCGGGTGGCGCTCGATGAAGCCCGCAAAGCCGGACAACTGCGCCCGGGTTGGGAGGCGGCGGTGCTGCTCGAGGCGCAACTGCTGCAGAAAGTCTCGGTGGACCAGGCGGCATCGCTGCTCGCCGCGTTTCTGCAGGAACATCCCGCCGCCCGCGAAACACGCCTCGCGTACGCGCGGATGCTGGTCGCGCAAAAGCGCTTTGCCGAAGCTCGCGCCGAGTTCCAGAAGCTCATGGCCGGCACGCCCGACAGCACCGACATGGCGTTCGCGGTGGCGCTGCTTTCGCTGCAGCTCAAGGACTATGACGCGGCCGAAAGGTACTTGAGGGGCCTGCTCGACGGCCAATACCGCGACAAGGACGGGGTGCGGCTGTATCTCGGCCAGGTCGCCGAGGAGCGCAAGAATCTTCCGGAAGCACTGCACTGGTACGGCGAGGTGGGCGAGGGCGAGCAATATGTGCCCGCGCAGATGCGCTATGCGCAGATACTCGCCAGAGAGGGAAAGCTCGATGCAGCGCGCGCCCACCTGCAGCAGGCGGCCGCGAAGAGCAGCCAGCAGCGGGTGCAGCTGATCCTCGCCGAAGCGCAGCTCCTGCGCGAGGCCAACCAGCCCAAGACCGCGTTCGACCTTGTCGGGCAGGCGCTCGATCGCCTTCCGAACAATCCCGAGCTGCTCTACGACTACGCCATGCTCGCCGAGAAAATCGAGCGGGTCGACATTCTCGAGGCTTCGCTTCGCAAGCTGATCGAGATCAGACCCGAGCACGCGCACGCCTACAACGCGCTCGGCTACTCGCTCGCCGAGCGCAACCAGCGACTGCCCGAGGCGCGCGAGCTGATCGAGCGCGCGCTGCAGCTCGCCCCCGACGATTCGTTCATCATCGACAGCATGGGCTGGGTGCTGTACCGGATGGGCAGCCTCAAGGACGCGCTCGGTTACCTGCGCCGCGCATTCGCCGGCAGACCCGACGCCGAGATCGCCGCTCACCTCGGCGAAGTGCTCTGGGCGCTGGGCGAGCGCGACGAGGCCGAGCGGGTCTGGAACGACGCGAACCGCGCGAACCCCGACAACGAAACACTCGTCAATACCATCAAGCGCCTGAAGCGCTGATCCTTCGTGCACCGCTTTGCGCTCGGCTTCGCAACGGCGGTATTCCTCGGCGCGTGCGCGGGGCTTCCCGAGGCCCCGCTCCCCCCGGGCGGCTTCGAGCTTTCGGGTCGCGTCGCGATCCGTCACGGGAAGAAAGCCGCAAGCGGGCGGATCTTCTGGCGGCACTCGAACGACGCCGACGAGCTGCTCCTCACCTCGCCCCTCGGCCAGGGAATCGCGCGCATCAACCGGGAGCACGATCGGTTCCGTCTTTCGACCGGCGACAACAGGGAGTACCGCGCCTCCGACGCGGAAAGCCTGACCGAGCAGGCGCTCGGCTGGCGCCTGCCGCTTGCAGGACTCTCGGACTGGGTGCAGGCGCGAGCGAGCCCCGGCCGGCCGGCGGAGATGCGCGGCGACCCGGACCGGGGCCTGGACCTGCGGCAGGACGGCTGGCACATCGCCTATGAGGAATTCCGGGAGGGACGGCCTTTTCGGCTGCGCATGTCGCGCGAAGACCTCGAAATTCGTCTGATCGTGGATCAATGGAAAAATTGAACCCGTGGGAGCGCCGCTATCCGGCACCGGCCAAGCTGAATCTGTTCCTGCACGTGGTGGGGCGGCGGCCCGACGGCTATCACCTGCTGCAGACCGCTTTCCGGCTGATCGATCGCTGCGACTGGCTGCGCTTTTCGCCGCGCGCCGACGCCCAGGTTAGGCTCGCACGGGCGCTGCCGGGCGTCGAGGAGAACGAGGAGCTCGCCGTGCGCGCCGCGCGGCTGCTGCAGATCGAGGCCGGCTCGAAGCAGGGCGTCGAAATCGACATCGAGAAAAGCATACCTATCGGCGGGGGATTGGGCGGCGGCAGCTCCGATTGCGCCACCGCGCTTGCCGTGCTGAACCGGCTGTGGGGGCTCGATTTGCCCAGGGAGAGGCTCGCGGCGATGGCGCTTTCGCTCGGCGCCGACGTTCCGTTCTTTCTTTTCGGGAGCAACGCGTTTGCCGAAGGCGTGGGCGAGCGGCTCGCGCCGCTCGAGCTGCCGCAAGCGTGGTACGTCGTGCTCACGCCGCCGGTCGCCGTGTCGCCGCGCGCGATTTTTGCCGCGCGTGAATTGACACGAAATTCACAAACCATCAAAATATCGAGCTTTTCGGCCGGTTTTGGGAGAAACGATCTTGAGCCGGTCGTGTGCCGGCGCCATGCGGAGGTGGCGGCGCATCTTGAATGGCTCAGGCAGTTCGGAGATGCGCGTCTGAGCGGCTCAGGCGCCTGCGTATTTGCCGAATTCTCGACCGAGCGCGAGGCGCGCTCGGTCCTGTCCAGGATGCCCGCGGAGATGCGCGGCTTTGCCGTGCGGGGGCTGGATCGCCATCCGCTCGCGGCGCTCCTGGAAAACGTGTAGCGCGCTGCGGAAGGACTTGTCGTTCCGCAGCGTCTGAGCTGGGGGATAAACAAGGGGTGTGCCCCTTGTTCGTTTCCGAAGGTTAGCGCTTGGGGAGTCGCCAAGCTGGTTAAGGCAGCGGATTTTGATTCCGCCATGCGAGGGTTCGAATCCTTCCTCCCCAGCCAGGAAAAGCGGTAATGAGAGGCGAGGAATGCTGTTGAGCCGCCGATGCGGCTAATTTTTTGCGGATGAGGGCCCCGGACTCCGGCTCCGCCGAATAGCTGGCTACTGGGTAGAGCGCATGGCCTACGAAAGCCTGATGGTTTTCACCGGGAACGCCAACCCGCTGCTCGCGCATGCGGTGGTGCGGCGGTTGAACATCCCTCTGGGCCACGCGACGGTTGGCAAGTTCTCCGACGGCGAGATCATGGTCGAGCTCCTGGAGAACGTGCGCGGCAAGGACTGCTTCGTGCTGCAGTCCACCTGCGCGCCGGCGAACGACAGCCTGATGGAAGTGCTGCTGATCGTCGACTCGCTGAAGCGCGCCTCGGCGGCCCGGGTGACGGCGGCGATACCGTATTTCGGTTACGCGCGCCAGGACCGGCGCCCGCGCTCGGCGCGCGTGGCGATCAGCGCGAAAGTGGCGGCGAACATGCTGCAGGCGGCGGGGGTCGATCGGGTGCTGACGATGGATCTGCACGCCGACCAGATCCAGGGCTTTTTCGACGTTCCGGTGGACAACATCTACGCGACGCCGGTGCTGCTCGGGGACGTGTGGAAGCACCAGTACGAGAACCTGCTGGTGGTATCGCCCGACGTCGGCGGCGTGGTGCGAGCGCGCGCGATGGCGAAGCGCCTGGAATCGGACCTCGCGATCATCGACAAGCGCCGGCCGCAGCCGAACGTGTCGGAAGTGATGAACGTGATCGGCGACGTAAAAGGGCGCACCTGCGTCATCATGGACGACATCGTCGATACCGCCAACACGCTGTGCAAGGCGGCTCAGGCGCTGAAGGAGGAAGGCGCGACCCGCGTGGTCGCGTACTGCACGCACCCGGTGCTCTCGGGCGGCGCGGTCGAGCGCATCGCCGAGTCGGAAATGGACGAGCTGGTGGTGACCGACTCCATCCCGCTCTCCAAGGCCGCTCAGGCGTGCAAGAAGATCCGCGTGCTGTCGGTAGCGGGGCTGCTCGCGGAGACGATTCTTCGCATCAGCAACGAGGACTCCGTGAGCTCGCTGTTCATGGAATAGAGTTTTTTGACGGCATGATCTGGTCGCGGATCGCGCCTTGACATAGGAGAGCAACATGGCAATCGAAGTCGTCGCGCAAACGCGCAAGCTGCAGGGAACGGGAGCGAGCCGCCGCCTGCGCCGAACTGGAAAGGTCCCCGGGATTCTGTACGGGGGCAAGAAACCCGCGGTCACCATCGAGCTCGATCACAACCCGCTGTACCACCAGTTGCGCAACGAAAGGTTCCACGCGTCGATCCTGACGCTCACCCTGGACGGCGCAAAGGAGCAGGTGCTGCTGCGCGCGGTGAACATGCACCCGTTCAAGACGGAGGTGCAGCACATCGACTTTCAGCGGGTGTCGGCGGACGAGAAGGTCCACATGAAAGTGCCCTTGCACTTCGCGAACGCCGAGAAGTCCCCCGCGATCAAGGAGCAGGGTGGGCTCATCACTCACGTTCTCAACGAGATGGACATCCGCTGCCTGCCGGCGGACCTGCCCGAGTTCGTCCAGGTCGACCTGTCGCAGCTCGCGGTCGGACACTCGATCCACGTGCGCGACCTCCCGCTGCCCAAAGGCG
>WNFH01000881.1_pt1 | contig 19737 bp, 11 predicted proteins | sample 5400411 | NCBI WGS metagenome assembly WNFH01 (sample SAMN13153347, study PRJNA577476) | soil metagenome | isolation source: 200 cm saprolite under Douglas fir tree site 2 hole 3 | place: USA:California | collected 2015-04-18
CGTCAATGGCCAAGCCGAAGTCCTTATGGATGGCGGGGGTCGCAGAGGCAGCGATATCGTGAAAGCGATTTGTCTTGGCGCACGAGCCGTTCTTCTCGGTCGTGCTTATGCTTTCGGCCTCGCCGCTGCCGGAAGGCCGGGTGTCACGCGCGCGCTCGAGATTTTACGTGATGATATGGAACGTACTCTGCGCCTCCTTGGCTGTCCGTCCGTCTCCGCACTGAATTCCTCCTACTTAAACATTCCCAAACAATGGTGAGTGCGACGCCAGTTACAATTCTTATTTAGGCCAACGCCGACCGATGCATCCAATACCCCATGATGTTCGTGCCATCATTCGCGACTACGGCATGGTTCTCTGCCGTACTTTGCGACCACACCTTTTCCTTCCACAGCAGTATACATACGATTGACGTCCGAGATCTCTTGCTTCACGCCGTTCGACCAGTGAATCTCGATTTGATGATCGATGCGCAATGCAGGATTGAAGATAATCCGTTCAGTCAGGAACGCGCATTGCGGGAGAGTCTAAGGTCATGACGAGAAGACCGCAATTAGATATCAGGCACTTATTTCCATATTTATGCCAGCGTTCTTCTTATAATATGGCGCGAAAGAACAGGGAATACGCGCGGCAAAACCCGCAAGGGGCATGAGCATCTTGCGAATAAATGGCTGCGCGCAAACAATTCACTACATGAAAACCAAATTCCTGTCGTTCACTTCTGTCGCCTTACTGTTGACGTACACAATGAGCGCATTAGCTCAGCTCCCTCCCGAAGCTCGTGCAGGACTGTGGAAGGCACAATGGATCACTTCACCGAGTGCGCCCCAACGGGACAGTGTCGTTTTGCATTTCAGGAAAATGATCGAGACTCCGAAAGTTCTGGAACACTTTGTTGTCCATGTCAGCGCCGACAGCCAATTCATTCTCTGTGTGAACCAGCGTGAGGTCGGGCGAGGTCCTGCGCGCAGTGATCTTGCGCATTGGAAGTACGAAACATACGATCTGGCCTCATTTCTGCGTCCGGGCCGTAATGAGATTGCTGCGACAGTGTGGAGCTTTGGCGTTTCAACCCTGGCTCAGATCAGCGATCGAACTGCATTTGTACTCCGAGGTGATTCGGCGGAGGAAAGTGTCGCTGATACTGACAATAGTTGGGAAGTCGAAGAAGATAAGGGCATACAAACTCTGCCAACCCCGCCGGACATGCAGCGGTTCTACTACGTAGCGGAGCCGGCCGAGCGCATAGATGGCGCACTATTCGATTGGTCTTGGAACGACGCTTCCTCACGCGGCAAATGGGAGAAGGCTGTTCCGATTGGAAATGCCTCCTTGCGAGGAGCGGCACTGCAGAACAACAACTGGCAACTGATGCCGAACTCCCTCCCCGCCATGCAATTGGAACTGACACCGGTTGGACGCGTGGTGCGCGCCTCCGGAGTTGCGCTTCCGGCGGACTTCCCGGGCGCGGGATTCGAAATTCCGGCTCATGCCAGTGTCAGTTTGTTGCTCGATCAATCCCATTTGAATACAGCGTACCCAGAGCTGACAGTGAGTGGGGGAGCCAAAAGCACGATTCGTCTCACCTACGCGGAGGCGCTCGTTGATAGCAAGGGAGAGAAGGGCAATCGCAATGAACTCGCCGGCAAACACATCTTGGGCATCTTCGATGAATTCCTGCCGGATGGTTCCCAAGGGCGACGGTTCATGCCTCTGACTTGGCGTACATGGCGCTATTTGCAGGTCGACGTCAACACTGCTGACCAGCCGCTTCGTATTGAAAATCTCCGTTCCTGGTTCACGGCCTACCCATTCAAAGACCGTGCCCGTTTCGAATCGGACGACCCGTCTCTAAGTCAGATTTGGCAAATCGGCTGGCGGACGGCTCGACTCGATGCGCATGACACCTACATGGATACGCCGTATTACGAGCGAATGCAGTATATCGGCGACACGCGTATCCAGGCTTTGATCTCGTACAGCGTTGCCGGCGATGATCGCCTCGCTCGCCAGGCGATTCAAGCCTTTAATGATTCCCGAATTCCTGACGGCATCACCCGGAGTCGCTATCCGTCATCGGTTACACAGATCATTCCAACGTTCTCGCTATTGTGGATCGGAATGGTGCATGACTTTTGGCGGTATCGCGGAGACGATGGATTCGTTAAAGCGCAAATACGCGGCACAAGGACCGTACTCGACTGGTTTCTCGATAGGCAGAGACCAGACGGACTCCTCGGACACATAACTTGGTGGCCCTTCCTTGACTGGGGACAGGACTTCGCATTTGGCATGCCGCCCCAGGATGCGGACGGTGGATCTTCTCCCATCGCGCTTCAATACATTGAAGCGCTTCGTTACGGCTCAGAGCTGGAATCAACCTTGGGAGACTCGACTCGTGCGCAACGCTATCGCGAAGCTGAAAGTCGCGCGGTAAATGCGATTCGCAAATTGTGCTGGAATAATACCAATGGTTTGATCGCCGATACCCCTGCCCAGAAACACTACAGCCAGCATGCGAACATTCTCGGTGTATGGCTCGACGTGATTCCGCGAGAACAACAGAAGGATGTTCTCACCAAAATCCTCTCCGTGAGCGACCCCGGTTTTACGTCAACCGGCCCCGTTCCGGAGATGACTAAGGCCACTTACTACTTTCGATTCTATCTGGCCCGCGCGATCGAGCACGCAGGCATGGGAGATCAATATCTGACTCTGCTTAAGCCGTGGCGGGACATGGTCGCTTTAGGACTTACGACATGGGCTGAGCAACCCGAGCCAACAAGGTCAGATTCCCACGCCTGGAGTGCTCATCCGAATTTTGACTTGCTCAGCATCGTCGCCGGAATTCGACCGAAAGCGCCCGGCTTCTCAAGCGTCAGTATCGAACCTCATCTGGGCCTATTACGCAATGTGGTCTCCGCCGTACCAACTCCTAAGGGGATGATCGAGGTGAATTACGTTTCCAAGAGCTCCGGAGTGAGTGCTGAGATTAATCTCCCCTCGAATGTGGTGGGGGAATTGGTCTGGAAGGGAAAGACTCTTACCCTGCATCCTGGTCATCAACAAATAATATTGCCGTGAGACGAGAACGATAGGTATGAATTAATCTGGCAAACGCAGCTTGCGCTGCAATTCATGAAATCGCGGACTGGCACGCAAAGTGTCCATCTGTGGGTCAACTTTCAGGAAAACGATTGCGTTGGAGTGGTCGCTATACGCCTTTTCAAGCCAGTCCAAGGCCTGGTCCTTTTCGCCGAGGCCCGCGTAGACGATAGCCACATAGAAAGGCGAAACATACTGTTTCTTCGCTTGCTGCATCAATTGGTCCAGTAGATTTCTTGCTTCGGTGGTTCTCCCGGACACGGCATAGGTTCGCGCGAGGGCAGCGAGGACTGGTGGACTGTTCTGGGAGATGGCGGCGGCGCGCCGAAGCTCTGTAATCGCCTGGTCATATGCTTTTTTCTGTTCGTACGCCTGACCAAGAACAAGGTGCGGAAGAAGAAAGTCTGGATCCATATCGATAGTGTTTCGCAACTGTTCGATGGCCTGGTCATATTCGCGCGCCATATAGAGGCGCGAGCCCAAACTGAAATTCATGCTGATGGAGAGGGGATCCAGGTCATGCGCGCGATTCATCTCCGCGATGCTCTCGCTGGTACGCCCCATGCCCATCAAGTAAAGTGAATTCCGCTGATAAGCGGTGGCGTAGCTGGGATTCAGTTCTGCCGCGCGTCGAAACCCACTGGCGGCTGAATTCCAATCCCAATCGTAGTTGAAGCGCACGGTGGCGAGCGAAGTGTGGGCTTCGGCTAACGTGTTATCTAGTTCCAGCGACTTGAGAGCGGCGGCGCGGGCTTTGGGAGCCACTTCCGCTGCGGGGACCGTTCCAACTATCACCGAGCCAATGATGCTGTAACAATCCGCCAGGCCAGCGTAGGCCAGTGCGTAGTTTGGATCCTTTTCAATGGCGATCTGAAAATAGTTGATGGCTTTGGTCAGGCCTTCCTGGGATCTTTTGTTCCAGTAATAACGACCCTTGAGGTAGTTATCGTAACTCTGCGTGCTGACCGGGCGGGTGGAAGCGAGCCGCACCTGGTCCTCGGGCGTCAGTTTGACTCTGATTTCATTCACGATGGCGCTGGCCACATGGCTTTGCAGAGTGAGGATATCGCCCAACTGGCTCTCGTAAGATTCCGCCCAGAGATGGCGGTCAGTAGCCACCTGCACGAGCTCTGCAGTGATTCGCACCCGGTCACCAGAACGCAACACCGTGCCCTCCACGACGGCATCGACATTCAAATCTCGCGCAATCTGTGAGAGCGTTTTGTGCGTTCCTTTGTATTCCATGGATGACGTTCGGGAAATGACGCGCAGCGAGCGGATCTTAGCAAGATGCGCGATCAGTTCGTCGGTCATGCCATCCGCGAAGTACGCTTGGTCCTTGTCGGCGGAAAGATTCTCGAAAGGCAGGACGACAAGCGAGGTGATCTGCGAGGCGGGTGCGGCAACAACGGAAGTCTTGCGCAAATAGTGGGCCCCAACCACACCCGCGACGACAATCACGAGCAGGAAGATCGCGCCCGACATTACCGTCGGCCGCGACAGGCGGCCAACCGCCCTGGCAGCCGTCGCCGGAAGTTCGGGCGAAAGAAGAGGGAGCGTTGGGTTATCTTTTGCAAGGAAGCTTGGAGACACGCCGGCCTGACCCGTTTGCGTTTGAGTCGTTTCGGTTACGGAGGCTGGTCTCTCCTCGACAGGCGCAACGAAGCGGTAGCCACGACGTGGAAGCGTTTCGATGAAGCGCGGATTTTCGGAGGAATCGCTTAACACCTCACGGAGTCGCATGACTGCAGTATTCAGGCTGTGATCAAAGTCGACGAAGGTGTCGCCGGGCCAGAGGCGGCGCTGGAGTTCCTCCCGTGTGACCATTTCCCCGCGGTGCTCCAGAAGGATGGCGAGGATCTGACACGGCTGCTCCTGAAGCTTGATGCGAATGCCATGCTTGTGCAGTTCTCTGGACCGGAGATCGAACTCATAAACGCCGAAGCGCACCGAGTTTGCCGGCAGGGCGGACTGTTTCATGGGGTCGCCTAAGAAAGCGAAACCCGAGTATAGACCCGCCTACTGCGGTCGTCAAAGAGGCTGATGTGTTATCAGTGCTTCTAAGTCGTTTATTTTGTTCAGGCGGTGTGTGACAAATAAATGCTTTCGATGTGACGCAGTAGGACTTGCAATCCTTGACAAGGGGCAGCACAGTGCCGGTCATGCTGGGGGTGTCCGCATAGGCGGACAAAACAAAGGCCCGAACAAATCGTCGAGGATTTGAGCAAGTGGTGCCTGCCACGAGATGGGATGCTTTCGTGTCCGGAACCTCCGCCTGGCAAATCTGGAGGATGAGATGAGCTTCGCTGGAAGACGGAACGGCTTGGGGCTGAGAATCGGCGCGATCATGCTTGCGCTCTTGGTTACAAGCGGAGGACTTGCGTGCGTGGCACATGCCCAGGCGGTAGGAGCCTCGTTGTCAGGTCTGGTCACCGACGAACGCGGTGGCCCCGTGCCGGGTGCCACGGTAAGCATCAAGAACGTGGGCACAGGCGTAGTTCGAGAGGTCAGCACGAACGGAGACGGCTTCTATTCCGCACCCAACTTGCTTCCGGGCACGTATGAAGTCCGTGTGACAGCGCAGGGATTTCAGACCCTCGTCCAAAAAGAAATCGGTCTCACGGTTGGGGCGCAGCAGGCTTTGAACTTGAGTCTGAAAGTGGGTCAAGTGAATGAAACCGTCGAGGTAAAGGCCGCTCCTCCCGACGTTCAAACGGCATCTTCCACCATCAGCGCAACAGTGGACTCCACAACAGTGCGGGAGTTGCCGCTGAACGGCCGCGATTGGACCTCACTAGCGGCGCTCGAGCCAGGAGTCACGAGTATCCCCAATCAAGTCGGAACCGGATTCAGCGCCAATAAAGGCAACCGCGGCTTCGGAAATCAATTGAGCGACTCTGGCCACCGCGCCAACGAAAATAGCTACCGGGTCAATGGAGTAGGCATCAACGACTATTCGAACGGAGCGCCGGGAGGCGCGAGTGGCGGTAATTTGGGAGTGGACGGGATCCAGGAGTTTTCTGTTCTAACGAGCAACTACACCGCCGAGTACGGACGTACTTCCGGTGCGGTTATCAACGCCATTACCAAGAGCGGCACGAACGATTTTCACGGAACTGCATTCTTCTTCGACCGCGATAAGATTTTCGATGCCAAGAACTTTTTCGATGTTCCCACGAAGCCCATCCCTCCTTTCCGGCGCATTCAGTTCGGAGCCTCTGGTGGTAGGGCGCTCGTCAAGGACAAGACGTTTGTCTATGGCACCTACGAGGGAGTACGCCAGAACAGGCCCGGCTCCCAAACCATCCACGTCCCCACCGACGCTCAGCGTGCCCTGGCGGTTCCCGCTGTCGCGCCGTACATGAAGCTATGGCCGGAGGCCCCGGCCGGCACACCCATCGACGGCAACGGAATTACGCAGACATTTAACGTGGCTCTGCCGAGTATTTCGAACGAGAACTACTTCACAGCAAGGGTAGACCAGAAGTTCTCTGACAAAGACAATCTAGCCGTCAGCTACTTCTGGGATTCCGGCCCGCAGTCACAGCCCGACCCGCTCTTGAACGCTATCCATCAGGTTTTCTCTCGTCGCCAGATGGCCAGCGCCGAAGAAACCCATATTTTCAGCCCCGCTTTGGTCAACACGTTTCGCGCAGGTGTGAGCCGGGTACGAGGCGATATCAACGATCCTGTTTCCGGCGACGCCGTCGCGAAAGACACGACTCTCGCTATCGCGCCTGGCGCGGCTGGACCGCCACAAATCGGAGTACCGGGCGTCCTCACAACGGCGATTGGGTTGGGGGGGCTCAACCGGTTTCTGCACCGCTGGACTTCCGGCCAATTTTATGATGATGCCTTCCTTACTCGACGTACGCATGCCCTGAAAATGGGATTTGCCTTCGAGCGTATGCTCTACAACATTACGGAAAAGCTGAGTCCAAATGGAAGAATGAACAATTATCCCAATTTGGCAGCCTTACTGAACAACACACCCAATAGGCTCAATGCCCTCGCCCCGGGAGGATCCAGTGGGGTCGCCATTCGAGAGAGCCTATTCGCGGGATATCTTCAGGACGATTGGCGCTTCCGCCCGAACCTCACCATTAATATGGGTGTGCGCTACGAGTTCACGACGCTGCCGAAGGACGCCAACAACAAAATCCAGGAAATTACGACCCTCGCGAATTGTTCCGCTAACCCAACTGCGTGTGGGCCAGTTCATGTCGACAGTTTTATAGCCAGCAATCCCACGAGTAAAAACTTCGAGCCCCGGATTGGCTTTTCCTGGGACCCTTTCAAGAATGGGAAAACCGCTGTGCGCGGAGGGTTTGGCATTTTCGATGTGCCGCCGCTTCCCTATGAGTTTGGCCTGAATACCTCGGCGACCTTTCCGTACCAGATCATCGGCTTTGACAGAACCGCTACCTTGGGCAGTGGCATTGATCCCAATATTAGTTTCAACCCCCAAGCTGTCCGGAATCGCTTCGTGCAGCAAGATCCCAAGCGCGCCGACGTGCTCAACTGGAACTTCAACATCCAACGCGAGCTGGCCCCGACGTGGATCCTGATCCTCGGCTATGTGGGCTCGCGCTCCGTGCATTTGTCCGTTGCTGCCGACGACATCAATCTTGTTCAACCCACGGTAACTTCCGCAGGACTTCTCGTCCCTTGTATTCCAACCAAGCTTCAACCCGGTAAAGGTTGTGGAACCCAGGCCACCGGGACGGCCATCAATCCAAATTGGGGAGGCGGTACGGCCGGGGCGGGCATTCGCCCCGTTGTTTTTGACGGCGCGGCCTCTTATGGAGCCGCTCAGGCGCAACTTAAGAAAACCATGAGTCACGGTTTTCAAGGCCAGGTCTCCTACACATTCGGCAAGTGCAGAGACACAAGCTCGGCACCGGTTACCGGAGACACGTACCTCAATTCCATCGCCGTGCCCCTCTTGCTCGTCAAATCTTACAGAGTGGGTGCGTGCGACTTTGACGTGAGACAAACACTGGTGGGCACATTCATCTGGCAAGTTCCGGGGCCAAAGTCCGGGACAGCTTCGTATCTGGCCGGTGGTTGGGAGCTTGGCACCATCATCACCGCGACGACTGGCTCGCCATTTACACCGACAATCGGAGGAGGCGGTGATCCCCTGGGCACGGGCTTTAACGGGGACTTTTCCATGGACTTTGCGAACCTTGTTCAGGGTTGCAACCCGGTTCAAGGCGGCGTTAAATACCTCAACACAAAATGCTTCGCTCTCCCGCAGGCGACCCCTGATATCGCCGCACAGTGCCAGCCCTTTGGGTTCAGAACCCCTAACCCGAGCAAGGGCGATCCCGGGAGTGGGGGCATTGCGGGCACTTGCACGAATCTTGTTGGCAACGCAGGGCGCAACAGCATCTACGGGCCGGGCCTCACGACTGTAGACTTCTCCATCTTCAAGAACACTCACGTTCCGAGAATTTCGGAAACGTTCAATATCCAATTTCGGGCGGAGTTCTTCAACATCCTGAATCACCCAAATTTTGCCGCTCCTAATTTTTTGAACGATGCGAACAATTCAATCTTCGACGCCGGCGGAGTGCCGATAGCGAAGGCCGGTGTGATTGGTTCCACATCCACGGAGGCACGGCGCATTCAGCTGGGGCTGAAGCTGATCTGGTAAAAGTAAACCTTCAACGAAGGGGGCTGGCTTCAGATGCCGGACTTGCCCTCGGATTCGGCCTGCTCCTATGTCTGCACTGAATTGAGAGGTTGATCATGATGATCAGGCCTTTCAGCTCTTTTTCAATTCTTCCTTGAAAAGGTGACGCAGGTGGGTACTCAGAATAATATGCGCCCATGATCATGTCCTCCGATCGGAAATCCAAGATATGGTCTGTGATTCGCGTCTCCAGCGGAAATTTTCTGGAGATGTACGATTTCATGGTATTCGGCTATTACGCCTCCGCGATCGGCAAAGCCTTTTTCCCGAGCGGCAACCCATTTGTATCGTTGATGCTGTCGCTGATGACGTTTGGAGCGGGCTTTCTGATGCGGCCCCTTGGAGCCATTGTGCTCGGCGCGTACACCGATCGCCACGGGCGCCGTGCTGGCCTCCTTCTGACATTGGGCCTAATGTCGGTCGGAATCTTCTCCATTGCGTGCGTGCCCGGATACACCACGATCGGATTGTTCGCCCCACTGTTGGTGCTTATCGGGCGGCTGCTTCAAGGTTTTTCGGCAGGCATGGAATTGGGCGGCGTCTCTGTCTATTTATCTGAGATCGCCACACCAGGCGACAAGGGCTTCTATGTCAGCTGGCAATCTGGAAGCCAGCAAGTGGCCGTCATGTTCGCTGCACTCGTCGGAGTCGTACTGAATTCCAAGCTCCCGCCGGAGAAAATGACGGCATGGGGATGGCGTGTTCCGTTGCTTCTCGGCTGCGTGATTATTCCGTTTCTCTTCAGGCTCAGACGTTCCCTCCAGGAGACGGATGAGTTCATCGCCCGCAAGCACAGGCCAAGCACGTCGGAGATTCTCCGCTCGCTCAAAGCCAATTGGGGAATCGTGGTCATCGGAACCATGATGGTGACGATGACCACGGTTTCTTTCTACATGATCACCGCCTATACGCCCACTTTCGGTAACACCGTGCTTCACATGGCAGCCAGAGACAGTCTGATCGTCACCCTCTGTGTGGGAGCATCCAACCTCTTCTGGCTTCCGGTCATGGGAGCTCTGTCCGACCGGGTTGGTCGTCGCCCATTGCTTCTGGTTTTCACCATCCTCATGCTGGTTACCGCCTACCCCGCGATGCTGTGGCTAGTTCGGGAGCCTACGTTCGCGAGGCTCTTGGCCGTCGAGCTATGGTTGTCATTCCTCTACGGCAGCTATAACGGCGCCATGGTTGTTTTCCTCACGGAGATCATGCCGATCGATGTTCGGACTTCGGGATTTTCGCTCGCCTATAGCTTGGCCACCGCTGTGTTCGGCGGTTTTACACCTGCGATCAGCACTTACCTGATCCACCTGACGGGGAATCGTGCGATTCCGGGATTGTGGTTGTCCTTCGCTGCCGCGTGCGGAATTGTTGCCGCCCTCTTGGCCAGACCGCCGCAAGTGACAAGTGAAACTCACTGAAGAACGGACCTGCCCCGAACTAGGCATAGTCGAGGCAAAGCAGATTCATCACGGAACTGCGCGGCTCAGAGTTCTTTCCCATGCCGAAATGGATGGCTACTACTACATCGGCGGAGGACGTGGGTACTACGGGTCGATTTATGCTGTGCGAATTTGAAATTATCCTAGAGCCATCCGTGCCCGCGGCAAGCCTTTAATTAAGCTCTAAACCGGTATCATTCCGTGGACGGACCCCCGACTGACAACGTGGCGAAAATGAGAAATCCGCAGTCGGAAAACTAACGGGCAGCAAGGCGACAGTCTCAATTCGTCGCGACCGGCTTGGAGAGAGGCACGTTTAGCTGTAGCGGGGCTTCGGTATTTGCCGATTCTACTTGCCGATGGAGCCGTCGCTCTAATACTAACGAAAACGCAACCGTTCCCAAACAACTCGCCCACGGCACCAAGGGCGATACCCAGAAAAAGTGCGTGCCGTAACGCAATGCCGCGAGCCAAATCAAAGTACAGAGCAGCCCTCCGATGATCGCCGCCAGGCGTCGTTGGTCTTTCCAGGGGAGGCTAAACGAACAGACCGCCTCCACCAGTACGGCAAAGGGAAAGGCAACAACGAGGTCCACGAAGTAATGCTCCCCTGTACCGAGTGTTGCGAGAACCGTGAAGCCAAGAAATGCGAATGCCACGCCGCGCTCCCACCAGGAAAGTCCGCGCGAATACCACCATACCAGCAGCACCCATGCCATATGAAGAGAAGGTATGGCATTTGGCAGACCAACGATTTTCACCGGTTCCACGAACAACCGAGATACGTCGTTCGTTGAAAGAGGCCGGTACGGAAATTGCTCCCGAAAGAGATGTATGGGCCCAAGTCCTGGAAAGAGATTGTAAAAGAGAATGCCCACAGGTCCGGTGGCCAGGAAAGTCACAAAAGATGGCACAGCTTTTTCACCTAGGCGGAGGAGCCGGCCCACATAGACCAAACCAATGGGGATCGCCAATCCAATATAGAAAATCAGGCTAGTCACTCGCAGGGACGGCCACCTTGCAAAACCTTGCGCCACAAGAAACGGGAACTGCAAACCGAGGCTGGCATCGAAGGAGTAGAGGTACAGGTCGAGGACCTTCGGGTGAGCCGCCGCTGTCCACTCCAGGAGGTTGCTGGCGAAATATTCGGAACCGACCAAGAGAAGCGCGGGAACAAAACCCAGGGCCAGCAGTTTGCGGGATGCACCCTCTGCCCAAGCAGTGCGGACGCCCAGAATGACCAAGCTGCTTAGTCCGGCGAAAGAAAACCATGACGCTAGAATGAGCTTGTAGTGCAGTAGTTGGAAATCAATGGCCGCGAAAAGAAATGTCCCGCAAAGAACCAATAGTGCATCCCGCCAGGAAGGAAGGATGCGGAGATGAATGACGATAACGCTGGCGAGAGTGCATGCAAAAAAGATGGAGACGACCGCTTCCGTGTAGAATTGCCGATTTTGGCCCAGCCAGATACCGCTTGCGATCAACAGAAATGTGACGATGATTCTTGCGACCTGCTTGGGAAACATCGTGTTCCCCCTCGTTTTAGTTTTCGCCGTGGAGTAGCCCTCCCAAATCAGCGGCTTGCACATTCATATTTGACCACGAAGAAGCACTTTGTTAGCCCGCGGTCAGTCAATAGAAAACCAATCGGTAAACGAAGACACGAAAAATCCAAGGCACGCCTTTTCCTGAGCGTTTGGCGGCGATTCCGAAACTCCCGTATGATTCACAACCGTAGTCATTGGTTGGCTTTTGCCGGATCGAGTCTCTTTTGAGTCTCTTTAGACCGGATATTGATGAACCATGCACATCTCCCGAAACGGACTACCTTCCACTCTTCCCAGTTGCTTCAAAATATCGAAGACCGCAGATTCGTGGCGGCTGTGACACTCCTGGCAAATCAGAGCGCCCATGATTACGACACCCGTCGCCGCTTTGTTGTTGTTCGACTTCATTCTTCTGTTGGGAGTGACCCTTTTCTTCGATAGGACGCACCGGCAAAAGGAAGTTTTTTTTCTTGCCTTGCTGTTTTTCTGCTCCGGCATACCCGCGCTCGTCTATCAGATCGTCTGGCAGCGCGCCCTCTTCGCGATTTACGGCGTAAATGCTCAATCAGTCGCTGTGGTGGTCACGGCTTTCATGGTGGGACTGGGAATTGGGAGTCTCGTAGGTGGCCGTCTCTCCGCACGATTTCCCAGGCACGGCATACTGATCTTCGGTATCGCCGAACTTGGCGTCGCCGGGTTCGGTCTCAGCTCGCTGCGCATTTTTCACTGGGTGGCCGCCTATACGGCGGGCGCCAACCTTATTTCGACCATTTTCTTCAGCTTTCTTTTGCTATTCGTTCCAACAGTTCTGATGGGCGCCACACTTCCGCTTCTGGTTGAGTATCTGGTATTGCGGACAAATCGAGTTGGCACGTCCGTTTCTACTCTGTATTTCGTCAACACTTTCGGCTCCGCCGTCGCCTGCTATCTTTGCGCCACGTTTCTGCTGCGTGACTTTGGACAATCGGGCGCCGTGATGTTAGCGGCCTGCATAAATGCAGCGGTCGGCGCTGCGGCGTACTTCTACGGCCGGAGTGCCCGGAGAAGTTCCAAGGAAGACACTCCAGCTACACTGCAAACATCCTCCGCCTCGGCGACTGTGCCGCTTCTGCAGGCGGTGCTCCTTGCAGGACTTTCTGGTTTTATCGCTCTCGGCTTTGAGATCATCTGGTTCCGCATTTTTTCGCTTGCTTCATCGGATCGCCCACCAGCCTTTGCTCTGCTCCTGTCCACCTACCTCGCGGGCATCGCTGCGGGCTGCATTGTGTCAGAGAAGCTGACGGCAAGCCGCCGGCCAGAGACGCTGGTTTATGTTATCGGGGCGTTGCTAGTTCTCTCCGGCGGATTCTCGGCGTATTTGCCGCCTCTCGTCGCGGCGATGATGGCACGGAACATCCCCTTTTTGGCCAGCGCCCCGGCATTTTTTGTGACTGCGGCACTAATCGGATCGGTTTTTCCCCTCCTCTGCCAGTTGGCAATCCGTGCCGATCGCGAAGCAGGGCAGGGTGTAAGTCTCATATATATTTCCAATATCGCGGGCTCGGCTCTTGGCAGTCTGGGATTCGGATTCGTGCTCATGCATCATTTTGGGCTTAGGGAGATGTCGTTGGCACTGGGGCTTATCGCTGTTCTTTCGGGCTCTATTGTCTTCATTTTCCATCAGGGCAGGCGAGGCTTACCTCCTGTTTGGGCCGTCATCATGATCGCTGTGTCGCTGATCGCGGTTCCTTCCTCACTCAGATTCTATTCGTTGCTTTTCGAGAGGCTCGTGTTTGGCCATCGCCCCGAAGCTGCGGTCCCATTTGCCGTCATCCTCGAAAACCGTAACGGGGTGATAGGAGTCACTCAGGACGGAGCGGTTTTTGGGGGAGGCGTATATGACGGCTATTTCAATGTTGATCCGACGAATGACCAGAATCTTGTCGCGCGCGCATATCTTCTCAGCGCCTTCTCGCCTGCGCCAAAACGTATTCTTGTCATTGGTCTGGCCTCGGGCTCTTGGGGACAAATCCTCGCAAGTCATCCGGAAGCAGAAGTACTCGACGCGGTTGAGATCAATCCCGGGTATCTTCAGCTCATTCCGCAATATTCGATGGTCCGGTCGTTTCTCCAGAACCCCAAGGTCCACATCTACGTGGACGACGGCAGGAGATGGCTTCTTGCTCACCCCTCGGTACGCTACGACGCGATCATTTCTAACGCAACTTTTAACTGGAGAGATCACAGCACCGGCCTCCTCAGCGTCGAGTTTCTCACGCTGATTCGCTCGCACCTCAATCCCGGTGGCGCGTATTATTTCAACACAACAGAATCTGACGAGACGATTGCAACCGCCCTGAGAATTTTCCCGTATGGCCTGCGGGTAATCAACTTCGTTGCAGTGAGTGACTCTCCGATTCCAGTCGATAGGCAGCGCTTGATGGAGATCCTCCGCCGCTACAAGCTTGATGGCAAATCGGTCTTCGACCCGCTTAACCCCGCGGCAGAAAAAGTCTTGGCCGCCTACATGGCCTTAATCGATACACTCAACGAACCCCCACGGTTTCTGGGCATGGAATCCTCCGATTCCCTTCGCAACCGCTTGGGACCCCGGCTCATCATCACTGATAACAACATGGGGCTCGAATGGCGGAGTAACCCTTCTATTACCTGGCACTGAGCCTTGCCATACATGGCGTTCACACGGGAGGAGACTTCGTGGATAGAAATGTCGACACGACTTTGGGACCCATTTCCGTACAGGGACTTTACGGCAAAGCCGGCAAGCTGAAAGATGGCCTCACGTACCGTCTTGCTGGGGACTGTACCGGTATGAACGCTCACGCCGCCGATCATGGCGGAAAGCCCAATGCCGAAGATTGATCCGATGTATCCCGATCTACCGGCAACCAAGTGGTACGAATACGGATTCAAAGAAGGGCTTCCGCGACTGTTGGACATGTTCGACCGCCGAAAGGTCAAAGTTACCTCCCACATGGTAGGCGCAACGGTCGATCTTCAGCCGGCTCTAGCCAAAGAGATCGTCCAGCGCGGGCACGAAGCGTCTGGCCACGGACAAACGTGGGCTGCGCAATATTCCATGACGCCGGAGCAGGAGCGCGAATCGTACAAGCAGAGCGTCGCAAGCATTGAGCGTGCAACAGGCACAAGGCCCTTGGGTTTCAATGCCTTCTGGCTTCGCGGCACACCACACACGTTGGAGATTCTCCAGGAGCTTGGCTTCATCTATCACATCGACGACGTGAGCCGGGATGAGCCGTTTCTAATCAACGTGAAAGGAAAGCCGTTCGCCGTCGTGCCGTACACGTTGCACATGAACGACATCGTCGATTACGAATCGCGCTATTTCAGCACTCAGGAATATGCCGGCGATTTGAAAGCAGAGTTCGACATGCTATATGCCGAATCATCAAAACGTCGTCGCATGATGTCGGTGAGTGCTCATGATCGCATCGCGGGCCGGCCATCACGCACCAAAGTCCTTGAAGAATTTATCGTCTATGCGCAGTACAATCCCGGAGTCGTTTTCCTGCGAAAAGACGAGATTGCGCGTTTCGCACTCAGCAGCCCGCAAACCATTCGCGAAGGGATTTAGCGAAGAGGAAAGGGCCATATGAAGAGAATCGCTTCGAACACAGGAAAGCTAATTTTCGCAGCAGTGTTGGCTTCGTCTGTAGCCGTGGGCGGAAATAAGAAAGGTTTCCGCTACATCCGCACACTCGGAAGCACCTTGCTCGACATTCCCAAGCGTCCAGCTAAAGCGCTCGATGAGCGAGGCGCTTCATGAGTCACGCGCGTCCACCGAGAATTCTCTCAGTAGCTCTTCTGGTGCTGATGCTGCCCGCCTCTATTATGCGGGGACAAGAAGAACCGGCAAGACCCCTGACCTTGGAAGAAGCGGTTTCGCTTGCGCGATCGCACAACCGCGAGTTGAAGCAGGCGCGACTGGAGATCCACAAGCAGAAAGAAGCCTTTAGCGAAGCCAAGACGCAACTCTATCCACGTTTTGATACGTACTTCCTCGCATCGGAACTTCTCACTCCGCTGGACTTCACAATTAGATCTGCCACGTTCGGAAACTTTCCAGCTACAGGCCCGATTCCAGCGAAAGACTCGAAGATTCACACTCCAGCTCGACCCGTTGCAATTACCTCCGTCACGGCCACCCAGCCTCTTACCCAACTGTTTCGAATCGACCTTTCCATCAAGGAGCAGAAACTAGGAGCGGAGCTCAGTCAGCAGTCTTATTTTGAACGTGAGCAGGGGCTTGTGAACGAGGTTCGGCGTGCGTACTACGCGATTTTGCAATCGCAAAGCGAACTTGAATCGCAGCGCGCTCTGCTTGCCTACCTTGAAGAGTTGCAGCAGCTCACCGGTCGACGCCTGCAACAGGAGGCGGTGCTGAAGGCTGACAGCCTCCGTATTACTGCCCAACGCACGAAGGCTTCCTATCAACTTGTCGTCATCCAAGACACGCTGGCGGACCAGAAGGAGGCTCTGAACCACCTGCTGGGCCGCGACCTCCAGGCGGAGTTTACTGTCGAGATGGTTCCCGCTTCGCTCCCTGAGGAATCGAGCTTGCCAGAAGCAAGAAAAAGCGCGATCGAGATGCGACCTGAGATTAAGGCAGAAAAGATCAAGAAGGAAAGAGCCACGTTAGAGACGAAAATTGAGAAGACCCGGTACATTCCGGATATTTCTATTCAAGCGAACTACGCCACAACTTCGAATATCTCGTTCCTCCCGCAGAACGTCGGTGCGGTTGGCGTGCTCTTGACCTGGCAACCTTGGGATTGGGGGCAGAAGCGCCACAACATAGCCCAGAAGGTTGATGCCGAAAAGCAGGCGCAACTTTCCATCGACAATGTGAGAGATCAAGTTCTTCAGGAAGTGGACTCGTCATTTCGGCGGCTCCGGGAAGCACGGGAGCTGCTCACCGCAGCACAGGCCGCACGAGATGCGGAAGCCGAAAAGCTTCGCAACCAGACGGACGCCTATTCGCGCCAGACGGTTTTGTTGAGTGATCTCTTGCAGCAACACTCCTCGGTTGCAAGTGCAGAGGATCAGTATCGACAAGGATTACTTGCGTTTTGGAGAGCGCGGGCAGATTTCGAACGAGCATTGGGTGAGGAGTAGCGCCTTGATACCAGCCAACGCACCGATACGATCGCGCCGCGCGGCGACACCAGCGTTAATGATTGCTCTGCTAGCGACAACCATCCTTGGTTGCCACCACCAACCCGCTTTGCCCGGGAAGGCTCCCATCGCTGTCCGTTTGGCCGACGTGACTATCTACCAATCGACCGAAGGCCTGCGATATTCCGCCTCTCTCATTCCGTATACTCAGGTCGATGTCGCTTTCCGGACGACCGGTTACATTACCGAGGTAAAGCAAGTCAAATCAGCCGATGGTCGCACTCGTAATATTGGGACCGGGGATTACGTCACAAGAGGAACTGTACTGGCTCAGATACGGCGCCAGGACTTGAAGAATCAGGCGGACGAATCCGGTGCGCAGGTCGATGCCGCCGTCGCACAACATACCCAGGCTGAACAGGACTTCAACCGAGCCAAAGCACTTTACGCCACGCAAAGTTTAACCAAGCCGGACTATGATCAAGCACAAGCCCGCTTTGACTCGACCCTGGCGGCGGTGAACCGGGCCAAAGCCGCGCAACGTCAGGCGCAGCTCTCGTTAAGCGATTCAGAACTGGAGGCTCCTCTCTCCGGATACATCCTCGCCAGGAACCTCGACGTCGGGACACTGGCATCACCGTCTTCCGCAGCCTTTACCATCGCCGATACGAGTGCGGTAAAGGCGACGTTCGGTGTGCCAGAAGATGCCCTCAATCTTGTTCATCTGGGCCAGCTCCTTACGCTTCAGCTTCAGAATGACGCTGCCCAGTATTCCGGACGCGTCACAAGCATTTCTCCCAGCGCTGATGCGCGGAGCCGCGTGTTCACGATCGAAGTCACGCTGTCGAACCGCCAGAACACACTAAAGCCGGGGATGATTGCGTCTGTTGAACTTGGCGGGAAACGCGAGGCGTCCCAACCCTCGGTTCCATTGAGCGCCATTGTTCCTTATCCGGGTGAATCGGGACAGTTCGCGGTGGTCGTTGCCGAGCAGCAGTCCGGCCAGTGGAAGGCACACGTCCGCCGGGTCACGGTTGGCGCGACTCACGGCAGTTCGGTCTCCGTGACGGGAGTCCACACCGGAGAAAAAGTCGCCGCGATTGGGGCACAGCTCCTGAAGGAAGGCGATTCTCTTTCAGTGATTCCGTAGGCGGACCGCGAGACCATGGCACACAAGAGCGATCAGGAAAGAATCGAGCAAACGAGGAACCTTCCGAGATTCTTCGTAGAACACCCGCAGGTTTCCTGGGTGCTGCTAGTCGGCGTTCTAATTTGGGGCTGGTTCGGCTACAAGTCCATGCCGCAGCGCAAAGACCCGAACATCCCGGTCAGAGTTGCTGTTGCCAGTTGTTCATGGCCGGGCGCGACATCTCAACAGGTCGAGCAACTGATCACGCGGCCGATTGAAGACACCGTCGCGCAAAACAAGACGATCCATGCAGGAACGCCTGCAGACTTCGGTGTCAGGTCGATCTCCCTTCCTGGCTACTCTTATGTCTATATACAGCTAATCGACGATGTGGATGACCTGAAGCGTCAGTTCAGTGATATCAACCTGAAGCTCAACGCACTTAGTGGCCAACTTCCCCAAGGAGCCGGGCCCATTACATTCCAGAGCGACTTTGGAGATACGGCAGCACTGATGCTGACGGTTGCAAGTCCGAAGGCGGACTCCGTAGAGATCGATCTCCGCTCGCAATCCATTCAGGCAGCTGTGCGCTCGGCTCGCGCCACAAAAAAGACCGTGCAGCCGGAGAAACCAGTCACCGTCATCTATCCCTTTCCAGAGTCGATTTCGCCAAGAGCCATCGCGAGCGCAGCAGCGCTCTTCGAAAGGCAGGCGATGCAGGCCGGCATCCTAAGCAACACCACGCAGATTCAGGGAACCGGCTTCATTGGTCTTGACGGTACGAGCAGGCGAGACGACGCCTCGATCCAGGCATTTATCCGGCAATTCTTCGCGAACCAGTTGCAGCGATCAGAGCTGCATCCCGATGCCTGGAGTCCCATCATCGTTCACGATCCGGCTGAGACGCGCGAGAAGTTGTCAGAGGTTGCGGGCGACAAATATAGCTATGCAGAGCTTGATGACTTCTCTGATCTCATCGCCCGAACCGTGCAAGGGGCTCCAGAGACGTCAAAGGTAGAGCGTCGAGGCGTGCAGGAACAGACAATTTATCTGGAATTCTCCCAGGATCGCCTCGCCGCCTACGGACTCCAGCCTGCCGATCTAACCAAACTGATTCAAGCTCGCAATATCATCGCGCCGGGCGGGGTGTTCGAGACGGGACAACGCGAGATCACCTTGACTCCTTCAGGGCAATTCGAGAGCCCCAAGGCAATCGGCGACAGCGTTGTGACGACAACGGCAGTAGGCGCTCCCGTCTACCTGCGCGACCTGGTCGATATAAGCCGCGGATACCAGAGCCCTGCGAACTACCTGAACTACTACACATGGCAGGACACCGACGGACACTGGCGGCGCAGTCGAGCCGTTACGATCGCCATCTATATGCGCGATCAAAAGCAGATCGCCAAATTCGGCGAGTCGATCGACGCGAAACTGGCACAACTCCATCGCATCCTCCCTCCTGATCTCATCACCGTCCACACTTCCGACCAACCGCTGCAGGTAAAGGAAAACATCCACCTTTTTCTGCGGGCCCTGGACGAAGCGATCATTCTTGTCGTCTTCGTCTCGCTCCTCGGCTTCTGGGAATGGAGACTCGCACTCATCATGGCCCTGGCGATACCCATCACGCTCGCCATGACCTTCGGTGTTATCTACATGCTGGGTATTGATCTCCA
>WNFH01000882.1_pt1 | contig 19711 bp, 12 predicted proteins | sample 5400411 | NCBI WGS metagenome assembly WNFH01 (sample SAMN13153347, study PRJNA577476) | soil metagenome | isolation source: 200 cm saprolite under Douglas fir tree site 2 hole 3 | place: USA:California | collected 2015-04-18
TCTTTCTGATCTACCAGTTCAGTGAGTGGTGGCCCGTGTCTCTCACTCATTTCTAGCTTTTTAATCCCCGCAACAACAAGTTTGTGAAGTATTCTATCCTGTTTCCTCAAGTCCTCCAAGAAGGCGATAAGCGGTTTGTTACCCTCTGCAGTGTAGTAAAAGCGTACACTAAACTGCATCTATCACCTACTGTTTCTACGTGCGTCTTACAACATCTATGTTGTATTATACACGAGATCGCCTTTTCTTGCAATACCTATTCACTGGTGATTACCCACAAATCTGCAAGGTTGCATGTGAAGCAAATTGCTACGGTACAGCTTTGAAGGTATTGTATTGTGCGAAGAGCCTTGTGGCCTGACTCGCTCCAATAATCCAAAGATGTGGGTAATCACCAGGAAATAGAGTATTGCCTGCAAATTGATCTAGAGAGAAACGAAGCGTTAGACCAGGTGATGATCCATGGCATAGCGGGTGGCGGCGGCTCTCGAGGAGACGCCGAGCTTGCTGTAGATCGAGGTCAGGTGGAAGTTGACGGTGCGCGGGCTGATGACGAGTTGTTCGGCCACCTGCGCGTCGGTGAGCCCCTGTGCCACGAGACGAAGCACTTCGACCTCACGGGCAGTCAGTCCAGCAGGGTAGATGGGTGCCACGCGGGGGACCTGCTCGGGTCTCGTTGTGGACTCCTGCACAGCCAGGATTTGCTCCAGTATCATCGTCTGTCCCTCAGCCCACGCTTTGGCAAAGGCCTTCTCACCAAGTTGAGTGCGAGCGGTAGCCACAGAGCGCTCATAGGTGGCACGGTCAACAGGTGGGATGGGCGCCCCAATGGCCTGGCGCAAGGACTGCGCAGCCCCCCAAAGTTGTATCGCCCACAGGGATGCCTCTGCAGCTCCCTCTGCCATGGCCACATCCGCCAATCCTTCCAGGCAGATGGCGATGTTCATCTTGTTGCCCATCTCCCTGACCAAAGCCAGGCTCTCTTTGTAGAGGGCACGTGCTGCTGAGTGATTACCCTGAACAGCGAGCACCCTGGCTAAAAGAGGAAGCGACTCAGCGATACCTTCACGATCGCCTATCTCCCTGGAGAGTACAACACTCTCCTCAGCCAACGAGCGGGCTGTGGCAGTATCACCCCGGCTGAGAGCCACCTGACTGGAGAGGTAGAAGCAGTCAGCCATATCCTCCTTATCACCCAACTCTCTATAGAGAGCAAGGCATTCTTCGAGCAGACAGCGTACCTTGGCCTGATCGCCCTGGGAAGCAAAGAGCACGTGTGCCAATTGGAAGAGCGAGCTGGCAATACCTTCCTTATTTCCTAGCTCCCTGTGTACCGCCAGGCTCTCCTCTGCCAGGGCATATGCTCTGGAGTACTCACCTTGCTCCCTGTGCAGACGCGCCAAACGGAAGAACGACCAGGCCACACGCTCTTTGTCGCCTACCTCTTTGAAGAGCGCCAGGGCTTCTTCAGACATCGAACGTGATGCTTTAAGATTGCCCCTTGCCCTGGCCACTCTTTCCAATTGATGGAGGGAGAACGCGATGCCTCGTGTATCTCCCAGCTCTCGGTACAATGCCAGGCTCTCCTCTGCAAGTACCTCTGCCCGATCAACATAACCCTGGTTGAGGGCTATGTTGGCAGCAGAGTTGAGCGCCTTCGCCCGCACGGACGCTGTGGTCCCTTCACTTTCCGCCAGAGCGCGCTCCAGGAAGATGCGCCCCTCATTTAAGTGACCATGCACCAACCAGAACCGCCGCAGTACTCCCCCAAACCGTAAGGCCATCTCCATACAGTGCTCCGCCTCTCCTCGTTCTAGCGACCATTGCAATGCTGCCCGCAAGTTCTCATGCTCCCGCTCCAATTGATCCAACCAGGCAGCCTGGTCTGGGCCTCCGAGTTTTGGTTCAACCTCCGCCGCCAGTGCCAGATAGTAATCAGCATGAACTTGTCGGGTGACCTCTAGCTCTCCGTTCGCAGCCAGGCACTCCAGTGCGTACTCCCGGATCGTCTCCAGCATGCTCAGACGTGGCTCCTCTTCCTGCCCGTAGGGACCCGATTTATCGCGTCCGCCCGATTTATCGCGTCCGCCCGATTTATCGAGCACGTCCGTCGATACTTGCAGTAAGCTCTTCTCGATCAGAGAGTCGACCACGTCTAAGGCTGATTCGGCTCCTGGGCTACCTTCACCGTCGAATGCGGCATAGAGAGCCTCCACCGCCTGCAGGGTGCAGCCACCCACGAAGACCGCGAGTCGGCGAAAGAGTTGCTGCTCCCAAGGTTCAAGGAGGTCGTAGCTCCACTGGATGGTGCTGCGCAGCGTCTGTTGTCGGTTCGGCAGTGTCGCTGCTCCCCCAGTGAGCACCTGAAGTCGGTGAGCCAGTCGAGGAAGTAAGGCCTGCGGCGGCAACAGCTTGATACGAGCGGCGGCCAATTCAATAGCCAGCGGCAGCCCATCCAGGCGCACGCAAATCTCGGCAAGCGTTGCGGCATTGGTCGAGGTTACATCAAAGCTCGGAATCCGTGCTTGTGCGCATTGCACGAAGAGGGCAACAGAGGCATAATGGGCGATGGCCTCCTTCTCAGGAAGCCGTTTCAGGTCCGGCAAGGCCAACGGGTGGAGTGCAAGGCGCTGCTCGCCCTGAATGTGAAGAGCAACACGGCTGGTGACAAATACCTTCACGTGCGGACAGGCTCCAAGCAGGTGCTCGATAGATGGAGCTGCCTGTATGACCTGCTCGAAATTATCCAAAATCAGGAGCAGATGCTTCTCGCAGAGGAAATTCTTTACCTGCTCAAAGGGACAGATATCTTTCGTCTGCAAATCCAGTTCACGTGCGATGCTGGGCATCACCTGGTCTGGATTCTGTATGGTAGCCAGCGAGACGAAGCAGACACCATCGGCAAACCCGGTTCGTAGTTCGTTGGCGACCTGGATGCTCAAGCGTGTTTTGCCGATACCCCCTGTTCCTAACAGCGTGAGGAGGCGGAGCTCTGGGCGCAGAAGTAAGGCACAGGTGGCAGCAACCTCTTGCTCACGCCCAATCAATGGTGCCCATACCGTCGGCACCCGCCAAATTGGCTCGCGCGTACTCGTGCTGTACTGATCGTAGGGGCGGGAGTCGAGTGGAGTGGAGTGGGGGAGCTTGCCTCCGCCCGTGATGGTATGCTGTACCGACCCGTGTGTTGCCTGTTGCAGAGCGAGGGCAAACTCTTGCACGGTAGCAAACCGCTGTTCCGGCTCTTTGGCCAGGGCGCGCAGCACCACCTCTTCGAGAGCAGGTGAGAGATCAGACACCTGGCTGCGTAACGGAGGAGGTGGCACAGAGACATGTTTTATAGCGATTTCGAGAGGAGTTCCCTTGAAAGGTGGGGTGCCGCAGAGCCACTCGTAGACCACCACTGCAAGGGAGTACTGATCGCTGGCACAGCGTGGTCTGCCTTGCAACTGTTCAGGAGCAAGATAGAGAGAGGTGCCTGCCACCTGCTGGGCCATGGCATGGGTGCTGTAGGAATTGGTAGAAGGTGCGAATAGCGCGAGGCCAAAATCACTGATCAGGAGATCATCCCGAGAACTCAGCAGCATATTCTCAGGTTTGATATCGCGGTGGATCAGGCGTTGGTCATGGGCATACTGCAAGGCTGAAGCCAGCTGCTGAACATAAGACACGACGGTGTCGAGTGGCAAGCGGGTACCTGCAGAATGGCGCTGGCGCAAGTTGCCACCGGTGGCATAGTCCATCACTAAAAATGGAATGCTATCTTGCACTGCAAAGTCCAGCACCCGCACAATATGTGGATGGGAGAGCCGCGCTAGCGTTTGCGCTTCCTGTAAAAACTGCTCAGCACCGCCTTCAGTGAGCTGGATGTGCAGGATTTTCAGTGCGGCGTGGCTCTTGAGGTAGACATGTTCGCCCAAATAGACCGAGGCTGTGCCTCCGCGCCCTAACAGGCGAAGGACATGGTAGTTGCCAAATTGCTGCCCGATATGATCTTGCTTTCGTGACTCTTCTGCTTGCTCTCCTGATGCGCTTGCTCCACTGATGTCCACGCGACGCTCCTTTCTATAGATTTGGTTAACCCACTATTAAAACGAGAAGCATACAAACTTTTGTGGTGTGGATTTCTGTGTGACCACTATTTTTGATTATGCTGAACGGATCGTGTCGCCTAACTTGTGAGCACACCCCGGTAATTCTACCTATATATCCTTGAAATGATTCCTTTTTTGGTACGCAAAAACTGGTAATGTGAACCGGTAATACTACAGATGCGCTACCACCTTCAGTCACATACACTGTGAGCAGTGGTAACTCTTCAGCAGGGGGTGCAGGGGGACGCAGTCCCCTTGCCGGGGCGCGGGGTGTCCCCGCTTCCTCTCTTCACCTGCCGCCGCAGGCGGCTCGAAGAGGGTAAGTGAAGAGAGTTAGAAGGAAAGACAGAGAGGAGACAAGGAAAATACATGAGTTTGAGCATTCAGCACCCGTGGCTGATATACCATCAGCCCAATCCGCGAGCAACCATACGCCTGTTCTGTTTCCCATATGTAGGCAGCAGTGCTTCGATCTATCGCAGCTGGGCCACTTCTGGTATCTTGCCTGCGGAGGTAGAAGTATGTGCTGTGGAACTGCCTGGTCACGGAACGCGACAGGACGAACCGCTCCTGAGTGACTTTTCGCTGCTCGCCCAGAACCTGGCGGAAGTAGTCCATGCAGATACTAAGCAAGCGATCGCCTTGTTCGGCCATAGCCTTGGAGCGCTCATGAGTTTCGAGGTCTCTCGCCAACTGTACGACCGCTATGGTCTGGTTCCCAATCACCTGTTTGTGTCCGCCTGCCTGGCACCACACATTGCTGATGATTGTCCTGACATCTATGATGGAAACACGTTGCTGGCTTACATTCGTGGGTTGGGCGGTCTTCCAAACGAAAACATGATCTTGCGCCGGCAACCACTTTTTCAAGCGGATTTTGCCCTGCGCAGGTCCTTCCGATATGTAGCGGGTAGCATCCTTCCCTGCCCGATCACCGCCTTTGGGGGAGAGGCGGACCCTCTGGTCAGTCCAGATGCGCTTGCTGCCTGGCGAACACACACGCGAGCATTTGCCCAGCATACGCTGCCTGGCAATCACTTTTTTATCCATAGTGTGCAAAGGCAGCTCTTGCAGCTGATCGGGCAAGCCATGCAGCATGACGACCAACGAAGAGTGAGCAGGTTCGAAAACGAAGAAAAGAAAGGGGATCTCTATGGGAAAAAGTTTATTCGGTGAAGAGCACTCGTGTTGATAGACAAAAGGAGTAGCATTATGGCTGAACGTCATCCTGATCTTGTTCCAAATGATCGTCTCGTAAGGTTGTCTGCCGAAGGTTGTCGCGTGCCGGGGGTGCAAGTCTCTTGCGCGTATTACATTCGCGCAGTTGTATGGTCGGACCTCTCTCAGGCAACAGGAGATACTCCTGCTGCCCAGAATGCCATAGAAGCAGCCTGCAATAACCATCCCAACGCACTGTGGTGGATGCGGCATTCTCGCCATGCTATGGAACTCATTACGGAGGAAGCAGGAAGATTATACGCTTCATGCCAGCGAGCAGATGCACTGTGACCCAGAAAGCTGACAAATAACATGCTCCATCGGTAATCACACTCCATTTTACGCGCTGGCATGCTCCCATATGTACGGCTTGAGGAGGTGGCAGGGCCTCACCTGCTCTGCCACAGCCCTTAGCCGCTCACGTTTACTCCTCACCTGTCTCCAGCATACCTGAGCAGGTGTTTCCGTGTCATGAGACCAATTCCCAATTCGCTGGGAAGTTGTTCCCGACTCCGTCGGGATTGGTTGCTTGCTCTGTCGTGGGCAAGCGACTCGGCTTGTTCTGGTTGGATGCGGCTTGGACTGGGGACGACCAGCGCATCTGCTGGCTCAGGGAGCACGTAGGGCAGCCGTGCCAGGACGCGCGTCCCTCCGCTCTTGACTTGCTCGATGGTCTACGTCCCGCCCAGTTCCTCGGCCCGTTCCCGCATCGAGACGAGGCCAACTCCCACGTCCCACGATGGGGGCAGGCCACACCCATCATCCTGGATGGAGAGAGTCAGCAGTCCAGCGGACTCATCCAGGGCGAGGCGGAGGTCACAGTGGCGGGCGTGCGCGTGGCGGATGACATTGGTCAGTGCCTCCTGGGCGATGCGGTAAATGGCCACTTCGACCGCGGCAGGCAGCTCCGGCAAGCAGGCCAGCGCGTTCAGGCGCATGGCGACCTGGTCACTGGACTGCAGGGTCAATTCGCGCAGCGCAGAGACGAGGCCCAGCTCGTCCAGGGCGGGTGGCCGCAAGGCGTAGATCAGGCGGCGGATATCCGCCACGGTAGCCTGCGTCTGTTGTGTGAGGTCGGAGAGCAGTGCCTGGGCCAGCGGGTCGTGCGCCAACCGGTTGCGCGCTGTTTCCAGTTTCAGGGTCAGACTGGCGAGCTGGGGGCCGAGTCCGTCATGTAAGTCACGGCGCAGGCGTCGGCGTTCCTCCTCGCGGACCGTGACCAGCCGCTCATATGAGCGCTGCAGATCAACCGTTAGCCGCTTCAGATCCGCCGTCAGGCGCACGGCGTGGGCTGCAAGACTGGCCTGGCGCGCCAGGTCCTCGAGCAAAGCGCGATCGGCGGGCGTGAAGCGCTCACCGGGAGCGCGGGGAGCTAGTACAAGTTCTCCTACTTGCTCGGTGTGATAGACCAGCGGCAGCCGAACTGGCTCATCCTGCAACACTCCGAAGGAGGCCGCGACCGTCCACTCATCCCCTTGCTTCAAGGCAATAGCAGCATAGGGGAGCTTGAGGGCACGTGCTCGATAAATCGGCACTCTACAGGCGACCGTCTCGACAATGGTAGGCAGCACGGCTTCGGGGGCAAGCGTGGCTTCCAGGCGTCTTCCCAGCCGAGAGATGACGCGGTAGGACTCGTCACGGTCCTCATACAACAGGTGGTTGATGGCTTGTTGGAGGCGAGTGCGCAAGGGCTGAAACAGCACGGCGACCAAACCTGTCGCCAGCAAGGCGATGCCCAGGTTGCTATGTGCCTGAAAGAGCATGCCGAGGCCAACTACGACCAGGATGTAAATGGCGACGATGCTTATCGTGAGCATGCTATAGACCAGTATGCGGTTGATGAGCAGGTCAATGTCCCAGGGCCGATAGCGCAACAGGGAGAGGCTGCTCAAGCGATATACCACGCGAGATGACATGATTTATTACTTCCTTAAAGGCCAAAAGCGTGAACGCTTCACTACTTGCAGTGTAGCTGGCGTGAAGGCGATCGCACATCTGTAGAATTACCGGATTGATTACCTGTCTGTGGATGGTCAGGAAGCCGTGAGTTCGAGGGCATCCTGGTAGAATTACCGGGTGGGGTTTCCTGGGAGAGTGACGAAGCGCAACAGGACATGAGGTGCAAGCAGGTCAGAGGGGGAGCAAACCGATGCAGGGAGCGTTAGACCAGGTGGTACTCGACAGCGAAGCGGGTGGCGGCGGCTCTCGAGGAGACGCCAAGCTTGCTGTAGATCGAGGTCAGGTGCCAGTTGACGGTGCGCGGACTAATAACGAGCTGTTCGGCTACCTGGGCATCGGCCAGCCCCTGAGCTACCAGGCGTAGCACCTCGACCTCTCGCGCCGTGAGTCCAGCGGGATAGGTAGGAGCTTTGGCGAGAGGAGCCGCAGCGGCTCCTTTCGAGATCTGTTGGCGCGTTGTTTCCGGCTCTCGTGCTAGGAGGACTTGCTCTGGCGTCATCGTTCCTCCTTCAGCCCATACGGCGGCAAAGGTCCTCTCGCCGAGATACACGTGTACGGCAACAGTCGCTCGTTCATAGCTAGCATGCTCGACAGGTGGCATGGGAGCACCAATAGTTTCACGCAGGGCCTCTGCTGCTCCCCAGAGCCGTGTAGCCCACACTGGCTCTCCCTGCGCCGCGACCACACCTGCCAAACTTTCCAGGCCAGAGGCAATTAGCACCTTGTCGCCCACTTCTCTGGCTATATCCAGGCTCTCTTTAAACAGTGCGCGCGCCCTCACCTGATCATGCTGGACATCAGCCACCTTCGCTAAGACGGCAACCGCCTGGCTCGCGAAGATAGCGATTGACGGGCCCGTATCCCACCGATGTCCTACCTCCTTACAAAGTCGCACGCTCTCCTCAGCAAGGGAGCTTGCCGTAGGAAGATCGCCTTGCTGAAGGGCCACCTGCCCCAAGAGCATGAAAGCTGTGGCAATCCCCCACTTGTCACCTATCTCCCTGAAGAGCGCGAGCCCTTCCTCCGGCAGCGAACGTACGGTCGCCGAGTCGTGCTGGCAATCAACGAGCATCTGTGCGAACATACAGAGCGAAAAGGCAATGCCCCTCTTGTTTCCAAGCTCCCTTTGCCGTGCCAGATTCTCCTCGAACAGCACGCGTCCTTTGCTATAGTCACCCTGTCTGCCGACCGTGATTGCCAGATGCATAAGCGACCAGGCGATGCCAATCTTGTCACCGGCCTGCCTGAAGAGCGCCACTGTCTGCTCCAGCAGTGAGCGTGCTGCGGCAAGATCGCCTTTCATCCAGCTGACCCATCCTAGGAGATAGAGGCTGCGTGCTCTGTCTGCTCTGTTTCCAAGCTGCTGGCACAACGCCAGGCTCTCCTTGCACGCCGCCTCTACTCGCTTATAGTCGCCCCGGACGACAGCTAAGTGCCCCAGAGCGATGAGCGCCTTGACACGCGCTGTTGTCACGCCCCCCTGGCTACTGGCCAATACCTGCTCCAGAAAGGTCCGTCCTTCACCCAAGTACCCCCGCACCTGCCAGAACCTGCGCAGCGCTCCTCCCAAGCGCAAGTCTAGTTCCATGCCCTGCCCTGCCTCCCCTCGTTCGAGCGACCGCTGCATCGCCGCTCGCAAGTTGTCATGCTCTCGCTCTAACCGCTCCGACCACACTGCTTGCTGTGGACCTTCCCACGCCGGCTCTGCCTCCTCCGCCAATGCCAGGTAGTAGGCCGCATGAGCCTGGCGGGTGGCCTCCATCTCTCCAGAGGCCGCCAGAGCCTCCAACCCAAACTCGCGCATGGTTTCCAGCATCATGAACCATGGTTCGTTGCCTGCCTGTTCGACCTGCTGGACGAAGCACTTATCGAGCAGCGAGGCCATGACATTCAACACGTCTGTGCTCAGATCCCCTAGCCCACGATAGAGCGCCTCCACCGCTTCCAAGGAGCAGCCACCGACGAAGATCGCAAGGCGCCGAAAGAACTGCTGCTCCTCGGCATTGAGCAAGTCGTAACTCCACTGGATCGTGCTGCGCAGTGTTTGCTGGCGTGCTGGTACGTCTCGTGCCCCACTCGTCAAGAGTGCCAGGCGTCGACCTAAGCGTTCGAGCAGGGCCTGTGGCGGCAGCAGTTTGATGCGGGCAGCCGCCAGTTCGATGGCCAGTGGCAGTCCATCCAGGCGGACACAGATTTCCGCCACGGCTCGTGCGTTGGTGTCGGTCAGTTGGAACTCGGGCTTGACCGCCTGGGCCCGCTGCAGGAAGAGTGCCACCGCCGCATAGCGTGAGAGCACCACCGGATCGGGCAGGTGTTTGAGATCGGGCAACTCCAGAGGCGGCACGGCGAATTCGTGCTCCCCTCGCACATGTAAGGAGGCCCGGCTCGTTACCAGGGCCTCGAGCTGCGGGCAGACGGTCAGGAGTTCGGCCACCTCGCCAGCGGCACTCACCACCTGCTCGAAGTTGTCCAGCAGCAGCAACATCTGCCGCTGCCGCAATCGCTCCTGGACCGTCTGCAGCATCGGCTGGCCACCCACTTCTCGTATGCTCAGCGTCTGGGCGATGGTGGTCATGACCAACGCCGGATCACTGAGAGGCGCCAGGTTCACGAAAAACACCCCGTCGGCGAAGCGCTCACTCAGCTCCGCTGCTACCTGCAAACCCAGGCGCGTTTTGCCCGTGCCGCCGGGCCCAGTCAAGGTGAGCAAGTGGATGTCCTGGCGCTGGAGCAGCTGCTGGACGGCGACCACTTCGTGTTCTCGCCCGATGAGCAGGGTGAGCTGAACGGGCAGGTTGTTGGGATGCGCATCGAGCGTCTTGAGCGGGGGAAAATCAGCTGGCAAGCCCGCAACGACCAGTTGGAAGAGGCGTCTGGAGTGCCCCAGGTCCTTGAGGCGATGCTCACCCAGATCACGCAGGCTCACCCCTTCCGGCAGGTCGTGCTCCACCAGTTCGCGCGTCGTCTGTGACAGGAGCACCTGCCCACCATGCCCGACGCTCATGATGCGGGCGGCTTGATGGACATCCAGGCCCACATAGCCTTCGGGGGTGAGCTCTGGTTCTCCCGTGTGGAGGCCCATGCGGACACGGACCTTCACATCTGTAGGCCAGGCGTGGCTGGCAAGAGCTCGCTGGGTAGCCACAGCCGCTGAGAGGGCATCGGTGGCACGAGCAAAGGCTACGAAGAAGGCATCTCCTTGCGTGTCGACCTCGTGTCCGTGATACTGGTGGAACGCTACTCGCAGGAGGCGCCGGCACTCGCCGAGCACCTGGGTGTAGCGCTCGCGCACTTGTTGGAGGAGGGAGGTGGATCCCTCAATGTCGGTGAAGAGCAGGGTCACGGTGCCCCTTGGAAGGTGATCCATGGAGGCTGCTTCTCGCCCGGCTTCGACTGGGTCTCCCGAGGCCAGGACCGGGAGCGTTTGTCCAGACGCCCCTTTCCTGCTAGCCTCTGCCAAAGCCAGGGCAAAGTCCTGCACCGAAGGAAAGCGCTGCCCCGGCTCTTTGGCTAGCGCCTGCATGACGACCTCCTCGACAGCAGGCGACAGGCCTGTCACCAGGTCATGTAACGGCCGTGGCGGAGCTGAGACCTGCTGCATGGCGATCTCGATGAGGGAGCCACTGAACGGTCGCCTGCCGCACAGCCATTCGTAGACGACCACGCCCAACGCATACTGGTCACTGGCCGGTCGCGGTTGGCCCTGCACCTGTTCGGGGGCCAGATACGGAGCCGTTCCCGCCATCGCCGGGTCCATTGCCTGGGTGCTTGCCGAACGGGTAGGGGTGAACAACGCCAGCCCAAAGTCGGCCAGCAGCACCTCCTCTCGTGCGCCCAGCAGCATATTCTCCGGCTTGACATCGCGGTGCATGAGGCGCTGGTGGTGGGCGTACTGTAAGGCAGAGGCCACCTGGTTGACATAGGCGATGATCCGCTCGAGGGGGACGCGCGTGCCTGCCGGGTGCCGCATTCGCCGGGTGCCACCGACGGCATAGTCCATGACCAGAAAGGGCATACCATCCTGGACGGCAAAATCGAACACGCGCACAATATGGGGGTGGTCCAGCCCGGCTAGCGTCTGCGCTTCGTGCAGGAACTGGGCGGCATCCTGCTCGTCCAGGCGCAGGTGCAGGACTTTGAGTGCGGCAGGCTTCTTGAGATAGATATGCTCGCCCAGATAGACATCGGCGAAGCCGCCACGTCCTAAGAGGCGCAGCAGACGATAGTTGCCCAGTTGTTGGCCGACGCGGTCAGTCATCTCGCCCTCCCCTGGTGCAAAACAGTCAGGGTACGTGCGCTTGCCACCGCTGTGGCTAGCTAGACGTAGCATATCGTATGGCGAAGGAGGCGTCAAGATCATGTTGTGGATCTTGTCCTGCATAGCCGACTCTTCCCTTGAAATCAGCAGACAATTCCTGTGCAGAAGCGACAAGCGCATCAAGCATATCTACTTCCTGCGAAGCCTGAGGGAGCCAGAGGCCAGGAAGCCCAGTCGTCCCAGCCTGGGAGTGATCCACTGATCCAGTCCATAATAGCGGCCAGCAGAGAGGCAGAGTAGTACGGCAAAGAGAATCGCGTAGGGAAAGGCTGTCCCAATATCTGTACTATGACCTGGGACGTAGGGTCCTCCAAAACCTTCAGGGATGGACCAGATGCCCAGTGACAGGGATATACCCACGATAGAGGTCAGGTTGCTAAAGAGGCCCAAGATCAAGAAGACCGCCAGCGTGGTCTCTGTTGTGGCTTCCATACGAGCAAAGAGCAACGGATTGATACTGACAAGGTTAGCCCAGAATGAGATCCATCCCTGAACAAGCGCTGTTTGACCGGCCTGTGCTGCTGAGACCTGCTCAACAAATGTGTTCTGAAATTGCGGTTGCCACTTCAACGTAGCCGCAACGACTAAGACAAAACCGAAGATGATACGCAAGACGCCGATCCCGCGCTCTCGCCAGTTCATCGGTATAGAACGACGTGATGGGGCTGATGTTCGACGCAAAGGTGACGTTGTTGGATTGGTGATCATGAAAGCTACTCCAGTAAATCTAAAGCCCAGTAAATCTAAAGTAAATTCGTACGAGTTTGGGCATGCTTGTAGCCCAATAACAGAAGCTTCTATTGAAATGATGCTGCGCAGTATCGTTCTTTCACAAGAAGATACGCAGGGGGTTACAGCGTCCTTGTTCTAGGTAATTCTGTCTAGAGAGTTCCTAGAGCAATAAACGGGAAGAATTACACGATTCTACCGATGCGTCCTGCACGCCTCGCGATGTATATCTTGTGTTGTGGTGAGTAGCACAGAAGTATTCTCGAGCTACATCACGTTGGAAGGAAAGAAGCTACATACCAATGCCAACAGCGTTACTTGCGCATGCTAGCAGAGAAGCTACTATGGATGTGCAGAAGTTTCAAACATTTTATCAGGAGAAGTTCGGCCCGATCTATCGCTATGTGTACAGTCAGGTCGGCAATAGAGACGTGGCCGAGGACCTGACGTCAGAAATATTTCTCAAAGTCGTACGTGGCATCGATCAGGAGCGTAGCCCGCAAAGTATGCAAAAATGGCTCTATCTCATTGCACGTACAACTCTCGCTGACTATTGGCGAGCCCATTATCGCTTACCAACGAGCTCATTGGATGAATTGTTAGAAACTGGTTGGGAAGGCCCGGCCGAGGAAGAGCCAATTGCGAGGAGCAGCGGGCCAGCAGAGCTGGTACAGTGTCTCCTTCAGGCACTGCCTGAGCAGTATCGAGAGGTCTTGACCTGTCGTTTTCTGCTCAATCTTTCGATAAGAGACACCGCTATAAGAATGGGAGTGACAATAGCAAACGTCAAAGTATTGCAGTTGCGTGCACTCAAACGCGCTGCTGCTCTTGAGCGAGTTGTCACAGAAAAACAATATGGGGTGTTGTAGGGGCATCCCTTTCCCTCATAATCGAGAGCTCAATGAACTTGTCCACAGAGGTAGGTAATTTTGTCTAGTCGATGTCAGGGCAATACGAGGGAAAAATTACACGATTCTGCCGATGGCTCCCTGCCTCCACTAAAGCTATATGTATTGTCAGGATATTTGGTAACCGTCGCATATGCACATGTGAGACGAGATCTTCCTTCGTTCTCTCACTTTCGAAGGGAAGAGAAACAAACTCGTCTCACATGTGTAGAAAATCTGCCAAACATCCTTATTTTGACGATGAGTCGTGCAGAAGGGTTTTCCGATGATGTCATGTGTCCCTTGTCGGGACGTCTCTTGCAACGAACGCAAAATCACCCAACGGTCACGCTTGACCAAGAACAGAAGGAGGAACTATTATATGAGGTTTTTGATGAATAGGGTGACAACCCTATTCTTCGGTAGTGAGTCAGTCAGAAGGAGAACGCAGATATGAAGAATAAGAAGTTGAGCTTGATCTGGGCAACCGCCATCGGCATTGTCTTGGTGATCGGTTCAGTGGTCGGCACGTTGGTCCTCACGCCCGTACTGACGGCAGGCGCGAGTAGCAACGCCGCCACGAACGGCTCCAGTGCCTCTGGTGCCATCGTCATCGCTTGGAACAAGGAGTTGCTCCACATCGTCCAAACGCCGGGCGCTCAGCCAGCCACCGTTCACCCGACGCGCAGCTACGCCATCCTGCACGCGGCGATCTACGACGCCATCGTTTCCATCACCCGGGACGCCCCTCCCTATCTTTTCTCGGTGAACGCTCCCAGCACTGCCCGGCCTGACGCCGCTGCTGCCGAGGCCGGCCATGACATCCTGGCGGCGCTCTACCCCAAGTGGAAGGCTGCCCTCGATCAGCAGCTCGCCAGTGAGCTCGCCACGATCCCCGACGGAGCCGGCAAGCAGCAGGGAATCCAGGTCGGCCAGGCCGTCGCCGCTCGCTTGATCACCGTCCGCACCGATGACGGTTCCGCCACCACGCTGCTACCCTTTGTGCCGGGCAACCAGCCGGGCGACTACCAACTCACGCCGCCGAAGTTCGCGGCACCCGTGTTCACCACCTGGGATAACGTGACCCCCTTTGTGCTGAACAACGCGGCACAGTTCCGCCCCGGGCCGCCTCCGGCGGTGACCAGCCAGGCGGACGCGCAAGCCCTGAACGAGGTGGAGAGCCTGGGTCAAAATACCAGCACGACGCGGACGCCTGAACAGACGGTGATCGCAAAGTTCTGGGCGGGACCGATCTGGAACACCTGGAATGAGATCGCCGAGAACGCCGCCATCGCGCACCACACGAACCTGGAGACCACCGCGCGCCTGTTCGCGGTGCTCAACCTGTCCTTCGCCGACAGCACCATCGCCTTCTATGACGCCAAATACCACTACCAGCTCTGGAGACCCGTCACGGCCATTCGCCTGGCCAACACGAGCGGGAATCCGGCAATCGTCGGCGACCCGACCTGGACGCCGCTCGCCCCCACCGCACTTGATCCCGCTTATCCATCCGCCCACGGCGTGATTAGTGGAGACGGAGCGACCGTGCTGGCCGACTTCTTCGGAGACCAGGATCAAGTCCGCGTCACCTCTGACGTCCTGCCAGGCCCCGTTCGGACATTTACCAGCTACACCGACGTGGCGACCGAGGCCGGCCTGAGCCGGATCTACGCGGGACAGCACACGCGGATCGAGATCGAGGTGGGTTCCGAGCTCGGACAGAACGTTGCCCAATTCGTGGTCTCCGACTTAGGGGTCTAAGAACGGTTTCTTTTCATTGCGACCTTCACCCTACATGAAAGCGGCGATTGTCGTGAAGTAGGCCAAACACCGGCACAGGGATGAACTGTGACGCATCACAGTTCATCCCTGTGCTTCTTCCCACTACCGCTCCCTATTCCCCAATACTACCTCCTCCCCTCACGATTCCGCCAAGCAATTTGCAGAGTTGCAATTCTGCGCACAGTAGCGTATAGTAAGTGAGACGGCACTCGACTCGTGAGCAGCAACCTCCCCCTTGAGAGTAGCCCTCTTTTTGTCTACTGGACTCGTTTTGCATTGGCGCGTTGGTGAACTTCCCAGCCCGCTTCCAGCAGAAGGTGCGAGCATGGCCGATTTTCTCAGGGAACACCCAGCCGAAGCTGAAAACATATTGGACCAATCGAACGCTCGGTTCCACAACCTGCCTGCGCAGGTCACTCCACTGATTGGACGCGAGCAGGAGGTGGCGGCAGTGTGTGCCCTCCTGCGACGCCCACAGGTGCGCCTGGTGACCCTCACAGGCACAGGCGGCGTCGGCAAAACGCGCCTGGGGCTCGAGGTAGCCACTGACCTGCTCGATGAGTTTGCCGACGGTGTCTGTTTCGTCCCGCTGGCTTCCATTAGCGATGCTGACCTGGTCATTGCTACCATCGCCCAAGCACTCGGGATCAAAGAAGCCGGCGAGCGACCAGTAGCGGATCTTCTGCAAGCCTCGCTACGAGATAAGCACCTGCTATTGCTGCTCGACAACTTCGAGCAGGTGCTGGCAGCAGCACCACGGCTTTCAGACCTGCTGGCCGACTGCCCTCAGCTCAAAATCCTGGTGACCAGCCGTGCCGTACTGCACATCCGTGGTGAACGCGAGTTTCCTGTCCCACCGCTGGCGCTGCCCGACCTCACCCAGCTTCCCAAGAGCGAAGCCCTGGCACAGTATGCAGCTGTGGCACTCTTTCTGCAATGTGCACAGGCTGCCAGGCCCGACATCCAGGTGACTCCCGCCAATGCGCGTGCCATCGCCGAGATCTGTGTGCGCCTGGATGGGCTGCCGCTGGCCATTGAACTGGCAGCGGCACGCGTCAAACTCCTCCCCCCACAAACACTCCTGACCCGTTTGGGACAGCGATTGCAGGTGCTGACGAGCGGAGCACGAGATGCCCCCGTACGGCAGCAGACACTCCGGAACATGCTTGCCTGGAGCTATAACCTGCTCGATGTCGAGGAGCAGCGGCTCTTCAGGCGGCTCTGCGTCTTTGTCGGCGGCTGCACATTGGAAGCGGTAGAGGGTCTCTATACTGCACTCGGCGAGATGCCAGCAGATGTGGTGGACAGGGTTGCCTCACTCATGGACAAGAGCTTGCTGCGCCAGGCGGAGCAAAAGGGAGAGGAGTCGCGCCTGCTGATGCTGGAGACGATCCGTGAGTATGGGCTGGAGGTTCTGTCCGAAAGCTCCGAGATAGAGAATATCCGGCGAGCTCATACTGCTTACTACCTGCGACTCGCAGAGGATGCGGCGCCGCAACTCCTAGGCCTACAACAAGCAGCATGGTTGGAGCGTTTAGAACGGGAGCATGACAACCTGCGAGCAGCTTTGCAGTGGTCACTAGAGCAAGCGGCGAATGAGGAAGCCAGCCAGAGCACCGGTGATGGGAGAGAGATGGCCTTGCGGCTGGGTGGAGCGCTGTGGGGGTTCTGGTGGGTGCATGGTCACTGGAGTGAAGGGCGAAATTTCCTGGAGCGGGCATTGGCGGTAAGTGAGGGAATTGAGGCTTCATCTATTGGTGCCAAGGCGCTCTTCGCTGCCGCGCACCTGGCATTTGTTCAGAGCGACTATAAGCGGGCAGAGGCGCTGTCGGAGGGGAGCCTGGCACTCTATCGGGAAGTCGGAGACCCATGGGGCATGGCGTTCTCCCTCTTTACGCTGGGGAATGTCGCCTGGGTGAGGGGTAACACGGTAGCGGCTCGCTCGATGACGGAGGAGGCGTTGGCGCTCTACAGAAAGATAGGCTTCAAGGAGTACGTCGCCTGGTCTCTCTTCTCGCTGGCGTTGCTGGACAACAGCCAGGGTGAGTACACCAGGGCGTATGCCCTGTTCGAAGAGAGCCTGGCGATACATAGGGAGCTAGGGAACAAGAGGGGCATCGCTCACTCGCTCTCCCAATTAGCCCAGGTGCTCTTTGTTTCACAAGGCGATCAAGAGAGAGTGCGCTCGCTGATCGACGAATGTCTCGCGCTCTCTGGCGAGGTAGGTTTCAAGGAGGGGATTGCGGCATCTTACTCTCTCTTGGGACAGTTAGCTCTCGGCCAGGGTGACGTTGTTACGGCGCACTCACTGGCAGAGAAGAGCATGGCGCTCTATAGAGAGATGGGGCACCGCCATGGCACGGCCGAGTCGCTTGCTGTTTTAGGCAAAGTAGTTGCTGCCCAGGGTGACTACGCAACAGCACGCGCGCTCTATGAGGAGAGCCTGGCGATTTCTGGCGAGTTGGGCGAGAAGTGGGTGATCGCCGTACGTCTGCTGGGACTGGGCGAAGTAGTCGCGGCACAGCGACAGTTAGCGTGGGCAGCACAGCTCTGGGGGGCAGCGGATGCCTTACGCGACGCTGTTGGCATACCTATCCCGCCCGTCGAACTCGCTGACTATGAGCACTCGCTCTCGGCTGCGCGTGTCCATTTGGGAGAACGGGCGTTCGCTGCCGCCTGGGCCCAGGGACGATCCATGACGCCACAGCAGGCACTCGCTGCAAAGGGGCAAAAGCCAGCCCCACCCGCGACCACAACTGTGATCCCATCACCAACCTATCCCGACGGGCTGACGGCGCGAGAGGTGGAGGTGCTGCGCCTGCTGGCGGGTGGTCTGACCGACCTCCAGATCGCCGAAAAGCTGATTCTGAGTCCTCGCACCGTCCATACGCATATCAGTTCCATCTACACCAAGTTGAGCGTGACCTCACGCAGTGCGGCAACACGCTATGCCATTGAGCACCACCTCGCCTGACACGGGCGAAAGATTTTCCTTCACCATAATCTGCTCCCTTCATCGACACTAAATGCCTTTCCTCAGCTATTGGACAGAGGTAGGCGCTGATCTCGTATGAGCTCCTATCAAGCCCCCTGATTGGAGGTACAGGCGCTTGCATTACGAGCCTGTGTAACCTGCTACGAATCTACTTATGCAGAGAGCACCTCTGTTCACGGAGCAAACGGGCCTAGACCCGTGTGCCTCTCTATGGACTCATCCACGATCAGGAGAAGATCATGGAACACAACGCGCAACAGTCGCAGAAAGATAAGATCATGAAACACAAAGTGCAACAATCGAAAGATACTACCAGCCGCCGTTCCTTTTTGCGCAAGGGACTCGTGGTAGCAGGAGCAGGAGTCATCGGCGCAGGAGCAGGAGTTACCGGCACTGAGCTGTTGACCAATGGGTTACCGGCCTTCGCCGCAGCAGGAAGTAGCAGTCTCAAACAGGGAGACGTGGCCATTCTCAGGTTCCTGGCTGCGATCGAAATCCTCGAAACCGATCTGTGGCAACAATACAACGAACTGGGAGGAATCCAAGACAGCGAAGTCCCAGGGGGGAGTGGGAGTGCACCCTACATCAAGGCCCTGCAAGTGCTGGATGGGGACATGTCCCAGTATATCCACGACAATACCGAGGATGAGATCAGCCACTTCACGTTCATCAACGCCTACCTGGCTTCCAAGGGCGCTGATCCCGTCAATCTGGATAAGTTTCGCACGTTGCCGAGCAGTAAAGCGACCGGCGCCCAGCAAATCGGACGGCTCACCAACCTCATGCAACTCACCGTGGACACCAGTTGGTGGACGCGCTTACGCAGCCGCACGAAGAACCCCGATTTCGGTGACACGTTCGTTCAAGCCATCCCGGGTTTGAGTGCTGGGCAGTTTCCGGCGATTCCCAGACACGATGGCGACCTGGCCCCTACTGACCACATCCAGGCGATCGCCAGCACGGCGGGCTTCCATTTTGGGTTTATCGAGCAAGGTGGCTCCAGCCTCTACCCATCGCTGGCTCAGGGAGTCAGCAATCTGGAAGTCTTGCGCATCTTGCTCAGTATCGGCCCAGTCGAGACAGCCCATTTTCAGACCTGGCATGACAAGGCGGGCAATGCGCCTGCTCTGACCGACCCCATCAATGGGTTGGTGTTTCCGAACCTCAATGCCTCTCCCTTTGGCGGGGAGGACTTCCAGACTAATCTGATCATGCCTGAGCCCACCATATTCCTCAGCCGCAAGTTCCCGGTCGTTTCGATTATTCGCCCGACCGAGCCAGGGGGGAGTGGGGGTGCAGTGGCCACGGTCAAGGCCTGGAAGGCCGACGGGCTGTTCATCGGCCAACCGCCGGAGTTCTTTACAATCCTACACGATTTGGCAGTGAAAGCAGATGTGGCCCAACGCGGGTAATACCGCGACGCGTAGCACCCCGATTTATCGCGGGTGTTGGCGCACGGACGAACGATGCTGGAGCAGACCATTGCCTCTGTTCTGAATGATCCGACGCCAAAGGCGTGAGAGGACCAGGCAGGTCCACGGCATCCCCCTGACCGAACCTGCCTGCCCTACTTCTATGCCCGAGCACCGATGAGAGGATGAGGCAGAGCGAGTCTTGCCTGAGTCGCTGGATGAGTACGAACCAGGTGGAGTACGTGACAAGCAACCTGTCTAGGGAAACTGCTGCTTTCTCAGGTTTCATCCAATTTCCCCTCGAAGGATGGAGACCC
>WNFH01000883.1_pt1 | contig 19710 bp, 13 predicted proteins | sample 5400411 | NCBI WGS metagenome assembly WNFH01 (sample SAMN13153347, study PRJNA577476) | soil metagenome | isolation source: 200 cm saprolite under Douglas fir tree site 2 hole 3 | place: USA:California | collected 2015-04-18
AACCTCGCCTATCAGATCATCGCCGATGCCCACGGCGTCCCCACCATCCAATGGCTCGGCACCAACCACCTCCCTGTAACCTCTCTGCTCCGACGAAGCACAATCCTCTCAGCCGAACGACAAGCTATCCTCAAAGCACTGCAAGAAAGCAGTGTTCCTCTCGGCCCAAAAGCAATCTCTGAGCGTACAGGACAGGACTACGAAAGCGTGCGAAAAACACTTCGCCGTATGCTTCAAACACGGGACCTTATCTCCCCGGCCTACGGGCTCTACAGCCTTTACACTATCCCTCGTCTTCCTTCTTCTGACCCATCAGTTCCAGAAAACTCTGCTGTCACACCTGTCACACCTGTCACAGTCACACAACCGCACTCAACCTTTGACCCTCTTCCCACAACACCTGTCACACCTGTCACACCTGTCACAGTGAGTCATCCCGACTCAAACTTTGTCTCTCCATCAATTACGCCGCCAACCTCAATTGAAACCACCATCGAGCAGCTCAGCCTATTGTTAGGCTGCCGCTACACAATCCACCACCTCCTCTGGATCTTCACACCACAAAAAATAGGCTGCCCCAACTGTGACATCTGGTCAACCAGAGACGCAGCCTCCAATCCAGCCACACTCGCCCTCTACGCCGCCATATCCCGATACCCGCCCCACGAAAGCCCATCCATTACCGCCTGGATCGAACACATCGCCCCCTTATTCTTGGAGGATGGTGTGTGAATTCGCTGCCGCAGGCAGCGAATTCACACACCATCCTCCAACTCCTCCAACAACTTCCTATCCAGCTTCCCGCTCAAATCCAGCTTCGCGAACAAATCCGGCCTCCGTTCCCGCGTCAACCTCAACGACTCCTTGCGCCTCCACCTCGCAATCTGCTCGTGATGCCCCGACAGCAGCACATCGGGAATACGCCACCCGCGAAACTCCGGCGGGCGTGTATAGTGCGGATACTCCAGCAGCCCGCTGCTGTGCGACTCCTCCTGTGGAGACTCATCCGCCAGCACACCCGCAACCAACCGGCTCACCGCGTCAACCACAACCATCGCCGCCAGCTCCCCACCCGTCAGCACATAATCCCCAATCGAAACCTCGTCAGTCACCAGGTGTTTCCGTACCCGCTCATCAACCCCCTCGTAGTGACCACATAGCAGCGTAATCCGCGGCTCCTGAGCCAGCGCCTGAGCCATCTGCTGGCTAAACAGCCGCCCCTGCGGCGAAAGCAAGATAATCGGGCCACCCTGATACACCGGCTCAACAGCAGCAAAAATCGGCTCCGGCTTCATCACCATTCCCGCCCCACCACCATACGGATAGTCATCAACTATATGGTGCTTGTCCGTCGTAGCATCGCGAATATTATGCAGCGCAATGCTCAGCAACCCCCGCTCCCGCGCCCGTTTAAGGATACTCTCCGTCAACGGCCCCTCAAACATCCCAGGAAACAGCGTAAAAATGTCGAAATGCATAAACGTCCCATCTCATCCGAAGATTTTTAATCATGACCCCCTTCCCATATGTGTTACAATAACATCGTTGTTTCTTTCTGGCAATACATTTCTTCTAGCGGAGCCTGCTATCCATGTCCTGGTCCCAAACTCTGCAAACTGGGGAATTGCATGATCAGATCACAATTCTCATCGGCAGCGCCATCTGCCTGTTGTGTGGTGAAGCCGGCGTCTTTGTCGTATCTAACGAGGCATTTGACCCGCAAAGTAGTTCAGAGTATACTCTATATCGTCTCAGTGCCGCGGTACTCCCTTTGCTTCTGACACATGTACAGCAGCGTGGGAGCCAGCCAAATTCTGGGCGAATTCTGCTTCGAGAGCCATTGCCTTCAACATTAGTTGAGCAACTTCGCCTCAATCAGCATGATGGAGAGAAGCGAAAGCACGCGGCTGAACTGTGCTCATTGCTGGTGCATGACCACGCGGGCATAGTTGGCGTTCTGCATATTCTACGGCCTGCCGGACTGCGCTCCTGCTTTGAACAGGCGGAAGCACAAGAATCACAGTCACAGACTGCCCTGCGGCTCTTCGTAGCACAACTGGCCGCCGGACTGCGCTCCGCCTTGAAGTCACAGTCGCTGGTCAAAGAACAGGGTCGGCTGGCTGCTATCTTTCAGCACAGCATGGAGGGCATCCTTACCGTCGATAGTGCCTTACGCATCATCGACTTCAATCCCGCCATGCAGCAACTGACAGGCTGGCGTGAAAGCGAAGTCCTGGGCCGCTTCTATTACGAAGTATTACGCCCAAAAGATCGCCAGGGCAACGACGTCGGCCTGCAAGGCTCACCCATCTTACAAGCCTTTGCCGGCCAAAGCGTCATCAACCGCGAAATGATCATCTCGGCACGCGATGGGCAACGCTTTGATGTCTGCGTCACCGCCTCGTGCATTCGTTCAGCCAGGGGCGAGCCCATGAATGGTATTCTCAATATTCGCGATATCACCCGCGAGCGTGAACAGGAGGAAGAGCGTTCAACCTTCATCTCGGTCATCTCGCATGAATTGCAAACACCCATAGCCATCATCAAAGGCTATGCATCAACCCTGGCTCGCACCGATGCCATGCTCGACACCGGGGCCTTGCGATCTCGCCTGGCCGCTATAGAAGAAGAGGCCGATCGTCTGAACAAACTTGTGGGCAATTTGCTCTATGCGTCGCGCATTCAGGCTGGTGGCCTGCACATGGAGATCGTGCCCCTTGACCTGTCTCATCTCGTTCAGGGAGTTGTCCGCCGTCTGCAGGCCAAAAGCCAGGACTTTAGCGTAACGCTTGAACTCCCGCCGAACCTGCCCACCGTTATGGCAGACCGCGACCGTATCGAAGAGGTATTACAAAATTTATTGGATAACGCCCTGAAATATTCGCCTCGCCAGCGCAACCTTACCGTCGCCTGTAGTGCTACCGGCGACGAAGTGATCGTCAGTGTCCATGACACCGGCATGGGTATTTCACTGCGTGACCAGGAACACATTTTTAGCCGTTTTCACCGCGTCGGTTACAACCTGGCGCACTCAATACCGGGGGCCGGCCTCGGTTTGTACATCTGCCGCGCCATTGTTGAAGCTCATGGAGGACATATCTGGGTCGAGAGTACCCTGCATCAAGGCTCCACGTTCTCCTTTAGCTTACCGCGTGCAGAAAAAGCACATTTGCCTATGGTGGTGTTTTAAATATGGAGAAGGATGTATTCGATCAGCGAGATATGACCATCTTGATCGTGGATGACGAACCGCGCATCCTCGATTTTGTGCGTATGAACCTGGAAATGGAACACTATCGCGTCATCGAAGCCAGCAACGGACTGGAAGCACTCGATAAACTGCGCGAAAACCTCCCCGACCTCGTCGTACTCGATGTCATGATGCCCGAAATGGACGGCTTTGAAACCCTGCGCTCAATCCGCGAAGTCTCGACCATCCCCGTTATCATGCTCACCGTGCGCCAGAACGAGCAGGACAGAATACATGGCCTGGACCTCGGTGCCGATGATTATATCGCCAAGCCCTTTAGCCCGCGTGAACTCCTCTCGCGTATCCGTGCCCTGCTGCGCCGCTCCTATATGCCCGCACCGGCCCGCAAGACCGAGATCATCGTCGATCCCGACCTCAAGATTGACTTCAACCGCCGCGAAGTCATTGTACGAGGCAAAAAAGTCATCCTTCGCCCAACCGAGTACCGCCTGCTCTATCACCTCGTCAACAACGCCGGACGCCTGCTCACCCATGAAACCCTGCTCTCCAAAGTCTGGGGCCGCGAATACCGCGACGAAGCACACTACCTGCGCCTCTACATCACCTACCTGCGCCAAAAACTAGAGCAAGACCCCGCACACCCTAAATACATCCTCACCGAACGCGGCGTCGGCTACCGCTTCAAAGAACTGGAAGGATAATGGGAAAATGAAATTATCCAATTTCCTGCTCCTATGCCTCCTCTTCTCATCATGCTCGCTTGGAGGCACCCAACCCACAACAACGACTGCCACACCAACGCCAACCGTCGATACTGGCAGCACCCCCCTGCCCTCACCATCGCCGGAAAGCCTGCAAGCTCTCTTGCAGACAGAACAACTATTGCTCATGACCCCGCATCCCGTGCGTGACCCCTATAGCCTCGCCCAACGGCTCAAACTGCACTCCCCCACTCCTATCCCTCATATCGGACGCACAACGCCGCTCAACGCCCATCTTGGGCAGCAAGATACCTTCTGGATCAGCAACTCGGACACTCGCCGTTACAGCCGTGTCTCCGCCAGACTTGTGTATATCACCCCTCACCTCTACATGTATGTCGAAAATGGGCAGCCCTTCAACCTGGGCGCACTCCAGGCATCAGCTAATATCTTCGAGTCAAAAATCTATCCCACAGACCGTGCCACCTTTGGCAGCGAATGGTCCCCCGGTATCGACGATGATCTCCACCTGACCATCCTCAACGCCATCGGCCTCGGCCACAACATCGGTGGATACTTCACCTCCCTGGATGAATATCCCACCAGCGTCAACCCATTTAGCAATCAACGTGAAATGTTCTATGTCAGCCTCGATGGCCCCATCCCTGGCAGTGTCGACTATAACAGCACGCTCGCCCACGAATTTCAGCACATGATACACTGGTACCAGCATCCCGTTGACCTGAGTTGGACCAACGAAGGCATGTCCGTCCTGGCACAACATCTCAATGGCTACCCCGTTGACCAGCTTGTTCGCAGTTTTCTGCAAACGCCCGATACCCAACTCAACGATTGGACTGATGACATCAATGCCGATACCCCCCATTACGGGGCTGGCTACCTCTTTATGGACTACTTCGCCACACATTATGGTGGCTATGCTATCCTTAAAGAGTTGCTACAAGACCCGGCCTCTCCACCGGATAACTTTAATCATGTCCTGGCAAAACATGGCTACTCAGATAGCTTTATCGACGTTTTGCAAAAGTGGTACATCGCCAATTTCGCGCAAGATACCACCGTCGACAATGGCGCATATGGCTATCCTGATCTGGTCTTACCGCCACTGCTGCCACAGCATACCCTTAATAGCTACCCGGTCTCCGAGAGCAATACCGTACCCCAGTACGCCGCTGAATATTACACTCTACCACCGGCGGTACGCCGGGGCACGCTCGCCATCAGTCTCAAAGGCGATCCCCCCCTGGTGCGTATCATCAATAATGACCCCTACGCCGCGACCAACGAATGGTGGAGCAATCGCTATGACAACATGGATAGCACCCTGACGCACAGTTTTGATCTGTCGCACCTCAAAAGCAAACACGCCACACTGCAATTTGCGGCGTGGTATGATTTAGAGCGGGACTACGATTATGCCTTCGTCGAAGTCTCAACCGGTGGTGCCAATTGGACAACCCTCAAAGGCCACTATACAACCGCCAGCAACCCCAACGGGGCTAACTGGGGCCAGGGCTATACCGGTACCAGCGGCGGGGCAAGCCAGCCGAAATGGGTTCAGGAGAGCGTCGATCTCAGTCCCTATGTTGGCAAAAAAATACAGCTTCGTTTTGAACAGGTAACCGACGAAGCAGTCAACCTGCAAGGCTTCGCCATCGACAATATCCGTATACCAGAATTGCACTTCCAGGATACCCTGGACAGTGATAATGGCTGGGCCAGCAATGGCTTCATTCGCTCAAACAACGTCTTGCCACAGCACTACAACATACAAGCATTGCTCTATCAGGGATCGCAGTTTACCGTCAGCACCCTACCCATCGACCTTGCCAGCGGGCAGGGCACACTGACCATTCCTGGCTACGGAACAACAGTCACCCGTGTCGTCCTGATCGTTTCAGCCTACGCCGCCGAAACAACCCAAACAGCACATTACCAACTAAATATCAGCCTAAAATAACTCTTGAGAATACTTTATTAGAACAGAGAAGGAAGGAAACACCATGAATAAAAAAGAACGCGTCGATGCCGCCCTGCGCGGCGACCAGGTAGACCGCATACCCGCAAGCATGTGGGGCCACGACTTTGAACGCGAATGGAGTGCCCCATCACTGGCCGAAGCTATGGTCGAAAACTTCACGCGCTACGACTGGGACTACATGAAGGTCAACCCCCGTGCCTGCTACCACGTCGAAGGCTGGGGAGTCAAAGTCAAGCCATCCGGCGAAAAATATAAAGCACCCATCTTTGAAGATACACCCATCAAAAACTCTTCAGACTGGAAACGCATTCGCCCACTGGAATCCGATCACGGTGCCCTCGGCGAACAACTGCGCGCCCTGCAACTCATCAACCACTCCATAGGCTTTGATGCCTACTTCGTCCAAACCATCTTTTGCCCGCTGGGCGTCGCCAAATACCTCGCCGGTAACAAAAGCGAACCGGTACTCCAGACGCTCCGCGAAGACCGTGCCGCCATGCACGCCGCCTTGCGCGTGATCACCGAAACCTTCACCGCCTATGCCATCGCCTGTATGGAACAGGGAGCCAGCGGCATCTTCTATGCTACCAATGGTTGGGCCAGTGAAAGCATGCTTACCGCCGACCAGTACCGTGAATTCGGCGAGCAATACGACCTGGAATTCCTGGATGCCATCAAGAGCCGCAGCAAGTTCAACATCCTCCACAACTGCGGTACCCACATCTACTTTGACCAGATCGCCGCCTATCCCGTACAGGCCGTCAACTGGGACGTCGCCGCGGAAGGCAATCCCGACCTCGGTACAGGCAAAATGCGCTCAGGCAAAGCCGTCATGGGCGGCATCAGTCAGAAGACCACGCTCAAAAATGGCACACCCGAACAGGTGCGCGAAGAAGTAGCCAGAGCCATAGAGCTAACAGGCGGAACACATTTCCTCCTCGCCCCAGGCTGCTCCATCCCGCCAGAAACACCTGCCCGCAACCTGGAAGCCATCCGTCGAGCTTTGTCTTGACACAGGAGAACCCGCTACAAGCCGCTGTGGATTTATCCCAGGTGGATAGGCGGGTTTTTCCGTGGCTTGAGCCAGAGTCTGTTGATAGACTGTCGATTTTGCTGTATAGTGTCTACTATGGAAACGACGCAAAAAGGAAAACTTGAATACCAGAGGGATGAGTACAGAGTCCATCTCGTTGTTCGTGTCTGGCCGTCCGATAGCGCATCAGAGGTGGTGAAGGAACTGAAGGGATATGCATCCTTCTTTCTTCGAAAGGAATTTCAGCCTCTTCTCTCAAAGCTTCCATCGCTTTGGACGCGTTCCTCTTTTTCATCGACCGCGGGTGCTGTCAGTGTACAAACCATCCAGGACTATATCGACGCTCAGAAGGGGATCTAAAGTGGCAAAAGCAACCACGACCATCAGACAAGTCTTGAACTATCAAGCCGATCATGGCTTGTGGTTTGCTGCCAACCAGGCCCTCTTCAATCGGGTTGCGGCCTTCTATTTTGAGGTCATTGCTGCACATGAGAAAGTGCTCGATCTCTCCAACAAAGACGCGCTCACCGCACTGGAAAAGCTCACCCATACGACACAAAAGAATCCCACTCCAGCCATACCTCTAGCAGAGATCGTAGAGCATATCCCGGCCATGTTCCGTCGGGCAGCTATTCATGCCGCTCTTGGGTCAGCCAGATCCTTCTACTCCCATCTCTCCAAGTGGCGCTCTCGCCGCGAGAAGGCGATTGCAAAGGGGAAGAAGTGGACCTTGCGCCCTCCCGTTCCTCCACGCTCATGGAACAAATCCGCCACGCTTTATGCAGGGCAGTGGAAGCAGCGGACTGGATCGTCTATAGTGCTCAAAGTCTGGACGGGGACGTGTTGGAGCTGGATCAAAGTCCGAATCACTGGTCGGGAACTGCCTGCTGATGTGGAGGTGGGAAGTCCTGTCCTTGTGCGACGTGGGAACCAGTGGTGGTTACATACTTCGGTTGAGAAGCAATTCAGCAGTCCCCCAAAGATCGAGCAACAAGTGACAACCAATGCAGAGACGAAAATCTGTGCGGTAGATCTGAATTTGAACGAACACGTAGCCGTGTGCACCATTCAAACTGTTGAAGGTACGATCCTCGCCACCAAATTCATGGGAGGTGGCAGAGAGATATCCGGCTTTAGGAAGAAACAGTTAGGACGCATCGCACGCAACCGAGGCAAGACTGGCATGATCGCAGAAGGCGAACAGGACAACGGAGACCTCTGGCACAAGATCAACCACGTGGACGACGCTCTTGCGCATCTGGTGAGTGCTCGCATTGTCCAGTTTGCTCAGCAGCACGAGGCTAGCATTCTGGTGTTTGAGCACCTGGGCAATCTCAAACCGAGCAGGGGGAAGTATAGCCACAGAGGCAATAGCAAACGGGCATTCTGGATGAAGGGACGCATCTTCAAGTACGCGAAGTACAAAAGCTATCACGAAGGTATTCTCACCAGCCGAGTCAACCCGAGGCATACCAGTCGAGAGTGTGCTCGTTGCCATAGCCTCGTTGCTCGCTACGCGTCTGGACAGCCACCTGAGGGCTATACCTCTGGTACGCCACTCGTGCTCTGTCATCAGTGTGGAATGCGTGGCGATGCAGACAGAAACGCCAGTCTGGTGATCGGCCAGCGTCTCATTGCACGCTCTCAAAAACCACTCCAGGGAAAGCCTCCAACTCCTCTGTTCGCGGAGAGGGGAGAGAAATCTCCAGGTGTTGCAGTCTGCCAAGACGCCAAACATGAAGAGGGACCATCTCTCCTTCAAGCAAGGCATGCAGATCGCAACGAGCATGGCACCGCTCAAGATAGGTTGCTTGGGATGGCTGAGCGCATATCGGATATTCCTCACCAACTACGGCTCTTCACCGAGTAGTCCCCAAGGGACAATTACTCAGGGTGCCGACTACGTAGGAGTGTCAGAAGCTGCAGGGCTTTAGCCCTTGCGGAGTGTCACACTTCCTACACCTTTCGCTATACTCTTGCGATTAGAGGCGGTCAGTACCATACACAACATCAAACCCGTCACATGTTGTATAGTGTGTATTAATCAAATGTCGGAATTCGACAACGACGAACGTGCAAAGCACAAAGGCGTAGGGACCCAATGTATCGCGTCCCAAAACATCAAACAGGCGGCTATAGAGAGGGTACACAGCGAGAATGGAGCAATATCGAACAATGCGGGTTTATTCAGCAGGGGGAGTGGTCTTTCGACTTGTTCCAATGCACACAACCAGTGAAAACAACTTCGCAACCAACAAACAGCAAATCGAACACCAACCATCGGCTCAAAATGGCGAACTCTCTGTAGAAATCGCCCTGGTTGGTCGAAGCCACGCCGGTATCTGGGCATTACCCAAGGGAACTCCTCGATCGGGAGAAACCATCGAACAGGTCGCTCTGCGTGAAGTCCAGGAAGAAACAGGCCTGGTCGTTCGTTTAATCGCCTATATAGGCAGTATCACGTACTCTTTCGTGCATGACCAGGTACGCTATCAAAAGCAAGTGCGTCACTTCTTATTGGAAGCTATAGGGGGCGATACCGCCCTCCACGATCATGAATACGACCTGGTACAATGGTTCCCCCTACCAGAGGCCTGCCGACGCCTCAGCTATCAGAACGAGGTCAATATCCTTTATCAGGCGGAAGATGTTTTGCGAAATTGGTTAGCGTTTCAGCGCAAGGAAGGACAACAATAGTCGTATGCAGAACCCACCGCGTTATGCATTTTTTCGGCGCCTGCTCTTCCCCTATAACGGAGAGAACGCTCTCTCAGCCAGGCAGGGTCTGCGCGTCTTGCTTGGCTGGACGCTCTTCCTTCCCCTGGTTCTGTCGCTTTGCTCGCTCGCACCGGCGGCTCTCCTTTCATATTCCCTGCAACAAATGGCCATCTTCTTTCTGTTCGCGTTCCTCTCAGGGTTCTTCATATTCGGAGGCCTGGGCTTGCTCGTCGTCGTCGTAAACAACAAATCTGCATCTATTCGTCGAGCGCGGAAAGTTACCGGAGCTAGCAATACAACTGGAGATAGATATGGATCTTAGCGTTGAAGGTAAATCTGAGCGTATCCCACCTGGCTCGCACATCTGCCAGCTCTATAGTAAAGTCACAGAAATCCCCGGTGTGACCGCACGTTTAATGCGTGTAGGCTTTACTCTTTCTGAAAAGTGTCTCTTCGCCGCAGCTCCTGCCCAGGTGAAAGAACTTCGCGAAGAACTCCAAAAGTTACAGCTCGATGTGGACGAATTGATCGCGTCAGGGCAGCTTGTCTTATATGAAGAGCGAGAAATGTTCCTGGACAACGGCAAGCGTTTTGACCCCTATTTTCTCCTCTCCTCTCATCTAACCTTTATTGCTCAAGCCCTGCGCGAAGGGTGGCAAGCAGTGCGTATTTCCATTGACATGAACTGGCTTGCCAAAGATATCGCCACCCCCGAACAGATTCTGAAATACGAGGCCATGTGCGATGCTGTATTCACCTTCCAAAATGCCCCCATCATTGCATTGATGCATTATGATCATGGAAAATTGGTACCCAACCTCGTGGTAGAAATGCTCAAATTGCATCCTATCTCCGTCGTCGGCAAGTACATCAAGCGCAATCCTTATTACCTCAATTCAGAACAATATATGCTCAAAATCTTGCGCATGAACCGCGAAAAAGAAAGAGGCCGTCAATAATTCCTGGCAGTGCGACGTGAGGGTGTTTGACTCTGTCAAACACCCTCACGTCGCACTGCCAGGAATTATTGATGGCCGAGGATGGGTATTACGAATTGAAGAGCTGTCCCAGGTTGATGTTGCTCTGACCACCCGCCTGTTGTGCCCCTTCAGCAGCAGGTGGATGGTAAGTCATCGATTGAATACCAAGACGACCAGGACCTGTGAAGCGGTTGAGTATGATGGACGCACCCGCCATCATGCCGCCGATCGCTCCAAAGATACCACCTCCGCGCTGTGAACCCGCGACCGTCGTCACAGACATCTGCACCGAGGGATCTTTCCATAACCATGCTCCCGGCTCAACGTCCAGCGTCTCCCCTGGTGCCAGCATCTTCTCAAAAACATTGCCATAGCCGTGCAACAGCACCATACCTTCGCCCCCACGAGCTGTGAACTGGTCAATGAACAGGCCCGTGCGGCTGAAAAGGATGTTGGCTGCACCTTGCATGAAGGTAAAGCCGTAATCAACATTGCCCGTCGCAACCAGGAACTGGTGCTCGCGTACCTCAACCATCTGACCGGGTTGCAGGCGCAATGCCACAATCTGTCCCACCGAGTCGCGGGAGAAGGAGATGTTGCCAGGCCCCTGAGCTTCACTGATGAAGATTTGTAGACCTGCGAAGAAACGTTTCGCCGCCCCTTTAATCGACTTAAAGCCAATCTGTACCCCTGGATGTTTCCAGAGCAGGATATGATGCTCAAAATAGATAGGCAACTGGTTTCCCAGCATAATGTCTACTACTGGCACCAGTTCGCCATCGATAGAGATGGTCATGTCGCCTACCTTGAGCGGCCCTTTGGGGTTGTGAAGTTCGGCTCTCGGCACCGCGTTTCCAAACGGGCTACTGCCATATTCCTCGTACTGGTTCGGTGGCACGTAGTACCCTTCAGGCGGCTGTCCTCCTCGATACTGAGCTTGTTGCGCTTGCGCTTGCGGTGGTGGCCCATACTGGCCTGGTTGTGGTGGTGGCCCATATGGGTTTTGCGGCTGTGGCGGCGGCGTCTGGCCTGTCGGCATTGGATTCCCACAAACACCACAGAACTTTATTCCATCGGCTACCTGACTTTGACATCGGGGGCAAATCATCGTGACCTCCTCATTATTGATCTCATAGGTATCTAAACTTCCTTGCGGGCCAATAAATCGGCCCCCATACACATGAAGTTAAGGAAAGGAAGCGGCGTGTTCCGTAGGGGCGGGGGAAGGGCTGAGTGGGGAGGGGACGCTTGCGTCGCCCTCGTCCCGGTCCCCTGTGCGCATTGCCCCACGCCACCCTGGGCGACGCAAGCGTCCCCTCCCCACATCCACCCTTCCCCCGCCCCTACGGAACAACGCCACCCTCCTTAACCCAATGCCTATGGGGCGCGATAAATCGGCCTCTACGTTTCACCCGCAGGGATGGTGTTCAAGCAAATTAGACACAAAGCTCTATATGTCCATTTGAAGTATACACCTGACTGATAATATCAGTAATGAGAGCAATATACAAGAGGATGTTTTGAGTTCAGCAAAAATCAGGGCGATATGCGGGAACACCATGCCATGGTGTTCCCGCATATCGCCCTGATTTTTGCTGAACTCAAGTAATGAACAGTTACAGCACGAAGCTATCCGCGAGCGGACTGCGGCTATTGCTAGTATCTCGCTTTTCGCCATTCAGGCTGACAGGCTGCTGTCCACCCGTCTGGCGTACATTATTTTGCGGGTAGCCGCTATTGATCATCGTCTGGGAATTGTTGGACATCCCAGCCTGCGCGTTCTGCAAGTTTTGCAGGCTCTGCAAGGCTGCCTGCGTCTGTGGATTCATCGGAACAGGTGTGCCCTGGTCAGCGGCAAGCTGCACAGTCTTACCTTCAATCACCACCGCGATACCGACCCCTCGCCTCAAATCGGCAAGCTGACGCCGTAACTCGCGATTCTCCGACTCCAAAGCGTCCATCAATTTTTTCTGTTCAAGCAGCATCTGAGCGATGCCTTCAAAACCTGCGCTAGCAGCACGGTCCATAGTGGATGCCTCCTGCGTACTCCTCGTACTCAATAACTCTAGAACGAAATCTCCCATCACAGTGCCACGTCCTCCCAACTTATATCGTACTCAATAAGGGTACGATCCGATCCCAAATGGCTACCGCAACGCCTGTTTTGGGCATAACAGGCAAGTCTTCCACTACCTCCGTGGCATGGAAGATCAAAACTTTGTTGGTCTCGCTACCAAAACCGCTATCACCACGGCTTACATCGTTTGCTACCAGCAAATCCAGATGCTTTGCTACCAGCTTGCTCTGCGCATTCGATACGATGTCGTTGGTTTCGGCGGCGAAGCCAACACGCACCAGGCGTTTTCTCTGCTCACCATTGTCCATTGTTTGCCTACCCGATACCTCAGCAAGTTCTCCAAGAATATCTGGATTACGTACCAACTGTAAGGTTAACCCTCCCTGGGCATCAAGTTCATCTCCACCCCCACTTCCTCTACCCTTCTTCAACTTCTGTGCTGCCGGTGCCGCCGGACGGAAATCCGCCACCGCCGCACTCATCACCAGCACATCCGCATCGATAATCGCCTCACCAACAGCCTCGCGCATCTGCATAGCCGTTACGACTTGTCGTAGCTCTATCCCGTAGGGAACTTCTAACGCGACAGGCCCTGAGATCAAAATGACCTGTGCGCCACGGTCTCGCGCCTCGGTCGCTAGAGCATAACCCATTTTCCCCGATGAGCGATTCCCTACGTACCGTACAGGATCAATCGGCTCTTGCGTCCCACCTGCTGTGACTACCACCCGGCGACCAGCAAGATCACCATCGCGTCCCAGTACCTTGCTGATGGCTCCCAGCAAGACCCCCGTTTCAGGTAGCCTTCCTGGCCCCACCGCCCCAGATGCCAATCGTCCAATCTCTGGCTCTACGAGCCATGCCCCCCGCTTGCGTAACAACGCCAGATTCGCTTGTGTTGCCGGGTGCGTATACATGTCCCGGTACATCGCAGGAGCCAATACCAGGGGAGCCTTCGTTGCCAATGCCACGGCAGTAAGCATGTTATCCGCTATGCCGTGGGCCAGCTTTGCGATAGTGTTGGCCGTCGCTGGCACAATCGCCAGCAACTCCGCTTCCTCCCCTAGCGCAATATGCGTTTCGGCTGCCCGCCCCGAAGCTTCCCAGAGGTCGCTATACACGGGTCGGTGGCTCATGGTCGAGAATGTCAGCGGTCGCACAAAGTCTTCCGCGTGTTCTGTCAGGATCACATCTACCAGCGCACCTGCCTGTTGCAATTTGCTCACCAGGTCAACCGCTTTGTACGATGCTATGCCTCCACAGATTCCAACGATAATGCGTTTGTTGAGTAACACCTGTCGCTTGCTCGTTCCCTTTACTGGACTATCCTGACGAGAACACTGTAACAATAGCACACGCTGGCACGCCCGACAAGCAACAAGCCAAGAAGTACCAGTGTTGGTGAATTATCCTTGCAGCCGCAAGACATAAGGCTGCTATATCGGTTTATACACCACATATCCATCAAAATCGAAACGCCGGTACTGTCCTTCAGAAAGTGCTATTTTCTGTGCGAAAGCCGCCGCCTGAGCAGAATGCTCCGGGAACACATAGGCCGCGTGCGGATCGCTGCGCACAATTGCGCGATAAGGCAGGTAGCGATCAACCCCCGGCCTGAGAGAAGTGTCAAGCACGCTGCAGATAATCTGCTCCCTCGTCAGGAAGATAAGGCGATTGCAGGTATCGAATTCAGAATAGATATGCGTGTCATGCAGACGCAAGAGCTCAGAAATCAGCGCGGCCTGTCGCTGATTTCCGGCCTCGACGCTCGACATTCCACTGAAAGTACCCACCGTCCCCAGCAGTACCATTGTGATAATGAACAGTAATATACCACCTTTCAGAGCCGCCAATCCTTTTGCAAACCTCTGCAAATGTTGTTTTCGCCTGAGTGCGACAATACCATTCCAGAGCGGCCAGAGTACAGCCGGGGCGCAGACGAGCAGACCTATCAAATAGCGTGCGGAGCTAGCAGGTGTTTGCGCAGCCACCGGGCTGAGTGTGTAGAATACAAGTGTAAGCCCGGCACTGACGAGAAGCATGAGCCGGGCAAAGTTGCGTATCGTTTCTGCCCTCTCTTCAGGAGGTAACACATATTCCGTCAACCAGTACTGCTTCCAGCGTTTCCGCACCTCTCTTATGGCAAGCACGGCTGCAATCGCCAGGAGTGCCAGGTAGCCCATTCCCCAACTACCGTGATACATCACGCATTGGACTGTATCAGAGCCACCCGGCCCAAAAGGCGGCACGTCTGAAAGAGGACAGAGTGGGTAAGCTCCACTAGTCAGTGGAAGACTGAACAAGAGCGTTCCTAGAATATTTTGTAGAAAAAAAGGGAGCACGATAGGTGTAGTTGGAGTAAGGCTATGGTGGACATTCCAAAGATCGGTCAATGTGCGAAATGGAACAATCACATTGTAGGCAATCATGGGAAATGTGCCGAGCAAGAGCCCCAGCAGCAGGCACCCACCTGCCCATGTTCGCAACTCGCCCCAGCAGAACCGCACTAGAAGGAGGCCAGCTGTTAGGGCAAAGACCCCGCTAAGCACGTCAGTCCAGATGGCAAGCCCAACCAGTAATCCCCAGCAGCCATAGAAAGCGAAGCGTACTCTCCTTTTGGGTAGAGGAAGGTCTGGACGAAACGAAAGGGCGAGCCAGGACACGAGGAAGAAGATTCCTGAACTAAAGAGCAACGTTTCCGCGTAACCCCCCATCGCTGTGAGTTCCCGCCCTAACATGTGATCTGTTCCCATGCCCAGCAAAACCAGCATCACCAGTGCCCAACTCTTCGTATAGAGCAGGCTTGTCAGGAGATAGGTGCTTAGCAGGAAGAAAGCAAACACCAGCACCAGTCCAAGCCGTAACGAGACCAACGAGGGACCAAAGAGCAGAAATAATCCGGCGCCCAGGTATGCCTCGAATGGCCCCATATACCCCTGACCATAAAAAAAGATCGGAAGTTCGCCCCTATAAGCAATATGCATAGCCATCAGGCCTATCGTGCCCTCATCACTATTAGTAACAGGATAGCCCTGAGCTATCAGGAGGAGACGCAGCACCGTAGCCAGCACAATTATAACAAAAGCACCAATCCCATAGAGGCTAATGCTCAATTCCCTCAAACGTGACATCATGCTCGCACATCCTTACGTTTCAGGAAATACGCTGTCGCCGCTCCCAGTACAACTATCATCACAATCAAAGCAAACCACATAAGGATTAGATGGATCGTCGCCGACAATTGTACCGAGGATTGATTTACAGAACTAAAGAGCGTTCCCTGATACGCAAAATCTTTTCCACTGCCCAGCTTATCACCATGAAGCCCAACCGATGAACCCATCGCCGCCATCGACCAGCGAGCCGCGAAAAACGACCCTATAAACTGTAAGAATGGGTTATCCAGCGGGAAGATGATGCCCGAAAAGATCACCTGTGGGATCAGGATGATCGGAATGAAGCTCGTCGCACGGTCATTGTTTGGAGCAAGTGCCGAAATTGCCAATCCTAACATCAACCCCGCGATGGATGTAAGTGCCATCGAGATGTAAATTTCCAGGAACGGCGGCAGGAACGTACCGTGGACAAACGGTGCCTTAAAAGACACCACCACCACCAGTATCGCGCTCTGCACAAGACACAGCACGCCCAACACGACCACCTTCGAGAGCATATAAGGCACAATGCCCAGGTTGACCGTGCGTTCCCGCCGGTAGATCGGCTCCTCCTTCACAATCTCGCGTGCCCCATTAATACACCCAAACATCACAGCGGCAAAAGCCATAATGAACAGGATTTTCTGCGCATCCCCGCCTGAACCCTGAGAGATAGATTGTTGCAAGGCTTCATCTTTCGTCAAGCCTTTTTGCGCAATCAACTGCTCTCCCTGGGAAGTATTGAGCGCGTTCACCACATTTTGACAGTCATACTTGTTACCCACCGTGTCTGGAATGTTGTTTTGCGGTGGACAGGTAACAACATTCGAAGAGGAAAACACTCCAGGAGCCGCCAGAAAGAACAGGATCGCAGCGATAATTGGCGCCTGTAACAGCAGAATCAGCAGATTGCCGGTATCGTTTTTCAGCAATTCCAGGTAGCGCATCGAGAGCAATATAAATTGCTTCATCGGATCGCCACGCTTCGGCGGCTTGACTGCAATCGTTGCGTCAATCATCCTGGCACGGCCAGCTGGCCCCTGGTCAAGCGGCTCTTTCACATACTTTTGGTAGTAAGGAGATGCCCGGAACCTCGCCTCGGCCTCGGCTGGTATATTCTTATTTTGCTCTGTCGGCTCCAGGGCACTATATATTTCGGCAAAGTCCATTTTCTCAAAATACGTCTTCGCGTCGCTCGGTGGCCCAAAGTAGGCTAAACGCCCGCCTTGAGCCAGGAAGCACACATAGTCGCAGGTATTAATGTTATTCGTAGCGTGCGTCACCAGAATGATGGTGTGTCCCTTGTCGGCAAGCTTGCGCAGCAGGAACATCATCTTACGATCCAGCCCGGGGTCCAGGCCCGACGTTGGCTCATCCAGGAAGAAAACACTGGGATTAGCCAGTAGCTCCAGGGCGATGGAGACGCGCTTGCGCTGGCCCCCAGAAAGTTTGCTCACCAACAACCCTCGCCGGAAGGTCATCTCGACATCTTCCAGCACCTCGTTAATACGCTGCTTGATCTGTTCTTCGGTGAAATCGCTCGGCAGGCGCAACTTGGCGGCATAGTAAAGCGCGCGATCAACCGTCAAATCGCGGTGGATAATATCGTCTTGCGGCACATAGCCAAGCTGAGTGCTAAAGGCTGCCAGGTGTTTATAATAATCCTGCCCATTATAGAGAACAGTACCCTCCTGTACCGGTCGAAGACCATTCAGGGCATCCATTAGCATAGATTTGCCGGTACCGGAACCGCCGACCAGCGCCACAAATTTACGCGGCGGGATGGTAATCGAGATGTCATGAATCAAGATGGCGTTCCTGTTGCCCACCTTCTTGAGACCTATCGCATCGATACGGACGCTGTTACTCTCATCGTGCTGTGTAAGCTGTGTACCCGTGTATGTGAGCTTGAATGGCCCGATGCGTATCTCGTCACCAGGTTTGAGCATCTGGTTGTGGATGCGCTGGGCATTGGCATAGACACCGTTGGTACTGCCCAGGTCGACTATGCGGTAGCCTCCTTGCATCAGTTCCAGGCGAGCATGATGGCCGGAAACCTGTGGATGGTTGAGAACCACCGCATTATCAGGATGTCGTCCAAGACTAATTTGTGGCGCACCCAGTGGAATGGGGCGAATTTCTGACACAATATCTTGTGCTGCCGCCGAACCATCATTGTAGGTGAGCGTGACCACTGAGCCGTGCTCGTCGCCAATGCGGAAAATGTCGCCTCGCTCCAACGGTTTGCGAAATGGTTCATTGCCCGGGATCGAGCGACCCTGATACAGCAGCCCATTGGTCGTTCTCTGCTGTTGGGGATGAGGATGGATCAAGATGAGCCGGTCGCCCTCACGTTTAATCTGGACATGAAAGGCAGAGACAATCGGCTCATTGATCACAATATCATTGTCCGGGTGACGACCAATATTGATAACTTGTTTGGTAAGCGGATAGCTCGGCTTATCTTGATGCGTGTTAGAGCTAATCTCAAGCGATGGTGTGCCGCGCATGATATTAGCTGTGCCACCTGAAAGTACGTCAGGTCCTCCCTTCGGCTCCCCTTGCCCGCCGACAAGATTCTGCCACTGCCCTGCCACTGGTGGAGGAACTGCTACAGTGGGATTATACTGAGGTGGTACAACAGGATTATTCTGTGGTTGAGATGGCTCTGTTCTAACGACAGGAGGAGGCGAACCCTGAAGTGGTTGAGGCTTGGGTACGACGGAAGGAGGCTGGAATGCTGGAGCATCTGGCGCGTTAAACATCTCAGTATTGACATGGAATTGAAATACTGTACCGCTTCCCAGGGTTATCATATCCCGTTCGTTAATGACTGCCTGCTGAGAGGGCGGTACATCGCGCTGATTGACAGCAACTCTATTTCTATCTGTGAGGTTACTGATGGTCCATGCTCCATTGTTCTGCGTAATTTGAGCATGATATCGCGAAACAGATGGTTCAGAAACAACAATATCATTAGCCGGCTCGCGCCCGATCTTTATGCTTGGCTTGCTGATCTGGAAGACGCTTCCCGCCTGGGGACCAGCCACAAACGTAATCGAGCCCAGACTACTTGGCCCATTTAGTGTATCCATAAGATGTGCCACAAAGACCCACCATCATCAATAAAAGCTGTGTGAAATGTAGTGACACCCTTTGTGGGTGTGTAGGGACGCAATTCATTGCGCCCTGGGGTGGGGAATGTGGCATCTCCTTTCCGCTTGAATATACATGAAATGTAGTGACACCCCTTTTGGGTGTCAAGCCCGGCTTTTCTGCCAGCCATTATATAGCAGCGTAAAATAGCTGACAAGTAGACTACATATCAGATTGGTGTTTTAGGGTGAAGTACACAGGTTGACAGGGGTACCTGTCAACCTGCCGCACTTCACCCTAAAACACTTCTCTGCTATATCATCCCCGTACATGAATGCTGCCCGTACTGACGTTTAGTGTCAGTACAGCCATCGTCGGGTTCGGCGTTGACCCGGAGAGAAGCGGACCATAATAGTTGGCAGAGCCGTTGGTGGTCGTGACCTTGATGGGAAAATCGCTAGTAATCACGCCTAAGTTCGTGTTGGCGTCAAGTATAATATTCGTATCGCCAGGCAGCGTCACATCCACACTCCCTGTCTCGCTCTGAAGTTTGTATCGTGGTGTCGTATTGCCTGTACTGGGAGTGGTATCTACACTGCCGTTGAATGTCACATCTCCCGTACCAGTCCGCAAATGAGAACCATCGAACAGCACCGCGTGATCGACAGTGATACTCCCAACATCATCGGTAATATCCAGCACCCCCTGCAGTCCACTAACCGTCACACCCCCTATCG
>WNFH01000889.1_pt1 | contig 19675 bp, 15 predicted proteins | sample 5400411 | NCBI WGS metagenome assembly WNFH01 (sample SAMN13153347, study PRJNA577476) | soil metagenome | isolation source: 200 cm saprolite under Douglas fir tree site 2 hole 3 | place: USA:California | collected 2015-04-18
CCGGCTACATTTCCGCCTTCAGCTCGAATTCGGGATAGCCCAAGGCGCCCATCTCAGGCAGATCCAAACCTTCGAGTTCGGACTTGGCTGCTACGCGCTGACCTACCGCCCAATCGATCAAAAGGTTGAACACGAAGCTAAGCGTGAAGACGAACCCTACTAAGGTTACAATACCGATCAACTGCGCGACGAGTTGGCCTCCGTTATCGCCGTAGAATAAGCCAGTCACCGCGCCGTTTACACCATTCCACGAACCACCATAATTGCTCTTTCCGTCCGCGAACAAACCGACGGAAAGCACACCCCATAGGCCGTTCGTGCCGTGCACGGAAATGGCGCCTACTGGATCGTCGACGTGCATCACCCGGTCTACGAATTCCACAGAGATGCACACAAGGACGCCGGCGATAAGACCGATGATCACTGACCCAACCGGATTTACGAATCCGGAAGGCGCAGTGATGGCCACAAGCCCGGCGAGCAAGCCATTGCCAGTCATCGACGCATCCGGCTTGTTGTACCGCAGCCACATGTACAGCATTGCGCCGAACGATCCCGCCATACCAGCGAGCATCGTGTTCACAGCAATCGACCCGATGCGTAGGCCACCGTTGCTGGAAGCACCTAGCGTCGAGCCAGGGTTAAACCCAAACCAACCGAAGGCCAGTATGAAGCAGCCGGTAAGGACAATTACGATGTCATGCGCGAGAATGGCATTCGATTTTCCGGAGCGCTCATATTTACCAATGCGTGGTCCTATCATCATTGCCAAGGCAAGCGCTGTGACGCCTCCGACCGCGTGAACCACTCCTGATCCAGCGAAATCGGAGTAGCCCTTGCCTAAGCTGAAATTGGTGCCCAGGCTGGAGAGCCAACCACCGCCCCACGCCCAGTTCGCGAAAAGGGGATAGGTGATCGCACCCATCAGGAAAGAGGAAATGACGAACGCCGCGTACTTCCAGCGCTCGGCAGCCGCACCGGTCACGATGGTGAGGGCGGTATCCATGAAAACCATCTGGAAGAGGAACAGCACCATCACCGCCACGTCATAAGTTCCCCTGTGCACTAAGAAAAGGCCGTTCTGCCCAAAGATCCCGAAGGGCTTGCCGAACACGGTAATGACATGCTCCGCGCTCAAAGGAGGAGTGCCACCTAGGTTGGCAACCGCACCGACCCCGCCCATCTGGATTGCAAAGCCGATGAGCCAATAGGCCAGCATGCCGACACCGTACACCATGAAATTCATCATCATGGTGTGATTAGCGTTTTTGGCACGACAAAGGCCGGTTTCCACAATCGCAAACCCGGCCTGCATGAACATCACAAGGAATCCAGTGACCAGAGTCCAAACGAAGTTGATGGCAATTTTATTCTGGCCGACCTGATTTACCAGGTCACCGATCGTCGCGCCTTTCTTCGCGTCTGTGACAGCGATATCACCTGCTGTTCCAGTGAGCGAACCGTCCGGGTCGCCTTTGGCCCTGGCATCCGCAGTCGGTACCGGAGCACCAGCGAGATCGGCATCGGTGATGGGCTTCGGCGCCGCCGCGGGAGTTTGCGCAAAACTAAGCGGCGCCAAACAACAGAGGGCCCCAAAACACAGCGTGAGTAGACTCTTGGTCACGATTTTCATCCTCGTCTCACCCCTTTTTCCAGATTGCATTCTTAAGATAGGTCCGATTGAGAACACCGATGATGCCGAACAGACTGACGGCTAGCCCGAGGACAACGACTGCCAGCCGCGCGCCGTTCGAATTCAAAGCCAAGCTGAGCACACTGATCACAAATCCTGCGAGCGTTATGAGAATTCCGACGAGTATCATCATTAATTCTTAGCTCCTCCATTTTCTGAATTTTCCAAGGGTTTAACCTTCCGGAAGGTCCATATAGAAACCCCGATTAATGCCACCGCCACGAGGTACAGCAGAGCTTTCCCGGAGTAGATAGCACCCGATAATGCTGTGAATCCCGCCAGGAAGGCCGTTACGCCTAGACCTTGTGTGCGATTTGCTCCCATCAAGTTTCTCCTTTCGGCGGTTGGTGCATAGCTTTGTACGGCAATTCCTACCGCCTGTGTATGAATGACTGCCATTTGCATTTCTCCTTTCTTGACTTCAACTACTTAATCAGCACGAGCTAGCGCTTGGGCCCGAAGTATGCGAGACGCCAAGCGTCACCGTGTTCTGACTCTTTTTCGATCCGAGCGCGCCGCCGTAATCGAAGAATGGCTGGTTCGTCCAGTCACGGCGGTATTCCGGCCGCGCGAGGAACCCCTCCACCATCTTGTACTCGCCCGTAAACGTACATTCCTTCAGGTCTTGGGCGACTCCAGTGGCAAATCCATCTTTGTCTTTGAACCACTCGAAGCGCGGAGTGAAAGACCAGTGAGAGTTAACTTGCAGGTGAAGCGCGCCAGCCAAGCCGTACCATTTGCTGACCGGAGGAACGCCAGGTGTGGCAACCCCCGATACGAGAGAGAAATTCGCGTTTTGGCCATAGTCGAAATTGATATAGCCGTTGAGCTTGGTCGAAGGAGTAAACAGCACAGTCGTGTCGTACAGATGTCTCCATCCCTTACTGGTGTCGTTGTTTTCCGGCCCAGCGTAGTAGTTGTTACTCCAGGCGAACTTTTTTGTTGTGATCGTTCCGGTCACACCGACGGTCTTGCCAGAGTTGTTGTCCCCAATGTTGTTCCAGCCGTTTACGATCTGCACTCCACCGGTGAAATACTTGCCGATCGGGATCGAAGTTCGCACGCCGAAGTGGTAATAAGGAATTGCTAGAGCGAAGAGCAGCGACCGAGAATAGTTCCAGTTTCCGTTGGTTTCAATTACCTCAGCACCGGCGCTGGTAACAAATTTCCCAAAATCAACTTCCAGCCCCTTGGCCTTCGGGGGCTTGATGCTCAAATAGGCTTGGTCCAAAAACCGAAATGTATCCGACGCTCTTTCGCTGGGTTGACGGTCAAAAATCTCGAACGCGCGTCCGAAACCCAGGTCAACCTGAAAGCCGACGGGGTCTGGAGCATGGGCGAGGCTCAGCTTCGCCATGTTCAGGCTGAACTGGTTGGTTTTGTCGTTGAAGTTATAGAGCTGATTCACCTGCGATGCCGGGTGGTTGGAGTTAAAGCTGTAATACCCGTCGACCAGGCCGCTGAAATCGATGGGACCCACTGACCAGGTCGGCGGTGCAGGAGCAGCAGGTTCTTGCGCTGGCGGAGTGGACGTCGCCGCTGTTCCGTCCGAGGCCTTGGGATCTGCGGTAGAAGGCGTTTGCGCCAGAGCGGGGCCCATCAGCACCGAGCTTATTAGGAAAGCCGCAAAACACTTTGAGAACTCTGTCATTCAAATTTCTCCTTCTCTCTCTAGGGACCTTTGGGAGAAACGACGCTGGCCGTCGCTTGGCGGCAGACTGTACGCGCTGCTTTTTCGGAACGCCAACGGAAAATAGCAATCCGTCGAATTCAAATTCTGCGTAGACGGCAAAATTCTCATTCATTAAATGCAAAATCTGCGGTTGGCTAACCTGCGTGCCCTCGTGCATGATGCGCCCACGCGCCAGGCAGTCTCACTGCTGTGATCACGTCGGAAGAACTCGGCAAGTAACCAATGGAAGGGAGAATTAATGAAGAAAATCGAAGCGATTATCCAGCCGTCGCAGTTTAACTCGGTAAAGGACGCCCTGCTCGAAATCGGCGTCGAGGGCATGACCGTAACGGAAGTCCGCGGCCATGGCAGGCAGAAAGGCCACACAGAGGTTTACCGAGGACGGGAATACACTTTGGATTTATTGCCAAAGGTCAAGATCGAGATGGTGCTCCCTGACCAGCGCGTGGAGCCAGCAGTCGAAGCGATCCTGAAAGCAGCAAAAACGGGGAAAATCGGGGATGGCAAGATCTTTTTGTCGACCGTGGGCGACGCGATCCGAATTCGCAATGGTGAACACGGGGAAAGCGCTCTTTAGACAAAATGACAACCGCGGCTAGACCTGGACTTGATCCAAAACCGACTGAGCTGCGAAGCCTTGAGGACTCGCCTGAAGTGCGCGCCAATTCCAGGGCGGAGTGTGATGCAGAAAGAAACAAGATACGACAGGCGTTTCTCGAAGGCGCGAGCGTGCACGCAACGCTGCAGGCATTATGTGAAATGGCCGAGCGAAACATCCAAGAGGGCCTGCAGGCCGCCTCTCGCGCTCACAATTTAGAACCCGAAGGCCTTGCTGTTCTCGCGATTGGCGGGTTTGGGCGGAGAATACTCTTCCCCTATTCCGACCTCGATATTCTTTTGCTGTTCGAAAATGTTCGAGCCGAACAGAAGCTGAAGGCTGTTCTTGCGGAATTTACGAGAACGCTCTGGGATCGGGGATTTCGTGTCAGCTCAGCCGCACGCACCCTTGAGGAAAGCAAGCGCGTGGACCGCGAGAATGTGGAATTCCACCTTTCGATGGTGGATCGGCGCTTCCTGACAGGTGATCAAGCGGCCTATCAAAAGCTTGAACAGAAGGTTCTGCCACGCACTGAGAAAGTGTACCGGTCGTTTCTGCATGAGGAATTGACCAAACTTACCAAACGAAGGCTGGCCAAGTACGGGAATACCATTTTCCATCTCGAGCCTAACGTAAAAGATTCGCCGGGAGGGCTGCGAGATTTTCACGCGTGCACCTGGATGCGCCAGGTTGCCGGGAGAACGAGTGAAATCCGAGGTGCAGATATTGTCGAGCGGGATCTGGCTTTGAATGCTGTGGATTTTATGAGCCAGGTGCGATGTTTCCTGCACTATCAGAACGGACGAAACGACAACACCTTGACCTACGAACTGCAAACCATTGCCGCCGAAGAGTCGTTGGGTATTAAGGACGGTATCAAACGAAACGCAGCAGAATGGATGCGAATATATTACCGACATGCGCGGACGCTGCACCACCAACTGCAGCGTTCCTTGAGCTCGCAATCGATTGCTGCGCATAGTTTATGGCAGAAGTTACTCCTCGCGGGCCGGCCTCCAAAGATCGAACTTAGCCCAGGCAAACCTTACGCCATTCGAAACGGTCAATTTGACATCCTCGACTCCACGGCGTTCTCCGATCGAGCCGCAGTCATGGCGCTTTTGACTGAAGCCGCCCAGACCGGATTGGAGTTGTGTCGACATGCCGAGCGTACGATGGCCTACATTCTTTTCCATTCTGAACTGCCGGCCAAGAATCAGGAAATCTCCTGGAAGCAACTCCGGCAGATCTTGGGCTCGGATTATCCAGGCGTGGCGCTGCGGCCGATGCAACGATTGGGGCTACTTACGGAAGTGCTGCCCGAGTTTGCATTGATCGATTCACTGGTGATTCGCGACTTCTACCATAGGTACACGGTTGACGAGCACTCTTTGCGAACCATCGAACACTTGCAGGCGCTGGCAGAACCTAGCGAGGCGCACGACATGCCATTTTCCACTCTCTGGAAGACCGTGGAAAGACGTGACTTACTTGTTTTGTCCCTTCTACTCCACGATGTGGGTAAGGGAATGCCCGGGGACAACCACATTTCCGGGGGCTTAAAGGCTCTGAAAGCAGCGGCACAACGATTGCGCCTCTCACCGGAGGATGAAGCCGAAGTGCGCTTCCTCATCGAGCAAAACTTGGAGATGTCGGCCACCATGCAGCGCCGGGATGTATTCGACCCTCTGACGGTCCGTTCCTTTGCGGCAGTGGTGGAGACTCGCGAGCGCCTCCAGCGCCTTTGCCTGCTTACCTATGCTGATATTCACGCTGTGAATCCCGAAGCCCTCACTCCCTGGAGGGCCGAGATGCTTTTGCAGCTTTATCTTGCGACGTCGAATCTGCTGACACATTCCCTCGATTCCAACCGTCTGCATGCCCCTGTCGAGGAACCTCTTTTGGAGCAACTGCGTGCACTAACCGAATGCGAAGAGTCGGGCAAGATCGAGCGTTTTCTCGAGGGTTTCCCCAGGCGATATTTGGGCGTGCATTCAGCGGCGGAGATTGCGAATCATTTTGGTTTATATCAAAACCTGAGCATCGAGCCAGTGCAGATGGAGCTCACGTCAGCGCCCCACGCGCTCAGTCTCACGCTGCTGACCGCGGACCGGCCGGGTTTGTTCGCCACGATCGCCGGCGTTTTAACTAGCTGGGGAATGAACATCGTCAAGGCCGAAGCCTTTGCAAATAACGCCGGCATGATCCTTGACTCCTTTCGCTTCACCGATTCCTCTCGCACCTTCGAGCTAAACCCAAGCGAAATAGATCGATTTCGGTGCAATCTTGGCGAAGTTCTGCTGGGCACAACTTCTCTTCAGTCGCCTCTGCGCGCGCCGGAGGTCGCCTCCACACCGAAAATTCCAAAGGTCAATGTGGAGACGGCCATCAAATTCGACGATAATTCGTCGGAACAGTGCACCCTGTTGGAAATCGTGACCCAAGACAAAAGAGGATTGTTGTATCTGCTGGCTTCGACAATGGCGCGCCTCGATTGCAACATTGAGGTTGCCTTGGTCGACACCGAAGGAAATAAGGCAATTGATGTGTTCTATATGACGAAAAAGAGCCAAAAGCTTTCCAAAGTCGATCAGACAATGCTTTTGGACGCACTAGAAAAGGCACTCATGTAAGCTTCGGGCATGGGGTGATTTGCTGGAGCCGATGGGATTCGAATCCGCCAGCTGTATGGAAACAAAGGAGTTTTGCGGTGCAGCCTGGCCTTCTAAGGTATGGAAAGGAAAGGGAGGGAATTCTTACTGCCCCCTTAATGCCCCTAAAAAATTCTTCATTTCTTCTGCGACTCATAGTTAAGAGGGGCACAGGAATCGCACGGCTCAAATCCGATCGATTCGGGCAAAGTCGTTGGCGTTCCAAGTCCCGCTGAATTACAATCCGGCAGGCGGGGGCAATTACCTCTTCTTACTCCCGGGGAAATGAGTATTCGCCGGTTGGGTCACGCTCCTTCAAAGCCTTCACCTGCCCATTTTCCATGACGAACTCGTAGATGTTATCCGCGAACTGCGGAGTTCTGAACTTGAAACCTTTAATTGGAATCAGCTTGAAGGGAGGTCCGCCCGGAAACGCGAGTGAAAGACCGGCCCCCGGCTGGTAAAGCACTTGAAACTTAACTTTGGTCGGTGTCAGATACACGCCAGCGAACTTTTCCAGGAGCGCAGGGTCCAAAGTCTCTGGCTTCCGAGAGAAAACAACTTCGGCCTCGTCCAGCGATATCGCGGCGTTGTCAATGTCGCCCTGCGGGTTCGTTCGGAAGTTGACCGAAAACCTGCCGTACTGCTCGTCGTTGGGCGTATCGAAGCGGTCATAGTGGAAGTGGCTCATTGGAAATTGGAACTCGTGAAAACCGAATTGAAGCGTGTCATTCTTTAGTCCGATTTTGAGAATGCCATAAGCTGGACTCTCATAATCACCCGCGTAATCGGCCAACGCGTGGGATGGCTTGGTGTTCGGAACACGGTCCGCGCCGGCTTTCGCCCGCGCTTCCGTGCCTGCTTTCTTACCTGCCAGTCGCTGTTTGAGCCGGCGCTGGCTCCAAGGCGTCTGCTCCGCGCCCAGCAGCCGCTCATATACGTTGTAGCTAACGACGTTATAGAGCGGGGCACTGTGATCACCGATAACGAAAACGATCACGCCAATTTTGTCGTTAGGCATGAAGGAAACTTGTGAGTGGAACCCGGGAAGGTCGCCGCCATGATAGGTAATGAGGCGCCCGCGATATGCGGCGGTCTGTCGGCCCATACCGTAGGCGGGATTGAGCAATTCCCAAAATCCCTGTGATTCGCCGAGAGTGTTGGGCAAACCGATCGCCGGTTGGAGCGTGGCTTTCAATACACTTGCAGGCAAGACCTGCTTCCCGCGGAACTTCCCGTCATTCATCAGCGCGATTAGCCAGTGCGACAGCTCATCGATGTTTGAGATGATAGCGCCAGCCGGAGCAACGCCCTCCGTGTCTTCGTAGTAGGGAATCTTGTAAAGCTCGAACGAGTCACGTTTTTCACGGAAAGGCACGCCGTGGTCCGAATGTTGCGTCATATCGGGGATCGTGTATGTGGTCGCGTTCATGTCCAGCGGAGCAAATATTCTTTCGCGAACGAATTGTTCCCAGGTCTTCCCGGACTTCAATTCAATGATGTATCCGACCGCAGAGAACATCAGGTTGTTGTAGAGGAACGTTTCCCGCATTGGCTGCTGCGGCTCCAGGTATTTCAGCTTTTCGAACAAGTCCTTCCGCGTGAACGGCGACTTGAACCAAATCAGATCGTGCCTCGTCACGCCCGTTCGGTGCGAGAGCATGTCGCGCAGAGTCACGTTGTTGTTGAGCTGGTCGTTGTAGAACTGGATCGCAGGGACTGATTCGCGCACCGGTTTATCCCAAGTCAGTTTTCCTTCCTCGACCAGCATGCCCGCCGCAACAGCGGTGAAGAGTTTCGAATTCGATGCAATCTGGCACAGCGTGGTCGGAGTGAAAGGCAGCTTTTTCTCGTAGTCTCGATAGCCATACCCCTTGGCAAAGGCTAACCGATCGTTGACAACAATGCCCACGCCTATCCCCGGCGTATTCCAATCCTTTAGTACTTGCTCCATGTAGGAGTCGAACCCTTGTAGCTTGTCGGCGATATCCGGTTCTTGGCCACAAGCAGGGAGCGCGCAGATCATCAACGACATGGCCAGAGTGAAGATAGAAACCGAGCAGCCGACTCGCGTAAAGCAGAGTTTGCTTTTAGAAACCATAAGACTAGGATCTCCTCTTTGGATTTCTTGAGGGAATATGCCCAGGCATTCTATAGCCTTGTTGTCGATTCGCAAGGATTTCCGGTAACGGCCGCATGCTCGGGGAGGGCAGCTCTGAAAAATATACACTCCGGAACACCAAAAACACGGGCGCGGCGGTGCTTCAGTTTGCACGGCGCGTGAAGCGGAAATTCCGGATCCGGCCTGTGCTGAGCAGGAATCCGGACACACGATGATTGGAATCACGGGTAAAACGGATCGTGCCGATCTTTCCCGAGAAGACATCACGGGTCCTCGGCCCAAGCGAATCGGGCTTGTGCTTGAGGCGCGTGAGCACGAGATTCCCGTCTTGTACGATCATGCGGTACACCGGATCTATCTCGTCGCTCACGTAATTCCCGGCATACTCGGCACGCTCCGCCACGCTCGGCGTGAAAGGCGTGACGGACTCAAACACGCTGGGTTTCCCGTCGCCAAAGCTCTCCAGAAGACGGCGGGGTTTGTCTCCTGCGCCGGGCTGGAAATGCAGATTCACTTCATCGCCAAAGGGAACTTCGGCGAGATGAAAAAAGGTCCCGCTCACAGGCTTGAGAACAAAATCGTCCTCCCTTCCCAGCGAGACACGCAGCTTCCCATCTTTCAAGTACACATTCCAAAACTGGTCGCCGTCACTGTCCCAGTAGAGTCCCACGAGGCCAGCGAGTTGCTGCTCGGTGAGAGGGATCCCAGCATTTGTGGCGGTCGTTGCAGCACCCGCCGATGATTCAGACTCCTTCATATCCTGCGCCAAATAGATATCCGCGACCTTGCGGACCAAGCTTGTTGGACTGCTATCTGCGGAGTTGCAAAGAACCGCAACAGAAAAGTGTTGGTCCGGGAAGCGCGTCATGTCCGAGCGGTAGCCGGCATCACCACCAGCGTGATCCACCGTGCGCAACCCTTTGTATTTCCCCAGGACGAGTCCGAACGCATAATCAAGAGTCTCGCCATTGTTAAGTTTTCCGCGCTGGAGCATCTGTTCAAGGAACGACGCTCCGCCGACACGCGGGTGATAAAAGTTCTCATCCCAGAGCGCGAGATCTTCCACCGTGGTGTGCAAGCTTGTGGCACCGGCAGTGTCAAAATTAGTGTTGCTGAGCCGGAACGGTCCTCTCTTCTCTGTTTCGTATCCATACGCATTGTTTTTCACGATTTCTGCATGGTCGTCGCGGAAATGTGTGTTCGTCATGGAGAGCGGTTCAAAAATGTTCTTGGTCGTGAACTCGCGAAGGGACATGCCGCTGACGCGCTTGACGATAATGGCCATCAGCGTATACCCCGTGTTGCAGTAGACATGTTTATCGCCGGGCTTGAAATTTAGATCCCTTTGGCGAGTGACCACGGACATGACGTCTTCATCGGTGATTAGGTCGAGGGAGTAGCGCCACCCGGCGAGTTCGAGGAGATTCCACTGATCGCGGAGACCTCTGGTGTGATGGATGAGATGCTGGATGGTAATTCGTGAGCCAAAATCGGGCAGTTCGGGGATGTGCTTTCGTATATCGTCTTCCAACGAGAGTTTCCCTTGTTGCGCAAGCAGGACGATGGATGCCGCGGCAAATTGTTTCGACATGCTCGCCACGTGAAATACCGGCGAAGGTGTAATCGTTACGTTGTGATCGAGATTCGCCATCCCGTAGCCGTGTTTGTAAATGACGCGGCCGTCTTTCATCACGGACAGCGCGCAGCCAGGCGAGTCCGTGCGGTTCCATTTCTCGAAGATCCTGTCCACCTGAGCGTTGACGCTTGCCGGCTCGGCAGGTTGGCCTGGGGCTTGGGCATGGGGCGCTCCTAATGAAATAATCCAAAGCAGCACAGGCAAAACGGAACGGGTCATGACGCCTCCTAATTGGGAGTGGTACGGCTAATGCCGATTCTCATCTTCCCGAGTGGTTTCTACCGCGAGAATCGCGAGAGCGATATCATTCATCCCCATACCAACGGAACCCCGCATGCTGTTCCTTTTCCGCTTTCTTTAACAAGGCCAGGGTGCGATCTCTCCGATAGTGAGCGCAGGCCACGATTAGAATATTCATAAGAGTCATAGGTGCAGCATAGGACCCTCCGAACGAAGGGCTATCGATGGAAGCCAGGAAGCACTCATCCGAAAAGCGAGCAATCGGAGAGACATAGGTGTCAGTGATCCCAACGCAGTAGGCCCCATTATTACGAGCTTGTTGCAGTCCTTCGACGGTTTGGCGAAGGCCTCGACGGAAGCTAATGGCGATGACTAGATCACCCTTATTGACAGTGCGCGTCGAATGGACTGCTTCACCGGGGCTCAAAGCCGTGAACACGGGAAGTCCCAAGATCATCAAATTATAATGCAAGAAGTCCGCCAAATTTCGCATATACCCATTTGATAATTCCCCGATGAAGTTATGAGCGTTTGCCTTTCGTGCTGCGCTTTCGACGGCGGCATCCGTCCCCGAACCAAATTCCGCTCCTTGACGCGCTCGCGGTTGAGAGACGCTCGCCGCTACCGAGGTTTCTTTCGACACGCAGCGGGATGGGCACCAAGACCAACCCTTTCAATAGGAGGTAGTCGCTCTACTTATCGCACGACTCGAACCTATTATTGTTGATCTAAGGGGATACCGACCGACGGTTGTGCTATGGCGTCAGCTGGGTAGAAAACAAAAACGCATCCCTTTGAAAGTTCAGAACAACTCAGCACTCCACGACGCACGACCCGTGCGTGGCTGTCGTCTGGAAATGGGAAACTGGACTTTAGCGCGCCCAACGCGGCAGAAGCACCCCGCAATTCCTGCGCACCGCTGAGAAATTGTGTGTCTGCAACACCTGATTCTTTTGTTAGAGCAATAACAAATTCGGCTGATTTATATCCGCCGCCCCAATCGCGGATCTGCGGAAGTTTGTATGTGCGTTCGTCACTAAGCTCGACGCCTGCGTCTTTCCCCACTGAAAAACTTTTTGCTCCGCTCGACAGTGCGGCGACGGACGACTTGAGCCTGTCTCGCATTTGCGGGTCTCCATTTCTTCCCATTACCTGCAAAGCGAGTCGATAGGCGTGCGCAGCTTGTTGCTTTTTGCCAAGCTTCCCGTAGACCTGGCCAAGATGGTCGCCGATAACGGCGTCCTGCGTCACCGCCCATGCAGCCTTCAGATATCTTTCCGCTTCATCTAGATTACCAAGCCCGAAGTGCACCCATCCAAGCGTATCCCAGTGCGCGGCGAGTCTATTACTCACTGTTAGATTTTGAATCTCCAACTGCGAGACCTGAATCTTGCTGGATTCCTCCTCCACCTGGTGCACTGCCTTTTCCGCGTATTGCAGCGCCTGCGGTAGGCCCTTTTTCTCTTCTGCCAGCGCATAAGCTACGGAGTTCAACATATCCGAGTTCAGTGTGTCTGATCCGGAGTCCGCTTCAATCGCATGTTGGAAGGCCGCCAGCGCTTTTTCATCGCTGCCGCTCTGTAGATAAGTGGAGCCCAGCTGCAACTGCAAGCCAGCTCGTTCGGGATTGATTTTCACAGCGGACTCTAACGCGGAAGTTGCTTCCTGGTATCGCTTTAGGCGGCTCAAGCAAGTCGCGAGATTAGCTGGTCCATCTGAATCGTCAGGGGCGATCTTGCTGAAGTTCTGCCAGACCGGAATCGCTTCTTCGAACTTTCTCATTCCCATCAGCGTGAAGCCAAGCGCTTTGTAACTCACCGGCTCTTGAGGCGCAACTTCGACCGCCTTTTGGTACGCCTGTAGCGCTAAATCAGCCTGCCGCGTGAACTTATATATTTCACCAAGCCACAGCCAAGCGCGTGCAAACTTGGAATCAATTTCAACTGCACGTCGGAGAGAAGCTATCTCCCGGAGGGTGTTATTCTTCTGGAATTCTTCTCGAGCCTCCTCGTAGGCCCGCGCTGCTTCCGGATTGTTGCTGTAAGGCAATTCCCATATCGCTTCCTGGTAGAAAGATACTCCAGTGCGCTTCCCGCTCGAAAGAACGATGTTTCGGATATAGTCGGCGCCAACTCCTTCGCGGAATTTCTTATACTCCTCATAGTCGTTTGGGCGTACCTGTCGCGCTTTAATCACCAAGCGTCTTTCGGCGCTGAGCACGCCATTCTTGACGGCGTAGGAGGCGTCATACTCCGCAAACTCCCGCTTGATATGAACTGCAGGCGGCAATTGGGGGACGTACCCCTTGGGTAGTTCAAGTTGGGCTCGAAACTGGATTTCTCCCGGCGCTCCCAGCCATATTGCCGAAGGAGGTTTGCTCTTCCCGTCGCCCACATCAGGTAGAGAGATCATCGGTAACGGTGGGGTAATCCGCCGGTTCGACCAGTCCGAATAGTCCTTGCGCTTGTAGTTGTAGCTGATATGGAAGGCCTCATCTGTTTTCTCTGGTGTACTAGCACTAACCTCACTCACCTCCCCTCCGAACCCGGCGCCGAAGGAAACTTGCTGCACCAGGTCTTTCCACTGTGGAAGGGCTATGGCTCGGAACGCCGCCCGCAAAAGAACTTCTCGGTCCCCACGAACTGTGTGCTCGGCTTTGCCCTCCAGAGTGCCGTTGTCATTCAGCTTCGCTTCCATGTGAAATGCTTGCAGGGCCGGGAACGGCGGATCTGCTGGGGAAGTCATTAGTTCGGAGGGTTTATCATTAGAAATGACCAGGGCGCGCTTGTCGCGGAGTGGCGGCACAAGATAAGCGAATGGGCCTACTCCGGCAGTTGTATCGAGCCATACGAGACCGATACCTTGCGGAACCACGGTGATGACATGGTCAAATTGACCGGGTGACGGCACCTCAGCGTCAATATCGCGAGCGGAACTGATGAGCGCGGGATAAGCCCTTATTCCCACTGCGTAGAGCATGGAAGCCAGTAACGTGTGCTTGTCCTTGCAATCGCCGTATTGGTTTTCGAGCACATCCGCCGCCGAATGCGGCTGATAACGCCCGATACCAAATGCGATCCCGATGTAGCGATAGCGAGTGCTGACAAAGTTGTAGAGGGCACGAATCTTAGCTAAGTCGTCGTTCGCGCCCTTTGTCAGTTCGGCCGCCTTCGCTTGAATCTCAGCGGAGGGTTTCACGCGGTCCCGCTGAAGGTTTGCATACCAACGGCCGACCTCGTCCCAGCTTTGATACGTGCTCAATTGCAGATCTGGTTGTGGAAGTTGACCGCGTGCTGTCTGCAGCATTCTTTCTTCTTGTTCCTGTTTTTGCTTGCTTTCGTCCTTGTGTTCGAGGTTGGCGTTGTTCCACGTATAGACGCGGAACTGACCTTCATCACGGATTGTCGGCTTCAGCAATATGCTCTTCATTTTGATTTCCCGATCACGGGGCACGCTCACCTGAACTTCCTCCGCAAGCACAATTCCGTCGTGGTCGAAGCTGTATTCCAGCCAAAACTGTCCGGAGGCGAGAGATTTGGTGCGCTGCCAATGTACCCGGTATTCCAACACATCGCCCGGCCCCAATCCCTTCACCGCAACGTGCTTCTCTTGGATATCGCTGTAAAAGGGTGCTTCGCGCGTAACGTCGGCTGGCATGTCCTGGAAGTTTTCCGGCGGGCTCACAACTAAACTGTCATCAGGCTTACGCACTCGAACGTAGTCGACAGCGAATGACTCGGAGGAGCTCTGGTAAGAAAATTTGAGCACCCCAAACTGTTGCACGCCGGCATCGGACTGGACCCGGACCCGGATGTTAAACTCGCGGGTCGACGTACCATCATTCTGGAATTTGAACTTATCGGACGACTGCTCGAGGACAAACGCTTCTTTTGAGTAATCGGGTCTAGCCGGCGTTTGGTTCGCCACTTGTGCAACGGTCAGCAGAGGCGAAGCGAACCAAAGGAGAACCGATGCGTTCAGACCAGCGGATTTCGACATAGGTAGCTCTCTATGTACCTATCTCCGATGGAAAACGCAACATCCAACAGCTGCAGGGTTACCCCTTGTTTGGCTCGCTGCGGGCTGCCCGCTAACCCCTTACTGCCCTTGAAGTTCTTGCTATCGGATTTTTTTTTGAAGGTTGGTGGAGCCGATGGGATTGCCTCTCGGCCCTTGAAGAAAACCGAAGAAAAACCGCTAAATTCCAGAGTTTATTGCCACTTACTGATTTTTCCAATGTCCCTTAGAAACCCTTAGAGGTCCTTTGGACACCTGCATAATATCCGATTCTGGCAACAGTTGGCAACAGTTGCTGGTGAGTCTATTTGAAGTAGGGGAATGGAGTCCGCAATGAGGAATCTTGAGCACGTCCAAAATCAGCCACAGCTATCCGTCCGCTGGCCGAAGGTACGGTACCGATTCAGGAGGCTTCTAAAGCGTTCCAGTAAATGAAGTTCTGGTAGGGGCAGTGGGGATCGAAAACAACAACTAAGGGAATTTCAAGGACTTACGAGGAATGCCGAGGAACACTAAGTCGCTGAAAAGGAACGATGAGGCACGCAAAGGAATTCTTATTGCTCCCTCAAAGCTCCCTCGCTTTTACTTGTGCTTGAGATTCTTACTCCCAACCTCTTCATCCACTGCTTTCAAGAACTGTCGGCTTCGGGCCCAAGATTCACGGCACGGATGGCGAGCCGGCAAACTCTACATCGGAAGCTTGGCAAGTCTGCCGGGTAAGGAGCGTCAACAACTTACGAGGCACTTTCAAGAGCACTCAGTAACCTTTAGAGCGGTCAGAAGCGCTTAATGGTCCTTCAGTTGGTCCCACGCGGAAAGTGGGTTGGCACCCTTCACCAGAACCGCGAGCGGGTTCAAAAAATACTCCACGATAGGTCGGGCACGAAGAGATTCTGATCCTCGACCTTCCTGGTCCAGAACCAGATTCCATGCCTTATTGAAGTCTATGGATTCTTGCTGATTCTAAGTGATTGGTATTGAATCGTTTGCGGCACGCTTGTTGAAGTTGATTGAAAGCTGCGGGAGTTGGGTGCTTTCGCAGCAATGTGAGAAACGGGTCTTCCGAAAAAGGAGAACCCGTGAAAGCATCAGTTCGATTTCCCCACAAATCTGCACTCAGGCTGTAAGCACGTCCGTAGTGAGAGGGAAGCTGAAGCGGAACCATGCAACCCAGACTCCCGGCGCGCTCGTGGCGTAAGCGGGCTGGTGAGTCGTCGAAAGAGATTGCGGACGAGGGCGGCAGGGTGTATATAACTTCGACCCCGCAAAACGATCACGAGCAAGAAAAGACAAAAGCAAAAAGAAGTACTAGAGAAGAAATAGTTTGTAACATCCTCTAGTCAAAAAAACTATTGTAAGTTGAAGGAGCATTTCGATGAAACACAAAAGCATTTCGTTTCTGAGTTTGGTTTTTGTTTTGAGTATCGGACGACTGTTGCACGCGGAGGACCCGACTTCGAAATTTCTGCCGCTGTCGTCCTTGGCGAGTTCGCTGCCAGTCAGCAGCACGGGCGTGGCGGTGCAATTCGAGGTATGGGACCAGGCCGCAGGCGGCGCGGTCATCTTCTCGGAGGCACACACGGTAGATACCGATGCGGGATCGAACATTAGCAACGACACCGGGTTTGTCGATCTGCTGCTGGGGCGCCCTGGAGGACTCGTTCCTGCGAACTTTCCGGCGGGCAGTTCAAGATATTTGGATGTGACGCAAGGGGGGAGCAGCGTATTGACGACCCGTGTGCCGTTGTATGCAGCAGCGTTTACGATCTCGCCGGGTCCGCAAGGGCCAGCAGGACCACAGGGACCCACAGGGCCTACCGGCGCGACAGGACCTGCAGGACCAGCAGGACCGCAGGGACCACAAGGGATGCAGGGGCCACCGGGGCCGAATGACGTCACGGGCAATCTGACCATGGTGGATTCCACCGCCACGGCGGGCAACATCCTGAAGGGGGGCGCTCTCTTCCTTCACAATTTCGGCACCTTCAATACCTTCATCGGCAGAAATGCAGGCAACCTGACGATCACCGGCACGAGCAACACCGCCAGTGGGGCCTTTGGACTCCCGGGCAACACCACCGGCGCCCAGAACACCGCCAGTGGGGCCTTTGCGCTCCAGGGCAACACCACCGGTTCCAACAACACCGCCAGTGGGTACTTTGCGCTCTTTAGCAACACCACCGCTTCCAACAACACCGCCAGTGGGGCCTTTGCGCTCCAGGGCAACACCACCGGCGCCCAGAACACCGCCAGTGGGATCAATGCGCTTCGGTCGAACAGCACCGGCAACCAAAACACCGCCAGTGGGGCCAATGCGCTTCAGTTGAACAGCACCGGCAACCAAAACACCGCCAGTGGGGCCAATGCGCTCTCGAGCAACACCACCGGCCTCGGCAATACCGCCAATGGATACCAAGCGCTTAACTTGAACACCGTCGGCTTCAACAACACCGCCAATGGGTACTTTGCACTCCAGAGCAACACCACCGGCTTCAGAAACACCGCCAGTGGGGACGGTGCGCTCTCCAGCAACAATGCTGGAGGCAAAAACACCGCCACTGGGAGCGATGCCCTCGGCCTCAACACTACCGGAGACAACAACACCGCCAGTGGGTCCTTTGCGCTCCTGAACAACACCACGGGGAGCAACAACACCGCGATAGGATTTGGCGCCGATGTTTCCTTTGTGAATTTAACCAACGCCACGGCCATCGGCTCCGGGGCCGTCGTCACTGCCAGTAACAAGATCCGCTTGGGCAATAATGCCGTCACGGTCATCGAAGGGCAGGTGCCTTATACCTTCATCTCCGACAAGAACCAAAAGGAGAACTTCCAGCCGGTGGAAGGCGAACAGGTGCTGAGGAAAATCAGCGGATTGAACCTGACGAGCTGGAACTATATCGGGCATGATCCCAAACAGTTTCGCCACTACGGACCGGTGGCGCAGGAATTTTTTGGGGCGTTTGGGCACGATGGGATCGGAACGATTGGGAATTCGACGACGATCAACTCAGGAGATATGGAAGGGATTCTCATGGTGGCCGTGCAGGCATTGGAAGAACGCACGCGCCGGGAAAACGAGGCGTTGAAGGCTGAAAATGCCGAACTCAAGGCCCACTTGGAAGCAATAGAGCGCAGGCTCGGCGGCATCGCCATCAAATAGTCAAAGACGAATCACCGAGAGCGGACCCAATCACAGACCAAAACACCGGGTCGATTGACACTCACGCTTGCCTTTACCCAGCGCGACGATGCACTGATCGTTCCCTTGCCGGAGCAAGCCTCCACGAGGCTCCCCTACACTCTGAAGATCGATGGATCCCGGCCGCATTTATGAAGCCAGTTTCATGCTTTTCCGAGGTTGGCTGCATAGCTTCGGGTCAGCAAGGACAATTCCGCGCACACTTTGGCGTGATGCGGATCATCGGCCAGGTTCTTCATCTCCAGAGGGTCGATCTTCGGGTCAAACAACATCGCGCCATTCTTCCCGTCCGGCCCGAACTCGGCATAGCGCCATTTTTCAGTGCGCACGGCCACGCCATGTAAACTTGCGCCGTCTTCGCTCCAAACACTGTACGCCGGACCGTCCCACTTTGCTTGCGGATGGTTCAGCAACCGAACAAGGCTCTTGCCTTCGACTCCGGAAGGCAGAGGGAGGCCGCACAGCTCAACCAATGTTGGATAAATGTCGAGTGACTCCACGATGCGCGGGCAGGATTGGCCATTGCCTTTGGCGCCGGGAACGGCCATGAGCATGGGCACGCGCGTGCCCATCTCGAACAGCGACCCGGCTTTGGACCATTTTCCCTTTTCACCAAGCTGATAACCGTGGTCGGCCACGAAAGCAATGACGGTGTTCTGGCATAATCCCAACCGGTCCACTTCGGCGAGGACGCGGCCCACATTCCAATCCACCCACGAAATCGAAGCAATGTACGCGCGGATGACCTCCCGGGCTTTGGCCGCACTCGCGGTGCGCCCGATGAACAGGTCGGCGTTGCGCTTGCGGATGGCCGCGCTGGGGAATCCCGATGGCACCGTCGGCCACGCGGCAAAATCCGGAGTCAACTCGATCTTGTTTACGTCGTACAAATCGAAAAACTTTTGTGGCGCCGCCGGTGGGCTGTGCGGCTTGACAAATCCACAGGCGATAAAGAATGGCTGCTCTTTGTACTTGCGCAGATACTCGATGGTGCGGTCAGCGATGTGGCAGTCCCCGTTGCCTTCGCCATTGCCATCTAATACGACAATGCGATCCGAATACCCAGCGCGGCTCAAATCCTGCGGAAGCGCCGCCAGCGCATCCGCCGGCTTCCCTGGAGAGTTCGTTGAGGGAAGCACCATGTTCTTGCCGCCCGCGCCTCCTCTGCTCACCGCGGGTAAAGCGACAGTGGCAGAATGCGAAGAAGAACTGAAGATGAACAGAAGAACGCTCCAGCGCGATCTCAAACTGTTGGTTGAAAAGGGCCTGGTCCGCGAGATCGGTACCGGGCCCACAGACCCCACCAAATACTACCAGCCGCTACTGTGACAAGCTGTGACAGGTTACTGTGACAAGCTATGACAGCCGACTGTGACAGAACCTGGTTTGGCAGGGGAGAAAAGCATGAAAAGCGCGGCTAAGGATCTGCAAGTGATCCTCGGCGAGCCTCAGCCGCGCGTGAGCGAACCGCTCTTTTCTTGTTTTTCATGGCAAGAGACCTGTGATCCGAAGAATCGCTCCGCACTGTGGGCAACGCTTGCTGACTTCCTGGTCTATATAATGCCCGACCATCAACCCAGCCACCATGCAAACGGCTGTGATCAGAGGATTCTTTACGGCTCGTGTGCCCAGCGCAGCAGCGGCCAAACCAAAAGTGATCTTTCCTCCGATCTGCTGAGCAACGGTCCGCTCGATAACACCACAATTAGGACAGATTGCGTTCATAGACCCTCTTCCTGATGCCCTCGCTGAAAGGGCACCTATTCTCGAAACTAGCTTAAGAAAGGGGTTTCCGCTGTGTACATACGAAAGCCCCCGATCTC
>WNFH01001896.1_pt1 | contig 19659 bp, 15 predicted proteins | sample 5400411 | NCBI WGS metagenome assembly WNFH01 (sample SAMN13153347, study PRJNA577476) | soil metagenome | isolation source: 200 cm saprolite under Douglas fir tree site 2 hole 3 | place: USA:California | collected 2015-04-18
AACAAACAGAAAAAAGAGATGCAGAAGGAAAAAAAAGCAGCTAAATCGACTAAGCAGTAGCTCCTTAAAGAATAAATCGAGTGCGGCTAACAGGAGTTCTGAAGCATCCTGGCGGAGTTTACAAACTCCGCCAGGATGCTTCAGAACTCCTGTTACCTGCACTGGATTTATTCTTTAAGGAGCTACTGCTTAGTCGACTTAGCTGCTTTTTTCTCCTTCTGCATCTCTTTTTTCTGTTTGTTTGATTTGGGTGGTGCCTTTTGTACTTTTTTCTGTTCTTTGTTCGCCAATGTATATGACCTCCTTTGAACCCATTGATAAAATAGATCAACCCCTATACTGGTATTGTACCAAAATCGCCCAAGAAGAGGTAGTTTGATCTCAGAGTTTAAATATATTGCTGATTCTCCCTCAAAGACTGCTCCTCAAACGTTGCCAGCGCGTGAGTAATCATACGTATGACATTTCCAAGGTCCATGGGCTTGCGTAGTTGATAAATTCCCCGGCGCTGGAACTCCTCGCCTGGGAGTATCGCGCTCATCATAATTGCCGGCACACCGCGCATCTCGTCCATACTCTGCAGACGATCATAGACCTCTAGCCCATCCATCCCTGGCAATCGATAATCTAAGAGCAGAAGACAGGGATGAATTTGTTGAGCTTTCTCCAGTGCGCGAGGTCCATCATGTACCACAGTTGTATGATAAGGCGTTTCTTCATCGATAACCTGCTGGAGAAACTCTCCGACATCCTCGTCATCCTCGACGATTAGAATAGTAGCACTACGTAATATCTGGGCAGCGGCAGGTGGAATGACTCGCCTAAACATATTCACTCCTTCCTAGAAGAGTAATAGATGAATAGCTTGGCACAACTAATGCTTTATTTTAGTGTAACGGACGTTAGAAGATTTTGGTTACAAAAAATAGGCTGAATTTCTGCGAGCAATTAACGTTCTGGTGGCAACTCCGTCCACTTTGATACACTCATCGGTGGTGCATAGGCAGCAAAGCGATCCAGCAAGGTAGCAGGATCATCCTCTCGCATAAGAATAGACTGGTGAGCCGCTGGAATGAATCCCTCTGTAGAGGCATGAACGATGAGGGCAATTAATGGGGCGAAATAGCCAGCAACGTCGAGCACACCTATTGGCTTACTATGTAATCCAATCTGAGCCCAGGTGGTGATCTCGAAGAGCTCATCAAACGTACCAAAACCACCGGGGAGCGCGATGAAGCCATCTGCAAGATCTGCCATCAACGCTTTGCGCTCATGCATGCTGTTTACTTCATGCATCTCCGTCAAACCCATGTGTGGCACCTCTCGCCGAAACAGTCCTCGGGGTATCACTCCAATGACTTCTCCGCCTTCAGCCAATACAGTGTTCGCCAACACCCCCATTAGTCCTACACTGGCCCCTCCGTAGACCAGCCCCAGCCCGCGTGCGACCATCTCTTCAGCAAGCGCGCGGGCCGCCTGCTGGTATTCCGGGCGTACGCCCAGATTTGAACCAGTAAATACACAGATACGATGCATAGATGCTATCCTCTTCAATGCTTTCTCATCATGACGAATTAAGGAGTATGCTATGTTTCATAGCATACTCCTTAATTAATACGTTTTGAAGTTATGCAAACGTATACTTTCCAAGCCATTACAAACTTATGAACAAGTTTGCCTTGACACTTCGGGGGATATTGATACAGGTGATAGGGCCTGTTCCAACAGTGCTGGTGCTTTTCGTGCCGCAATTCATTTTGAGCATTGCTGCGACTTTTAATATGCAATTGCGGAATGCAAGGCCAATTGAGGAGTGCGTATAAAAGTGAGTGCAAAGAAGTACCGGCTTCTCTGAAGCGCTCTCGGCACAATACCTCTAATGACCCATTTCGTCAAGATTTTTTACAGGTCGCAGTGATCTGGCCCACGCCATAATAAGCTGATGAGAAAGACTCAGTGGCGCTGGTATTTCCGGCAGCGCGTCAACATGAAACCAGGCGGCATCGTCGAGCTCCTCATGGTCGGGGCGCAACTCGCCTGCCACGTAGCGCGCCTGAAACCCAACCATGAGCTGGCTCGGATATGGCCAGGGCTGGCTGCCGCTATAGGTCACATCAGCTATTTCGATACCGACCTCTTCGGCAACTTCGCGGTGCACACAATCCTCTAATGACTCGCCGGGCTCAACAAACCCGGCGAGAATGCTGTAGCGTTTTCCCCAACCAGCTTGATGTGCCAGCAACACATGTTCTCCATCATGGATCAGGATAAGCACAGCAGGTATCACAGGAGGATATCCCATATGGCTACATGTAGGACATTGGCGTCCCCAGCTCTCAGCGAGTGGACCATTCAGTCCTCCACAGGCAGGGCAGTAACGGCTGTAACGCTGCCAACGCAGAATCTGGGAGGCGTAGCCCGCCACACTGTAAGCCGTATCGTCAAGTTGACCAAAAAGTGTTCGCAGCCCAAGCGCTCTCCATCCCTTGGGGAGTGATTGCTCCGCCATCACTTCGCAGGCCATGCATGCATTACCGTCGATAGTTCCCACGTAAAGGGTGCTATGCGGCTGTATCATAGCTATGCCCTCCTCATCGCTGTGTATGAGCGCTATTCCCTGCTCACTTTCCTGGACGATGAGTTCATGCTCGCGAAATGGGAACCAGAATGCCGGGCCGGCCGGAGGTATGGCCGGTGGATACACACGCTGAAACGTAGAAGCCATAAGATGATCCTCCAGTGCGCATGCCTCTGCACGCAGGATATATTTTTGAATCTCGCTCCTGGTCACACCAGGCGGTTCACCAAAACCGCCGCAGGATGCCCCTGGCTTTAGACAGGGGGAGGAATGCGGCGTTCCTTCTTTGGGGCATGGGCATCAGAGGCACCTATGCCTGTTGACAACTTTCAACAACTATACTATCATACACAAGTGATGAAAACAACCATAACAGCCAAGCTCAAATTGCATACCGATCCTGCCCAGTTCCAAGCATTGCGGCACACGCAACTGGCCTACCGGGACGCTTTGAACTACGTCAGTCAGTATGCCTTTGAGCACGGCAAGATGAGCAACAAAGTGGGCTTGCAAGACGGCACCTATGCTGAGTTGCGTGCTCGCTTCAAGATCCCGGCTCAAATGGCTTGTTCCATCCCTCGCCAGGTGGGAGCTACCTATAAAGCCCTGTGGACCAAAGTCAAACAGAACGCCGCTGCACGCCTAGCAGGGCATACCAAGAAACGCTACAAGGGCCTGGATCAGTCCCCCAAGTATGTCTCGCCTACCCTGACGTATCAACTCGGGCATGACTACTCCTTCAAGCGTGAGCAACGGGTGAGCATTCTGACCCTGCAAGGGCGCGTGATTGTCTCCTATACGGGGTATGCTGCGCATGTCGCATTGCTCCACCAAGGCGCACATATTGGAGCAGCTAAGCTCTGGTATGATAAGCCCAAGAAACAATTCTATCTGCTGGTTTCCCTGGAAGTGGAAGTTGCCGATCCCATGCCCCAAACCCATACCAACGTGGTTGGGGTAGATGTGGGCGTGCGCTATCTCGCAGTAACCGCTACCACCCGGGGAGAGCATTCTTTCCATACGGGGAAGCGCATTGTTCCCAAAGCCAACCATTATGCGAGACTGAGGAAGCGTCTGCAAAAGAAAGGCACTCGCGCTGCTACACGGCGTGCCATCGTGATTAGTGGCCGAGAGAGACGGTTGAAGCAAGACGCCAATCATGTGGTCTCGAAACGTATCGTGACCAGGCACCCCCACGCGCTTATTGGCTTGGAGGATTTGAAAGACATCAGAGAGCGAACCCGCCGCAAGAAAGGCAAGCAAACGAGCAAGAAGCAAAGAAAGGCCAATGCCGCCTACTCCAAATGGGCCTTTGCTGAACTGCAGAGCATGATTGCCTATAAAGCCCTCTTGCACGCTTCGATGGCGATAAAAGTAGATGCCCACTACACGAGCAAGGCGTGCCCGAGGTGTGGGCATACTTGTGATGCCAATCGCCCTCACAAGGGCCTGCTGTTTGTCTGCCAGAACTGCCAGTATACCCTTCATGCGGACCTGGTAGGTGCCAGGAATGTCACGATGCGAACGCTCCTTGCCCGGCAAGACTGGGTGAGGACGGGGCAGTTGTCAATTGCCCCCGATGTGTCGGACGGTGAAGCCAAAGCGGCACGCCTTCGTCGGTATGCCGAGTTGCGGTGGAGTCTAGACACAAGCCCCGCCCTTTAGGGCTGGGGTATTTGACGTCCCAATATGTTTCGTTCACGCTGGCTGTCACTGATCAGGTTCTGGCAGATGGCTTTAATCTGAGACGGGTAGCTGTACTGGCACAAAACCTTCTCCGGGCAGATAGTCCGGTGACTGGTGACGGAAGTACGTGTTGTAGAGATGTGCGTAATGGCCGCCCTGGCGCAGCAGTTCCTCGTGATTGCCTTCCTCTACCACGCGCCCGTTCGATAGGACGAGGATACGATCGGCGTGCTGGATCGTAGAAAGGCGGTGCGCGATCAGGATTGAGGTGCGATTCTTGAGAATCAAATCTAGCCCTTCCTGAATCTGAGCCTCGGTGAGCGGATCGACACTGGCCGTGGCCTCGTCGAGGATAATGATTGCTGGGTCCTGTAAGAGCACGCGCGCCAGGGCTACAAGCTGGCGCTGGCCCATGGAGAGCGCACGGCCTGCCTCACCAACCAGGGTATTCAATCCATCAGGCAACGCCTCCAGCCAGTCCCCATGCCCGATATTGTGCGCAATGGCCTCGACCTTCTCATCGCTGGCTGAGGGGCGCGCGTAGCGGATATTCTCAGTGACAGTGCCGGAGAAAAGGAAAGGCGACTGCGGCACGATGCCAAGCTGACGATGATAGGCGTGCAGATCGAAGCTGCGAATGTCGCGATCGTCGACGAGCAGTTCGCCACCCTGGTACTCATAGAAGCGGGCGATGAGATTGGCCAGGCTGGATTTACCCGCGCCGGTATGCCCGACGATTGCAACGGTCTCGCCTGGTTGAATGGTCAGATTAAAGTTGGTCAACACACTCTGGCGGTCGTCATAGCTGAAGAAAAGATTGCGGAACTCGATCTTTCCGCGCAGTTGCTCTATCGGCTCGCTGGCAACCTGGTGAACGCGCGGCTCGGCATCGAGCAGGGCAAAGACGCGTTCGCTGGCTGAAAGACCAAGCTGGAACTGACTCCAGAAAGAGGCGATGCTGGTCAACGGGAACCAGAGCAGGCCCATGCTTTGCACGAAGAGGAACCAGTCGCCGGCCGAGATCGTATGCGCGAGAACGCTGCGCCCGCCGAAATAGACCACGATGGTCGTGCCCAGGTTGGCAATGAAGAACAGAAGTGGGAAGACGCCGCTGTAGACAAAGCCCGAGCGCAGATTCACCTGGTACGACTGCTCATTGACCCGCACAAATTCGTTGTACATATTCTGCTCTTGCCGGAAGTTTTTCGCTACAGTAATCCCACTGACGACCTCCTGGACATTGGCGTTGACACGCGCCAGGGAACGCTGTGCGCGCCGTGTGGTCTGGCGAGCAATGCGCCGGAAAACCAGGGCCACCAGAACAATCGCCGGCACAATCGTCAGGGCCAGCAGAGCCAGGTAGACACTTCTAAAAAAAAGCACGCCTACCAGCAGAAAGAAGAGCAGAAACTGGCTGAGCAGGTTCAAACTCAGGGTCACGATCGTAGCAAAATCCTCGGTGTCCGAGGTCACGCGGCTCACGATCTTGCCGGATGGAAACTCATCGTAGAAAGACATATCACGCGCTACTATGGCGGCGAAAGCATCCTTGCGCAGGCTCAGCACCATGTCACCCACCGAGCGCGCCGTGAAACGCTGGCGAAAGAAGTTGAACGTCCAGGAAAGAATCCCCGCAGCCAGAATCATTGCGATCAGGACGATCACCGTTTGCAGCGTCTTTGAGGCAATCAGCAGGTCAAGGCCGCGCGAGACCAGCAGCGGGAAGGCGGTGTCAACCAGCGAGTTGAGCACAACCAGCAGCCCGACAAAGATCATCAAGCCCTGCCTGGGGCGGAAATAGCCAATAATACGCACGAGGAGGGCGCGATCGCTATATTTGCGGTCGTATGCTTCGGCTTCCAGGCCGTCCATTAAGAAACCCATAGAAACTCCTGCTGCGCCGGTCCGTAATGAGCGAAGATGCGGCGATAGGTCTCGCAGCGACCCAGCAGCTCGTCATGTGTACCCTGATCGATGAGTTCGCCCTGGCGCAGGACCAGGACCTTGTCGGCCCAGCGGATCTGCGAGAGGCGATGGGTGATCAGCAGGGTAGTACGGCCCTCCAGCACCCGATGGATAGCGCGCTGAATCTCGTCCTCGGTGGCGCTGTCGATGGCGCTAGTAGAGTCGTCCAGGATCAGGATGCGCGGATCGGTCAACAGGGCACGCGCAATGGCGATGCGCTGGCGCTGGCCTCCGGAGAGCGTTACCCCACGTTCGCCAATCTCGGTCTCGTACCCCTCTTTGAAGCCCATGATAAACTGATGAGCCTGTGCATCGCGCGCAGCCCGCTCGATGGCCTCGCGATCGGCTTTCTGGCCGAGTCCGTAGGCAATATTCTCGGAGATCGAGCGCGAGAAGAGAAAGATGTCCTGCTCGATCGTCGAGATCTGCGAGCGCAGGGCATCCAGGTTCCAATCGCGCACATCAACGTCATCGACCAGGATGCGCCCGGCCTCCACGTCGTAGATGCGATTGATCAATTTGGTAAGTGTGCTCTTACCCGACCCCGTCTGGCCGACAATTGCGATTGTCTGACCCGGCTCGGCACGGAAAGAGATATCCTTCAAGATGGGCGTGCCCTCATAGCGAAAGGAAACATGTTCAAAAACGATCTCACCGCGCATCCCGTCCTCGCTGCCTCGATAGCCCTCCTCGTTTTCGTCCAATTCCGTCTCTTCCTTGAGGATGCTCAGAATACGTTCTGCGCCCGCTATGCCAAGCTGGACCAGGCTTAAGGACCAGTTGGAATTGAACGCCGGGTAGCGCAGTACAACCATCAGGCCCATAAAGGCAACCAGGCTACCTACGGAGATTTGATGATGCACCACCAGGAAGAGGCCGTGAAGAAAGGCGAAAACCAGGGCAATCGAGAGCAGCAGCGGCGGTAGATACCAGGACTGGACATAGCCGTTTCTGACAAACAAGTCGCGATAGAGAGCAGCGCGCTTCTCAAACTTGTGCATCTCCTCCTTTTCTTGGGCCGCAGCTTTCACCACCTGGATGCCGCTAATCGTTTCATTCAGGCCCGCGTTTAGCTCGCCAAACTTCTCGCGCATGCTGTCCGAGACAGGGGCGAGTTGGCGGGAGTAGAAACGGACCGCGATCAAGAAGGAGGCGGTGAAAAGCGCTGGTATCACCAGAAGCTGGAGATTGATGGAGCCGATAAAAATAAGCGTCATAATCAGGCTGACATTGGAGTCGAAGATGATATCAAAGCCAGGCGTGACCATATTGCTCAACTGGGTCATATCGTTCGCTGCCCGCGCCATGATGTCGCCCACTCGCTGGCGATTGTGAAAGGTCTGGCTTTTGCCCAGCAGGCTAAGATACAGCTCCTCGCGGGCATCGCGAACCACGCGTTTGCCAATCAGTTCGGGAAAGACGCGCGCGCCAACATCGGAGCATCCGCCAAGCCCGATCGTACCCAGCATAAGCAGGGCCAGGTAGGCAAGCTGGTCCAGGGAACCGCTTAGAACCGCGTTAAAGGCCGCGCCAGTCAGAAGCGAGACGCTCGCGTAGACCGCATTGGCCACGATCGAGGCCAGCATATAGCACAGAACCAGGTGCTTGTATCGCCACAAATGCGCGATGATCCAGCGTACAGAGCTGGTCAAGTTATAGTGGTATTCGTTCTCTATGGTAAATTCGCGTTTAGACAAGCAATTCCCCCAGTAATGCACAAGCGAGTCGAAAGAAAGATACCAATCAAAAGTAGTTGTAGAACTTCTATTCTATCACGAATACTCTGTTGCCGGAAGGGGTTCGGCTCGAATGGCTTTTAGAGCGGCTCGGCGGGTTTTTGCTCTTTGACAGTTTGTCTCCTGGTATCTCTCGTTTTCGCTGGTTTTCTCCTGTCTATGCTGTCAGTTTTGCTGTCATGTTGTATCTTGTGATCGCTTATCTGACCCTCTTTTAGGGCTTCTCTGGCAGGCGTGCGAGGATTTGAGTAAGTAGGGTTTTGTGCTCGTTAAGAAGTGTTGTGTGTTGGGTAAGTTGTGTTTCTATGGCATTTAAGCGCTTATCTGTTTTATCGTCGTTTAGCTGTAAATGCTCTAGATGTGCGTTAGCTCCTTCAAAGTGGACGCTTAGAGTATTCTGTATGCTTTCTTGCATATCTTCTAGATTGTGGTTAATTGCGCTAATATCAAACGATTGACGTTGTATAAGCCCTAGCGTCATGGTGAGGTGCTCATTGGTTTGCCTAATATGTTTGGCCGTTTCTTTGATATGCTCTGCGGTTGTTTGCTCTAACGCTGCAAGTCTTTCTTCTTGTGTTGGCATTGGTTATCTGCCTTTCGTTCTCTGAACAATTGGTTCTATTATAGCATGATATCTCATACTGGAGAAGCTTTGTTTTTCTGTTGTTTAGAAGTTTTCTTATTTCCGTTTTGTTGTGCTTTCCACTCTGCCAGGGCTTCGAGGTATTTTTTTCTGTACTTCTCAATAATCCGCTTTTTCTCACTATCGCTATATATGTCGAGGACATACCCTATTTGCTCGTTGTTGATGTATCCAAGTTCCTTAAAGCGTAAATCTTCGCTTAGCTTCATGCCTGGAACGGTGCTCGATTTCGCCCATATTTTCGTGATCTCTATTCCCTGCTTGCCTAATTCGACGAATTGGGTCATGATGCCTTTTAGCAGGTCTACGCCGTATCTTTTCGCATCACCTCGGCTGATACCTTTTTTTACTCCTATGCCTGAGACATGAACTTCTAGCGGTTTTCCTGGCACAATTGGCTCCAATAGACAACTCTAACATATTTGCCCACCATTATTCCAGAGATGAGCTTAGTTACGAGCCTTTTATCATCCCTCAAGCCAAGATGCTATATTGCTTTGAATGTGGAAGTCCACTTGATTGAGAAATTCTAACCTCTTTATTTTTAATCCCAGGCTTAAGGCTCAGTTTTGAATACGAGGGCGTGTTGGCGTAAAATTCCTAAAGAAGTGAATGATTGTAGTACCCGAAGAGTTGACAGTGAAACGCTATTCAAACTAGCAAGCAACTGGGGAGCGCATAGATCATGAGCATCATCATTACCGAGATACTGAGCGATACATTCAATTTTGATCAGTTAGCGCCATCAACAAAAGCCGAAATCAGCCAGGCACAGCGAGTTGCGAAGACTTTGGATGCACCTGAAGTATTTCCAGAGCACCTCTTTCTTGGAATTATTGCGCAGGCCGATGCTGACGTAGCCAAAGTACTGGAAAGTTTAGGATTAGATATGCGGGTGATCCGCTCACAAGCGGCAGAAGCCTTTGGTATCCTTAGTAATATGGGATCAGATGAGAACGAGCTACCTTTGTCCAGGGAAGCACTGGTATGTTTTGAATGGGCCTTTGCATTTGTATCAGAAACGCATGCTCCGTTGATATTTCCAAAACACCTTTTGTTGAGCGTTTTACGCCACCCACGTATACAGTCTGTGCTTATTTTGCTTTTGCCAATGAGGGATGCTTTACCTGCACCTCTGGTAGAGAATGTAGGCCCTACTTATACAAGGTACATGGATCAGCTCATCCATTCAAGAGTGCGAGATCAAAGCGTCATTGATTTCGACAAAAATGTTCCAAGGCGAATTCTCAGGAGGGTTGAGCGGCCTACTATCACTTTTATGGATATCCGAGGGATGGAGACAGCAAAGCAGCAATTACGAGGGGTAATTGACTTTTTAAGAAGGCCACAGATTTTTCAAGAATCATCGAAATCATATCTGTATGGCATGTTGCTTGTTGGCCATCCTTCCACTAATAGAACTTTACTCGTAGAGGCAACGGCGGGTGAAGCAGTTGTACCTCTCATCTCACTGTCTATCTCGACGCTTATTGATATGCTCACAGCCATTGATTCAGGTGTCGTACGCATTGAAGAGCTTGATCTTGAGAGAGATGACTATGATATACTCAAGAATAGTGAGGCCAGCCAAAGAGGTCGGAATATGTTACGTCATGTTTTCGAACAAGCGAGAAAAGCATCTCCTTGTATTTTGTTTCTTGACAATCTGGATGCTATAGGGGGGCTGGCTTCGAACCAGGAACGCGAGCGATATTGGAGACAATTAGTAATAGAGATGGATGGACCTGACTACCACCCGCCGATGGCGGTTCTTGCAACCACCAGCCGGACTGATAACATCGACCGGGCCCTGTTACGTCCAGGCCGCTTTGAACGTCAGATTGTGGTAAGTAATAGTTTTATGGCACAACCTGCAGCGCAAACAAAACTTTGCCTCTCGTGCAATAATGAAGGCCTTGCCAACTGGAAGCACTGTGTATACTGCGGTGCATTACTAGCGCAGGTATGTCCACATTGCGGTACTCCATCTACACAACTTGAAGGAGCGCAATTCTGCTACGAATGTGGAAATTCATTGGGAGGTTCTCTTTATGTACGTCGAGACAATTGAACATACATCAGCTCGCCGTGCGTTTGGGCGCATCGTGACGAGCGTGTGTGGATCACTGTTGCTCATACTAGTTCCACTGTTGACTAGCTGTGGCGGTCCTGCGCCACTTGAATATACACCGATTGACCTGGGTATACCTGCCCAGGCTCTCAATTCGCCCGTGGTCGGGCCTTTGCCAGATTCTACAAAGCTACATGTTGGCGTTACTTTCAAGGTCAACCAGGTACTCATAAATAAATTGGAGGGTCAGCAAGTTCATCCAGGACAACGCTCGAAACTGGAAGACCTGGCGAACAAAATTGGCATTGATGATGCTACCTACCAGAAAATTAAAGATTTCTTCAACCTCAAGGGGATCGCGCTGAACCTGAGTAAATTACGCACCCACATGACCATTGATGCCAGGGCAAGCACTTTTGCCAATCTGTTTCAGACAAATTTTGTTATTCATAAATATAAAGGTCGCACCTTTTATGCACCTACGACACCGCCCAAGTTACCGAAGTTTCTGGCTGACTCGATTGTTGCCATCACAGGGCTTGATAATTATAGTCCTGGTCCCGTGCATGCATTTTCCTTGCAGCATTTCAATTTACCAAAAGTGACAAGGCGTCCTGGACAAGATTGTTACCCGCTTGGTGGGACGTTGCTACCAAGGCAGGTGGCGCATGCGTATGGCTATGATCAACTTTGGAATCGCGGATGGCACGGAGAAAAGATGACGGTGAACCTGGTTGAGGTAGATGGTTACTACTCTGATGACATCCAGAACTACTTTAATTGCATTAACTTTCAGGGCAAATTGAATACGGTGGATGTTGATAATCCACCTACAGACGCCCAGGGAGAGACGGCATTAGATATTGAGATGGTATCAGGCCTGGCACGCTATGTCAATATTGTTGATTACGAGACGGATGGCAATTCCGGCGGTGATGTTTGGACGCAAGTCAACGATGAATTACAGCAGATTCTCAACGACAACACCAATAATGCAAATGCAGGAAGTGTTGTTAGTATAAGCCTGGGTATGACAGAAGGCGATCTTACTTCAGGGGATCGTAATGCCATTGATCAGAGTCTACAACTGTTGACCAAAGCAGAACATATGAGAATCTTTGTCGCAAGTGGTGATTGTGGAGCGTTTAGCGATGGTGTCTATGGCGATCTTTCTGTCAGTTTTCCTGCGAGCAATCCCTGGGCAACCTCTGTGGGTGGAACCATCCTCAATATTAATGGACAACAAAGCCGGGAGAATGAGATCGCCTGGTCCGATGGATCAGACCGGAGCAGTTGTAAGAACCGTTGGGGCAGTGGCGGAGGTAACAGCCAGGTGTACTCACGCCAGGGTTGGCAGGATGCAAATGGCGTCTTTAATCAGTTCTCGGGCGGCAATCATCGACAGATTCCTGATGTGTCTGCGGTGGCTTATGACCTGGCAGTTTACTTCCAGGGCCAATGGGGAGCAGTTGGTGGGACGAGCGCTGCCGCACCTACCTGGGCAGCAGGTTTAGCGCTGGTGAATCAGGGATTAATGCAACAAATCGGGAAATTTACTGCTTCACCGCAATTGTTCTATGTGGTTGCACTAGGTGTTAATGTCATGCACCCTTATTATGATGTGACAAGTGGGAATAACTTATATTATCCTGCAACGCCTGGTTGGGATTATGCCACTGGTCTTGGCACACCAAACCTATTGGATTTCTACATGGTGCTCTGTGACAAACTAATGGTAAGCAATTTTTAGAAAAGAGGTAAGACGATAAGACCTTGCGTGTAGGTATTCCGGGCGTTTATACTACAATGAAAAGTCAATACATGGTTTCGTTCTAGTTTGACACTCATGAGAGGAAGAGGAATAAACTATGGCGCAGGTCCCACCACGTTATTGTCCGCGATGCGGTGCGCCAATAGTCACAAATTCACGTTTCTGTACCACTTGTGGTCTCCCGGTGGAGGCAATGCTGTCGAGCAATACACAAAGGCAGCCTACACAGGACCATCAATATGATCAAGAGCAACTGCCACGTGCAGAACAACAGGCTTCTCAGTACAATCCTCATGTACAACAGAGCTACCAACAGACTTCAGTAGAAGCACTAGAGACAGCAGAGACAGGTGAACAGAGCGAACCACAGTATGTGCCACAGCCTTTTCAGGAACAGGATGAGCCTTTGCCTATTCCAAAGCCTGCTTCGAAAAAGAGAAACGTGGGCGGAAGGGGATTGATACCCCTGCTGGTGGCGCTAGTGGTGTTGCTGGGAGCAGCGGGATATATCACTGCTGGCTTGCTGGGTGTACATCTGCCTGGTTTTCGCGGTAAGCAGCCACCTGTAACAACGATGATGATCAATTCCACGGTTCCCTATGCCGGTGTTGACATAACTGTAGTGAACGCTCAACAGTCGCAGAGTTTTGTTGATGATCCTAATAGCAGCAGTAATGGTATGGTACGTTTGAACCTGCACGCGCAGAATAATACAGGTATTAAGGTGAGTTGGAGTTATACTGATATAGCTCGATTGATTTTACCGGATAAGTCGGTTGTAAACCCAACATATATTAAAAATGCGGAGGTGGAAATTGCTCCTGGAACATCTCAAGCAAGCGCTATAGATTTTGCTGTACCCTCAAATGATCAAATCAATCAGCTACTATTACAAGTAGGTGCTACAAATGAGGCAGATATGCTTATTCCGCTTACGGGGCAGGCTAATGTAAGCAAGTATCAGCCAAAGACTGTCAGCCTCAATGGGCAAATGCAGTATTTTGGACTTAACTGGACACTCAGCAGTGCCACATCGAGCTTAGGCATAGAAGGCAAACAGGCTGCTAGCGGGATGCGTTACATCACAGTAACACTCAAAGTAGAGAATACACTCTCGCAGCTTGCAATCACTGGTTCGCCTTATGATTACGTCCGTTTGAAATTTGACACTACCACAGTCTCGCCAAAGAATTCAACTCTCCCCGTTGCTTTTAATGTAGGCGTATCCAGGCAAAGTGGCACGGTCAGTTTTCTTGTGCCTCAGAATACCCGGTCTTTTACGCTTATCCTGTTGCCGCAGCAACTGAGCGGTACTAGCCAGGCCTCGGCGGATTTTCAATTGGCGTCATAGTTACCGTGGGTAACTATGCAGGTCTCCTCTCTGCATGACTCCTCACTGCCTACGGTAGTTCGCGAGAGGTAGGGAGTGGGTGCGGGCTGTGCAGCCGCAGGCTGCACAGCCCGCACCCACTCCCTACCTGGGTGAGCAGCCGCAGGCGGCGAGAAGTCCTGAATAGTAACGATAAATTGACTATTTTATAGACATCCCTATTGCTGGCTGCTACAATAATGCGCGGTAACCGTTTATATAGTGTTTTGTAGTGGTCATCATTTATAGTTATTCTCAAAGGAGTGGATCATTGGCACAGTCATCTCCCCGATTCTGCGCACAATGCGGCAGCCCAATAGAGGCAGGTCATCGTTTTTGTACGAGTTGCGGCGCGACAACAAGTGTCGAATCAAATGCTCTCACAGCATTAGCAACGAGCGATCAGGCTTCGCTACAAAGCCCATCGTCACCTGGTGCTGCTGTACCTCCAATGAACTTGAATGCTCCAGATTCAACAATAATGGCGCCGAACTTCACTCCAATTACGCCTAATAGGCCTATGTCTGCTGACACGCCAATTATCTACCCGGTGACGCCGAACGTCCCCCATGCCACCGTATGCGCGAGCACCGAAACGCTCAAGAGGATGCCTGGTTGCGAGTGTAGTATTGCTGCTCGTGCTTGTGCTTGGCGGTACAGGTGTGTACTTTGCTGTCAGACATGGTGTAGGTAATGGCAATCAGAGCGGCAAAGGTGCTCATGGGCAGCAAAGTACTCCGAGTAGCAGTGGCAGCACCCCCAGCGGTAGCGGAGGCACCTCGACCGCCAGTGTGCCTGTTACAGAACAGTTAAACTTGAAGTTCACATACTCAAGTATCGACCTCACGCTTGTTTCCGTTCAGCAGGCGAGCAGTTTTTCAGATGATTCGAGTACCTCGCAGGGTGGGGTGCGTGTTTCCATGCATGAATCGAATCCGACCACGAGGGGTGCCCCTTACGCATATGGTGATGTTGTCAGATTAGTTCTTCCTGATGGTTCGATAGTTCCTCCAAGCAACGAGAAGAATTTTGAAGCCCCCGCTGCGGGTGTTTCGCAGGATAACTGGATAGATTTTGCTGTGACCGCACAGAATATCGATCTGAGCAAGCTCATCCTTCGTTTTGGTGCGTCGAGCGAGAACCAGGTGGATATTCCACTCGTACCTAATGCTGATCTCAGTAAATATCAGCCGAAGACGGTTACGCCAAATACAAAGTTCCAGTACGCTGGGATGAGCTGGACGTTGATTTCTGCTACTGAGAGTTTGAGCGCGAATGGTCAGCAGGCAAAAACAGGAATGGTCTATATAGTAGTCACCTTAAAGGCTGTTAATTCATCAGCGAGTGATTTTAGCGCTTATCCAGGTGATTATATACGCCTGAAATCTGGTGATACCACTGCTGCACCTGTTGACTTTACCTTTCCGGTCGGCGTTGCTTCTCAGGCTACTGGAATGGGAACGTTTTCCTTCACTGTGCCACAGGGAAGCACTTCGTTCAGGTTGTTGATGTTGGTGCGGCAAACAAGCCCACCGATTAACGCGGCTTCGGCAACCTTCCAAATCCAGTAGCATAGGTCCGGATACATTCAGGAGAGATACGATATCGTATCTCTCCTGTTATTTTTGGACTTTGTTCCAGGAATGAGAGTTGTCTAACATGCCCATCAATTTGCAAGTAGAGGATGCGTCTATCGGGGAGAAGGCTTTACTGACAATTCCGAAAGATCATTCCAGTATGAAACTGCCAGAGAGTTCACGCCGCAGGATCTCTTTTTCCTTTTCATCAAATACTCCAGGATTTGTGATAGGACCAGGCGATACAGGCATTTGCAAGGTGGATGCAGTCGAAAACTCGTCGAGCAAGGCCTCCTCCAGGAATCCTGGTACGTCAGAAGATGCTAATGCGGGCTGATGCTCTGGCAATTCTTCCACTGTGATCTCCGTTGTAGGTAGCGGAGTTTCAAGTAACGAAGATGGTGAAGCATCACTTATGATCGCGGTTGTTTCTTGTAAAGAAAGTTCAGGCTCTGCTGCCGGAACGATTTCGGAAGAAACAGAAACGGGTTCACTTACCAGTGGGTAGCGATCTCCGAGGATTTCAACGAAAATACCGCGACCTTCACGTAGATTAGCAAGCTGGAGGTGAAGCTCATCATTCTTGGTTTGTAAATCTTCTAAAAATTGCTTTTGTTTGAGCAATTCTTGCATAATTTGCTCAAAACTACTGCCACTCATTTTCATACAACCTCCTTTAGAATAGAGCATCATTCACAATTTGACACTGAAAAGTCTCTGCCACCAAGCACGCGAGTGTATTCTCCTTCATAGATGAACGTAGTTTTTGCCTATCTTGAGTATAAAACGTGCCAATTTAACTAAAGTAACAATAGATGTGGTAATCGACTGCTTATGTAGCATTTAAAATAGTCTTTTCACAGCCATTCAAGCCATTTCTGAATTTTTGCTGGATATGGACGAGATCTTCAAAAAGGGAGTTCTTTCCTTGCCTGGACTATATGGCTATGTTACACTATGCATAGTTTTGTTGACGACAATTAATGGGTGTCAACCGTGTTCATAAATAAAGAGAAAATCTTTCCTCACCTTTGATTAAGGGATTGGTATGGCGCAGGAACCTGTCACACAAGAAGCTTCAAAAGGCACTACCGAAGCAGAGCATAACCAGAGTAAAAATCTGCTTGGTCCTCTTCTCTGCTGGGCGGTAGTCTTTGCTGATATCGGCACTTCAGTCTATTACGTTCCCGGTATCCTCTATGGTACCGAAGGGATCACCACGCTGGCGGGGTTCTTTGTATTCTTGACAATGTCGGTATTTGTGCTGCTCACGTTGAAATATGCAGAGGTATCTCACCGTTTCCCGCAGGGCGGTGGCGTCGTGACTGTAGCAGCGCAAGCCATGAATCACTGGGTTGGGGCATTGGGTGGGATGTTTATCCTGGTTGATTACTTTCTTACGGCTGCTATCAGTTGTCTATCAGGAATCCTCTATTTTAGTGTTGTTATTCCTGCACTAGGGCCGATCGCTTTATGGATAACGATTGTTGTGCTGGTTTTACTAGGTATTCTCAACTGGGTTGGTATTAGTGAAAGTGCGAAAGTGAGCCTGGTGGGAGCCGTCATCGCATTTTTGAGCGATATCGCTATCCTTGTAACAGTCTTTACGCATATTTCTTTCGGGGAATTCTTATCGCTCTTCCCCAGGATGTTTCAGAACCATTCCCTGGCACCAACTTCCATTCTAATAGGATTCGCAGCCTCGTTCCTGGCATTTTCGGGCCTGGAGAGTATCTCGCAACTCTCACCTGTGATGAAGTTACCGCGCAAGAAGGTCGCTGGTATGGCGCTTTTATTGGTCATACTAACAATAGGACTGACAAGCCCCCTATTGACGCTGCTCTCGACAATCTTGCTGCAGCCTGAGGCTGCTGATCCTGTGAAGAATGCCCAGCTCATCTCATTACTTGCCGGTCACTGGGGAAGTATCATATTGCAGACAGAAGTGGCTGTGAGTGCCAGTGCCTTGCTGGTATTTGCCAGCAATACAGCAATCATAGGCTCCTATCATGTATTTATGGCGCTCTCACGTATGGAGTTCTTTCCCGCTTTTGTCCTGAAACGAAATAAGCTACGTGGCACGCCTCAATACTCGATTGCCCTTTCTACAGGTATACCAATTATAGTGTTGCTGCTAGTGAATGGGAACATCGCTTTGCTCGGCGACATGTACGCCTTTGGGCTCCTGGGAGCCTTTTCGCTGACCTGCCTGGGATTGGATATTGTGCGTTACCGTGAACGCAAGGCAGCACGGGCTATAGCTGCGCACTTACCGGGTGGTGATGGCATGGTACGGGCATCGGCTGACCAGGGACTGCGCAACGTGACGGAACTCACGCAAGAGTATGAGCATACAAATGGTCCTACAGTCGTTAGCGGACTGGACCCGGAAAATATTGCCATGCTCGCTGCCCCTGAGCGTAGTTGGCGCAAGAGGTTATATGATCTGTGGTATAATCTCGATTTCTGGTTGGGTGTACTTACCACTTTTCTGGTGATACTTGCCTGGTCTACCAACCTGGTAGCGAAGCACCTGGCAACGCTCTTTGGTGGGACTGTATCAGCTCTGGGCATGGCTGTAGCTTATATAAATTATACCCGCTACAAACGACGGGGTCAGTTACCTGTCGTGACGACAGGTATCGAAGGACGTTTGCCCGGTTCGATTCTGGCGGTGCTTACGCCTAATAACCCACATAATGAGGCTGTAGTACGTAGTGCTATTAATAATGCGGATGGAAATCCTGTGGTGTTTTTATATGTAGGTGAGCCGAAAACACGGCGTCCTCCACGCATGTTTGAATTTGTTGATCCCTATCATGATGATCCTCAGGCCAAGAAGACCTTCGGCAGAGCTGAAAATATAGCGCAGAAGTCTAAAATTGCTCGTCGGTATCTGTACCGGCAGCAACGACCTGGTGTGGTTGCGAATGTGTGGCAGGTAGTTCATCCTCGTGATACCGTGATCGCTGCTGAGGAAGCCCCTGAAGTTGCAGATGTGAATCCAGATCGTATCCGCTACGAGTTGACACCAGGCGGTAAAGTAGCACATCTCCTTAAACGCTGGTAGCGTCAGGAATACGCCTATGGAAAAGGCATTGCATCCCTGTATCAGCTTGCCAGAACAGTAGTGCACCAGTATAATTAACGAAAGCCTTATTCCAGGCGAACGTACGTATGCAGGCTCGCTGGCGTCCGAGAGAGGGGGTACACATGGAAGTTACTGATAACCCTGGAGGGATTGCTGCCATTAGCCCCTCGGGTGCCGCTCCGCAGCGGAATGTTTCCCTCTTCGAGCAGATTAACATTAATGCCTTCTGGATTGCGAACAACTTTCATTGGCAAGCTCTATTGGCTATCGTTATTCCGAGCATGGTGGTAAAGTTCCTTGGTGATGCCAATAAGGACGTTAACCTGGCATTAGTGGTTATTTGGGGAACACTGGTCGCTGTTGTGGTGAATCCGCTTATCGGTGCGATCTCCGACTACGCCACGTTCCGTATGGGGCGGCGACGTCCGTTCCTGATTGCCGGTACGGTGTTCAATGTCGTCGTGCTGGTACTCTTTGCCTTCGCTCCTCGTTGGTTTTCTTCTACTGCTCTACTCATTACGTTTATCATATTATTTCTCCTGTTACAGTTTACCAACAACATCGCGAATTCTCCCTGGAGCGCAATCATCGCAGACAACGTACCGGAACATCACGTGGTCTCACTGCCGGGTTCTTTGGTCTCTTTACGCTACTTGGTACGATTCTCGGGTCGGTGGTTGCTGGCATCATCGTCAACAAGAATGATCCGCTTCCGGTCTATCAGAATGAGATCGTGCGGATTTTTCTGCTGATTGCCGTTGTGCAAATCGTGTTTGTGATTTACACCGTATTTACTGTCAAAGAGACGCCGCTACCTCCTGAGAAGCGCATCCGTATTCAAGTTAGCGTGTTCCTGAAAAGGTTCTTCTTCAAGCCGACTACCTACCCTGATCTCTCGTGGGTGCTGTTGGCGCGTTTACTGGTGATGATGGGAATCTGGGGTATCTTCTATTTTCTGCAGTACTATTTCGATGATGTACTGGGCGGGCCGGGAGTGAGGACCATCATTTTCAATACCAGGTTCTCCGGCGAAGCTTTCTCCGGCACACTTTTTCTGCCTGCACTCCTGCTCACCGCTCTACCAACCTCGATTATCGCCGGTTGGGTCTCGGATCACTGGGGACGCAAGATTATGGTGTACCTCTCCGGGATCATGATGACTATTGTGTGTG
>WNFH01000978.1_pt1 | contig 19639 bp, 15 predicted proteins | sample 5400411 | NCBI WGS metagenome assembly WNFH01 (sample SAMN13153347, study PRJNA577476) | soil metagenome | isolation source: 200 cm saprolite under Douglas fir tree site 2 hole 3 | place: USA:California | collected 2015-04-18
CGGCTTTCATAATTGTCGGCCAGTGCCCGGTAGACGTCTTCCTCGGGCCACCCGCGGCCCCGCAGGAGTCCAACAAGAATTTCGTCAGTTGCGCCCTGGCGCCTTGCCGCGTCAAGGAATTCCTGCAATTGACTAGCAGGATTCATAGGCCCGCTATTCTATCCCAGTTGCCAATCATGAAATAGGGCGCGTGCGCGAATACTTCGTAGTGTTTCTCAACCGCTGCTGGCGTCGATGGGAAACGCAACGCCGGTCACTTGAGCGGCGCGCTCGTCCGCGAGCCAGAGGGCCAAGTCCGCAACATTTGCGGGCTGCAGCCATTTTGAAGAATCGGCCTTCGGCATGGCTTTGCGGTTTGCCGGCGTATCCATCGTTCCGGGAAGAATTACGTTCGCCGTTAGCCCGGCGTCTTTGTTTTCGAGTGCGACAGTCCGCACCAGCATCGCGAGCGCGGCCTTGAAAGTCACATACGCGCCGAGTCCCGCGTGCGGCTCAAGCGCGGTGAGGCTTCCGATGGCGACGATTCGCCCGTTCCCGGATTTTCGCAGGTGCGGGATCGCAGCCCGCAAAACGTAAAACGCGGACGTCAGGTTCAGGTCCTGCATCTGGTGCCAGGTCGCGTCGTCGGTGTCGGCTATTGTTTTTCCGCCGGCAAATCCGCCGAGAACGTGAACGAGCACGTCGAGCTTGCCGCAGCGTTTAACGACGGACTCGACGGCCTCGCGGACGGCGGCCGCCTTCGTGAAATCAACGGGCATCGCCACGAAATTCGAATCTGGAAAGTCTTCTCTTGCGATGCTACGCGACGCTCCTACGACGGTCGCGCCGGCCGCTCATGTTCTTACACCCCGCCTCAATCACAATGGGATATCACACCACGAGGATGATTTGTTTGCAAAGGCGGGAAATCTTGCGGGAGCGGGGCTGCCCAAGTGAGTTTCGAACTCGCCAGACGGATTTGGCGCCGGCTCGAGAAATCGCCGACAAGGGCGAACCAAAAAGGGTGAAGCAAAAAGGGTGAAGCAAATCAGGATTGGCGGGCAGTCATACGCGTCAAGGCCGGATTCTGCTCCGCGTAGGAAGGCTCAGGAATGCCAATTCTAGGAGCGCGCAACAGGACAAAGAGCTCGCCGGCCCACAATAAGATATCCAACAGCTTACCGCGCTGTAGATTGTCAAGGTCCTGGCCCTTGAAGCACGCCACCAACGCTTTGCGCGAGCACTCCTCGACGAATTCCCTGAGCGAGGCGATTTCGGGCGCAACGCGTCCTCCGCGGCGGCACCGTGGGTCGATGCGCTCGAGGTTTTCGTAGCATTGGGCCAGGAAGTGATCTAGGCAAAAATCTTGTTGAGCCAGGGAAGTAACCGCGGCCCGATCACAAAAATCAAATGCGCAAATCCTATTTTCAGACATCGTAAGTAATGCCCCCAAGTCAATTGACCTAATTCCTTTACCATTTGGGCGAAGGCCATTTCCTTTAACATGCCGTGCTTCCGCCCTCTACACCAGTTGAAGCAGTTCATCCTCTGCACGCAGCGATTCATGGCGCGGAAGAGAGGCCACGCGTCCGAGCGCCGGATACACTTCAGGAGGAACGGGAATGAACGCCGCAAGCGTCTGGACGCGCAGGCAATGATCCAAGTAGGGCTTCAGCGCGGCGCGGACCCAGCGCGCGTTCTCGTTGCAGAGCCGAACGCGGCTCTCGCCGGTCCAGAGCGTAACGACCGTAACCAGGCGTGCCTCCAAATTGGAGACAAATACGAAACAGCCTGCAAATCCCGTCACTTCTCGCAGTGCTCCCGCGATGGCGGCGGGGATGGCTGAGTGCACCTTGGGAGCTTCCTGAGGTTTCGCCACAAACTCAATGCTGAGGGCTGCGACCTGAGGGTCACGCCCAATGTCGTTCGTCACCCGCGGAAGTTGAGCCGGGGTGGCCGGCGTCGAGGGCCGGGCGGCATTTTCTGCTGCTCTAGATTTGCCAAGCGAATTCAACACACAGCCTCCGGATTTACTGCCCTCCAATTCTGAGGGGGGGAGGCGCATCCATTCCTGTCCAGGTCAGGCTCAGATGCGCCTTTGTGGGACGCGTGGGGGACAGGGGATCAGTCCCTACGCTGAAGGACTCCCAAGTCTTACTGGGGTTCCTACGTCGAGTTAGTGCAGGAGACGGCGGAATCGTTTCAAATCCGGGGACGAAAATTGGATTCATTGCCCCAGGGGGAGGGGGCGGTTATACTCCCGGCCAGGGATTCGGGGGCCGCGTGGAACTTTTCGCATTTGACAAAGACTATGTGGATCGACTGCGCGGGGGAGATCCAGCGACGGGGCAGCACTTTGCCGCCTATTTTGGTCAACTTCTGCGTATCAAGTTGAGAGCACGGATGATTGCTTCGGAAACGGTGGACGACCTCCGGCAGGAAACCTATATAAGAGTGGTGGCCGCGCTTCGGCGGGAGGGAGGCGTTCGCCAGCCGGAACGCTTCGGAGCCTTCGTTAACTCCATTTGTAACAATGTGTTACAGGAGCACTATAGGGCCTCCTCCCGTAGCCAACCCCTTGAGGACTCTCATTTAGAGAGGCCCGATCAAAATGTGGACCTGGAGGGCCAGCTCGTCACGAAGCAGTGCAGGGAACGTGTCCGCCAGGTTCTCGAGGAGATGCCGGCCCGCGACCGCGACCTCCTCCGCGCTATCTTCCTGCAAGAAAAGGAGAAAGACGAAGTCTGCGCGCAGTTCGGGGTCGACCGGGAATACCTGCGCGTTTTGCTCCACCGTGCGAAGGATAAGTTCAGGGTTTTGTATGAGAAAGACCAGGTTGGCCTCGCAGCCCGGGCGATTGCGAGGAGGGAAGCATGAAACGTTTTTGCCCCGTCCCGCACTACCCATCTGATGAGAACTATGGACCACAATGAGGCAGTACGGCTTCATGCCGCCGAGAAGTACCTTCTGGGAGAATTCTCCCCGGTGCAACGCGACGAATATGAAGAGCATTATTTCACTTGTATGATATGTGCCGAAGACCTGAAGGCCAGTGCCGCCTTTATGGACGGGGCACGCCAGGTCCTCCGTGGACAGAGTTTCTCCGAGACAGGAGCGGGTGCCCAAGCCCAGAGGGGAACCGGCTGGTTTGCGTGGTTGCGGCCGGCCTTCGCGGTTCCAGTCTTCGCGGCACTCTTACTATTTGTGGGCTATCAGAACGCGATAACCATCCCCGGCTTGAAGCAGGCATCCTCGCCGTCTGCAGGCGTCAAGGTTTTCGAGCCCCACTTTCTGGCCCTGGGTTCACGCGGTGCGGATTCGCCCAAGTTCGGCCTTCGCCCAGGAGAAGACTTGGATCTCGAGATCGATCTCCCCCCTACGGACTCCCCGGCGGGCTATATCGGCCAGATTCAAGACGAAGCGGGCCGCGTTCGAACCTCTTTTCCGGTCTCCGCCGAGCAGACCAAGAAAACTGTTCATGTGAGAGTTCCCGTCAGTGCTCTCCAAGCGGGGAAGTTTGCGCTGGTCATTCTCCCCGGGCAGGAACCCGGCGCGCGTGCGGGCGAGCAGAAAGAAGTCGCCCGGGTACCGTTTACGGTTGAATTTCTTCCGTAAATGAATAAGGATTAACCCTCATTTCAGGTGTCGAGGTGTCCTCGATGAGCTCCGATCCCCGTATCCCCTTTTTGTTTCATGCGGAAGGCCACGCCTTCAGCGGTCAGTTTCGCCGCCCCGCGTGCGTTTCGATTCCCGCGCAGGCGTCTACTTCTTTGCCCACCATCGGCGGCACCGCGCACTCGCGCGTCGACAAGTTCGATGTTCCTCGTCTAGTGTCGTTCACGAAGGGGGAGACTCATGTCTCGGGCAGCCAGCAGGATAAAGACACTTTCACGACGCAGGTAACCACGACGATCGAAGGCTTGCGCATTCTAGATTTCCTCACCGCGGACCGCATCGTCGCGCGTCTCACCTCCGAGCACAAACGCGATCAGAAGGAGGGCCACATCCTCGCCTTGGGCAGCACCTTCGATAACTTGCGCCTCGGCGGCCACCAAGTGAAGGTGACGCTTCGCCACGAGCTGTTCCTCGAAAAGAAGACGTTCAAAGCCCTCCACGAACAGGTTACAAAAGAAGCGAAATCCGAGAAAATACCCGGACTCGATTACGGAGCGCTGCTTTGTTCGCTGGTGAAGACAATCGAGACCGACCTACCCGGTGTGGAGATCAAGGGCAACGTCCTGCGAGTCCCTCATTTTGGATTCATCACCATTGCCGAAGTCTTTGCCGAGCCCGGCACCAGAACGCTGACGATGCTTCGGTTCGCATTGGGCTCTCCCGACGATGGAAGCGGCACCGGGGGGGAAGTCCGCACGAATGGACAGCCGCCTCCTCCGTGATGCGGGTGAGCATCACACGTTTCGAATTCCTCTTCTTCCTCGTATCTGTCCTGGCGTCCGTCACTGGATGCAAGACTGAGCCAAGCCCACAGGCGGTTTACAATCAACTATCTGATAGAGTTGACCACGGTCGGCAACTTCAGACGGCGTTAATCGAAGCAGACCAGGCTTACAAGAGCTACGCGCCACGCAGCCAGGAATGGGCCTGGCGTTTCCGAATTCTAAAGGCTCAAATCCTCGTTTCGCAATTCGAGGCAGAAAAGACCCTCGAACTTCTGCGGGCTGAACTCCCACCAGCTCTCTTTTCGAGTGATGTCGCCGTGCGTAAGCTCATATTTGAAGGAATCGCGCACAGAATTGCCCAGAACTTCGAGGATTCTGAAAGGAAGCTGGCCGAAGCGGAACAACTTGCTAAGTCCTCCCAACCGGGATTGCTTTGCGAGGTTTTGAATGCCAGGGGCGCCTTGGAGGTCGATGAAAGAAAGTATTCAACCGCCGAGGCCACTTTTCGGCAGGCACTGACACTCGCTCGTCGGCTGAAGATACCCCGGCAGGAAGCGGCTGCTTTCATAAACTTAGCCCGGTTGGCGATCAGCCAGGAGCACTTCGATGAGGGCGCAGAGCGAAGCCAGAGTGCTCTCCAGCTTTCTCGGACTCTGGGCTTGCAAAGCTACGAGGCAACAAGCCTTGGAAACCTGGGCTGGAGCTATTTTCAATTGGGGGACTTTGATAGTGCCCTTGAGTTCTACAAGCAAGCAGCCGACACGTCCGAACGAGTTGGCCTCCCTGGTTATGAATTCTATTGGCTGACTGGCGTCGCAAACTCGTACGAGGCGATTCATGATTACAACTCCGCGGAGGCTGTCTCCAGGCGCACGCTCGAACGTGCTCGCAGTCTGAAAAATGCACAGACTATGACCGAGTGTCTGAACACTCTGGCAGAAATTGCATTGAGAAACGGCCGGCTTGAGGAGGCAGAGCAGCATAACCAGGAAGCCCTGCAGTTGGAGGAGGCTGGTCTTGACCACTTCGGGGTTCTCGAATCCCAGCTTCTATTGGGGCGCATCGAAACGGGCAAGCACGAATTCGACAAGGCGGAGAAACTATTTCGTCGCACAATTGACGATCCCAAGGCCGAAACCCCTCTGCGGTGGGAGGCCGAAGCCAGGCTCGCCGAACTTTACGACGCCCAGAATTTGTCGCGGAGGGCGCAACAGCAATATCGCAAGTCTATCGACACCATCGAGGCGGCGCGCTCCTCGATCGACCGAGACGATTTGCGCCTTAGTTTTCTTTCCAGTGGAATGGATTTCTACGACGACTACGTTGACTTTCTGATTCGCCAAGAGCAACCGGTGGACGCTCTAAGAGTCGCCGAATTGAGTCGGGCGCGCACGCTTGCCGAAGGGCTATCCTCTGCCTCTCAACCGAAGGCCGCCTCCCGAACCACACCCGTTGTCCAGCCGCAGCAGCTCGCGCAACGCTCGAAAGCCACGCTGCTTTTCTACTGGCTGGGCCAGAAACACTCTTATCTATGGGTGATTACGCCGGCAAAGACCGCCAATTTCACTTTGCCGCCTGCGCCGGAGATCGACCTAGTCATCAAATCCTATCGCGCAGCGCTCCTCGAGTCGCGGGATCTTTTGGCGACCGCCAATCCGGATGGCAAGAAGCTGTATGCGATGCTTGTGGAGCCTGCGAAGAAACTCATCCCGCAAGGCTCGCGGGTGATTATTCTCCCGGACTCCAGCCTCTACGGGCTGAACTTTGAGACGCTGATCGTTTCCGAACCCAAACCGCATTACTGGATCGAAGACGTTACGCTGACCACGGCGAGCTCGCTGACGCTTCTTGCTTCGGCCTCCAGGCAAACTGTGCCAAAGGACAAAAGCCTCTTTCTCGTCGGCGACACCATCCCGCCGAACGCTGATTTTCCGGCATTGCGACAAGCGGCGGACGAAATGCAGCGCATTCAGAAGCATTTCCCCGGATCGCGGCTCCAGGTTCTTTCCAAAAAACAGGCCACGCCAGCGGGTTACCTCAACAGCCGGCCCGAGCAGTACGCCTTTCTGCATTTCGTCACGCACGGCACCGCCAGCCGCGCGCGACCGCTGGAATCCGCCGTCATCCTCAGCAAAGAGAAGGAGGAGGATTCCTACAAGCTCTATGCACGAGACATCGTCAAGCGCCGCCTCTCCGCCTATCTGGTGACTATCTCTGCATGCAATGGCGCCGGCACGCGCGCCTACTCTGGCGAAGGACTCGTCGGCCTCTCCTGGGCGTTTCTCCGGGCTGGGGCCCACAACGTCGTCGGCGCCCTCTGGGAAGTCAACGACTCCGCCGCCCCGCAGCTCATGGATAAGTTCTATGGCGAGCTCAGCGCCGGCAAAGATCCCGCTGCGGCCTTGCGCGCCGCCAAGCTCTCCCTTCTCCACCGCGATGACGTGTACAAGAAGCCTCTTTACTGGGCCCCGTTCCAGCTGTACGCAGGATCATGAGCGGGGGCAGGGAACCGGGAGGCTGGACACGCTTCCATCATTCCTCATGCCGAGGGGCGGATGCGTGAAACGATTTCACCATGCGGAACACTACGTTGCGTCACTCTAGTCCTGATGGGGAGTTGTCCGCCAATGAATCGAGAAGAAATCAATCCAGCAACCGAGAATCAAGTTTCTGCTAATCCCGCGCCGAACCAGGGGGCTTCCTTGTTGGAGGCCAGTGTCGAACCCTGTGAATTTGAAAGGCTGCTCCAGCGTGCGATGGAAATCCTGAGCGCCCGGGAGCGAGCCACCGCCGCTGGCGGTTCTTAGACGCAGGGTCATGCACGCCAACTGGAGTCGCAACTGTTAGCTGTCGACGCGGAAATACGGGCCCGCCAGCGCCTCGGCGAGCTCCACGACTCGAATACCATCAAGAATGTTTTTCACGCCGCGCGATTATAGCTGACATCACGTCCGCAATTGTTTCTGCATCTCACCTGCCAAAACAAGAATTCGCTCTCCTGATTTGCACATCGCTGCTTTTGTCTTTACACTCTTCTCTTCCGCACGGCTGCCTTCGCAGGCTGGTGCGTGAAAGGAAGTCGTACCGGAATAGCTTTCACTCGATTTGGTTTCAGATTCTGACAGCGAGACTTTTCCCCGTGACCTCGCACGCCCATCCATCGCTCGCCCGCTCTGAGGTGACCGTCCGCCTGTCCGCGGCACAAACTTTTCAAGTCCAGGGAGCAAAAAGAATGCGCCGAATATTTCTAACACACGCAGTTGTAACACTTAGTTTTCTCTTTCTCACTGTCGCCCTTGCCTCCGGGCAGACCCTCGAGCGCGGCGCGGTTCGCGGCACCGTCTACGATTCCACGCACGCGCCGATCCCGGGCGCCAAGGTGACGCTCTCCAGCCTGGCGACCGGCCTTCGCCGCGAGATGACCACTGCCGCCGACGGTGGTTTCGCCTTTGATTCCGTCTCCCCGGGGGAGTACACGCTGGTAGCCCAGGCGGCAGATTTTGCTCTCACAACCGTCAGGGGTATTGTCGTCAACGTCGGTTCCTCTCTCACCATCGACCTCACTATGCCTCTCAAGACCGCGCAACAGAGCGTCACCGTGACCGCCGACGCCGTGGGCGTGGTCGACACTTCTACCGCCGGCATCTCGCAGCTTCTCGATTCGAAGAGCCTGGAAAATCTGCCGTTCCCCGGCCGCGATTATCGCGACCTCGCACAGTTAAGCCCCTCGGCGCAGGTCGTTCCCGGCTTGCGCGGCAACATCCGCCTCGGCGGACAGCAGAGCGATTACACCGGCCTGGTCATCGACGGCGCCGACACCACCAACAATTTCTTCGGCGAGAACTTTGGGTCACTCGAGACGAAAAATCTCACCGTTCCGATTGAGGCCGTTCAGGAATTCCAGGTCGTCACCAACGGTTTCGCTCCGGAATTCGGCCGCGCCACTGGAGGCCTGCTCAACGTCGTCACCAAGTCTGGCACCAACGACCTCCACGGTGAAGCTCACGAGTACTTCCGCAGCAGCGGCCTCACCAAAGACGACGCCCTCGGCAACCAGCCCAACATCGACAAGCAAAACCAGTTCGGCGGCTCTGTGGGTTTCCCCATTCACAAGGACCGCCAATGGCTTTTCCTTTCCACCGACGTGCAGCGCAACAGCGGCCCGCTCACGACGAACATCTGCAATGGCGACGCCGTCTGCCAGAAGGACACTGGCCCGGTGATCCCCACAAAGGCGGCCGGTACCCAGGACCAACTGGGCCCGTCTTGCAAAAACGTTACACCCGGTGTCACCCATCTTCTCCCCGGCTGCTATGGAGTTGCGAACCTGCATGCTCTCGAGGGCGCTAGCACGCAGTTCCAGAATTTCTTCACGCTCCTCGGCCACTACGATTACCAGCTCACTCCCGCGAATCACTTCAGCGTCCGGGGTCTCGGCACGCGCAATCACACCAAGGGTTTCACCGGCGGACACGGCCAGTCAGAAACCTTCGACGCTTTCGGAGATTCCGAGGAATTTGTGAACCAGGGCATCAGCGGCGTCTTCGCGCTTACGACCGTACTCGGCCGCAAGGTGAATGAGATCCGCTTCATGGTTGAAGGCGAGACCCGCAAGCGCCACGCCATTTTCTCGGGCGCGCCGGAGATCCAGATTTTCGGCCTCGGCGAATTTGGCCAGCGCTTCTACCTGCCCGGCAACAATGACAACGGCAAGCTCCAGGCGCAGGACAATTTCTCTTACTCATTCAGCAAGCATGACGTGAAGTTTGGCGGCGACGTGAACTCCTTTGTGGACCGCAAAGACATCTTTGCGGGTTGGAGCGCCGGCCGCTACAATTTCAGCTCGCTGTGCGATTTTGATCCCAATCCCACTACCTGCGCGGCCGTCCCCGTTGCGCAACGGCCGACTTCTTCGAATCCCAATTTTTATTTCCAAGGCTTCGGCTTGAACAATCTGGACCCCTTCAAAGCCAACACGCTCTTCCCGAATTACCAAACCGGTCTCGGCCTCTACTGGCAGGACAAGTGGCAGATCACACCGCGTCTCACCCTCACTTACGGCCTCCGCTGGGACGCCACCTGGAACCCGCAGCCGCAAACGCCGATCCCGGGGCAGCAGGTGTATGTCGGAGTCGGGCCTCTCGGCAATGGCACCAAGATCGCACCCGTTCCTCAGCGCACCCCGAACGACTTCGGCCAGTGGGGCCCGCGCATCGGCCTGGCTTGGAATGTTGCGGGAACCGCACATCCAACCGTCGTCCGCGCCGCTTGGGGCTTGTACTACGCCCAGACACCCACGATTTTCTTCCCCCAGGTTTCCAACGGCGGCGGTTCGAAGTCTACGACGCTGTTTTGCGTTCCCGCATTCGGTTGCGCCCCGCCAAGCGGAGTCCCCTATAACTTCCCTTCGACTCTCTCTCAGACCTCCAGTGAATTGTGCACGCTCACCTCGCCCGCGATCGGATGTCCCGCCATCGAGTACACCGATCCGAGCTTCCGCAATCCGCGAGTCTCCAACCTCACGGTGGGTGTAGAGCACAAGTTCTCCAGCGACTGGTCCGTTTCGGTGAATTACGCCTTCATGCATTCCTCTCATCTGAAAACAGGCGGATTCAGCACTTCCAACTGGCAACGCAATGTCGTGCCGCTGGGAACGGACCAGTTTGGCCGCGCCATCCTCGCCGCCGTGCCCGCATCGGGAGCGTGTCCCCAGGATGCCCTGGTATTTCCGGACGAACCTTTGCCGCTCGATTGCTCGCTCACGAACTTCGTCGGTGCGCTTTCGCTTGCGAGCTTCAGCCGCGGGAATTATCACGAAGTTGTAGCCAGCGTGAATAAGCGTTTCTCTCGCCGCTACCAGTGGTTCGCCAACTACACGTGGTCGCGCAATTACAGCAACGATTCCAGCGAGCGCGACACCGATACTTTCTTCGGCGCGCAAGATCCCTTCAACATTGAAATCGATTACGGCCGCAACGGCCTCGACATCACCCACCAGTTCAAATCCGGCATCGTCGCGGAACTCCCCTGGAGCGTCACCTGGAGCTCGAACTTCATCGCGCACAGCGGCTTGGCCTACCCTGCCTATTCTTCGGCTGACATCAACGGCGACGCGGTGGTTAACCAGTTCTCGAACAATGACCGCCCGGTCGTCCAGATTGGCAGCGGAAAGCCGTTTTTGTTGACGCGGTACCCCGCGCGCCAGCCGGACTTCTTCACCTGGGATATGCGTCTCACCAAGGATTTCAAGCTCGGCGAGCGTTATTCCGTCCGCCTCGTCGCCGATATCTTCAACGTGACCAATCGCGGCAATCTGTATTCCAACCCCGACAACTCAGGTTTCATAACCCTGTTCGACCCCATCGATCCAACTAAGACATGCGGAGGTCCAGGATCAAGTTTCACTCCTCCCGCACCGGGAGCCGTAGGCTTATTGTGTGCCCCACTGAAGGCCATACCGACGCCGAGCAATACGCCGGGATACCGTGTCCTCGACGAAATTTCTCCCGGCAGCACGCCGTTCGCCGCCCAATTCGGCGTCCGCTTCCAATTCTGATCCGCCTTTCGCGTTATTCGGAGGGGCGCAGCATGCTGCTGCGCCCCAGCTTGGCGCACACACGCCAATCTCAGGGCTTTTTTATTTTCAAGCCTTTCCGCACTCTCTTGGCAAAATACCGCGGGGTGGGGGGGAGCTGTTGACCAAGAACCGCTCTCTCTGGAAAACTCTCCGGCGAGGAACTACCGCATGAAACGAATCTGCGCTTTGCTTCTACTAGCGTTGCTTGCCGCCATCGTTGCTCTGCCCGCCCAGGCTCAGAGCAAGCGCAAGGTGATCATTGATCAGGACGCGGCAGGGCCCGGCGGAACGGACATGCAAGCTATCCTCGCGGTGGTTAACTCTCCTGAGACAGAGGTTTTGGGCATCACTGTCCTGACCGGCGATGCCTGGCGCGACGAAGAGGTCGCCCACACGCTCCGCCTCCTCGAAATCATCGGCCGCACTGACATCCCCGTGCTTCCTGGCGCCGTCTTCCCGCTCGTCAATTCCAAGGAGTACATCGTCAAGTGGGAAACGCTGTACGGCAAAGTCGTGTATCAAGGCGCGTGGAACTTTGCCCAGCGTCACCCCGTTCACGGGCCGTGGGAAATTCCGCCGATGCCGGAAGGCTCTCCCACAATCAAAGCTTCAACCGAGGACGCCCCCCACTTCATCGTTCGCATGGTTCATCAATATCCCCACGAGGTCACGATCTACGCCGCCGGACCCATGACCGACCTTGCTCTGGCTATCGCGCTCGATCCCCATTTCCCGGAGCTCGCCAAAGAGTTGATCGTCATGGGCGGCAGCCTCAACCCGGTCACTGACGACCCTGAGTTCAGCCTCACGCCGCGCCGCGAATTCAATTTCTGGATGGACCCCGAGGCTTCGCGCGCTGTTCTCCATGCCCACTGGCCGCGCATTGTTCTCACGACGGTGGACATCTCCGTCAAGACGCGCATGGAAAAGAGCCTCATCGGGCAAGTCGCCAAGAGCCCGACGCCCGCGGCACAGTACGTTGCCAAATACGCCGAGGCGAACTATCTCTGGGACGAACTCGCCGCCGTATCCTGGCTCGATCCCAGCATCATCACCAAGTGGCAGAAGCTCTACATTGACGTCAACGTCGATCACGGTGCGGGTTATGGCGACACACTGGCGTGGGCCCCCGGTAATCAGCCAGGAATGGGCGAAGCACTCGTCGAAGTGCAACGCGACCTCGACAAAGAAAAGTTCTATAAGGAGTACGTCGAACTGCTCACGCGCCCCACGCCGAATGCGCGTCCCGCGTCAGGGAAAGGGAACTGACTGCTCTTGAGCCTCCCGGCTGTGAATGAAGGGGCGGACTTTAGTCCGCCAAGATTTTGTAGCAACGCCCTTCAGGGTGGCATCTTGGCTATGGCAGGGGAGCTGCACTCGAAGATGCTGCTTCGAGAGCCCGTTTGTAATCGGCGTCATCAGGCGCTAATTCCAACGCTTTGCGGAAGGCCGCCAGCGCGTGCGCACGGTCTTTGCGCTTTGCAAAGATGCGCCCCATTTCAAAATATGCGTCGGCTTCCTTCGGGTTAATCTGCGTGACTTTTTCAAATGCAGCGAGCGCCTCATCGTCTTGGCCCTGGCTCCCGGCGATGACGCCTTCGACGTACAAAAAATCCGGCTGGTACGGCTGGATCGCGAGGGCCCGCGCGATGGCCTCCCGGGCCTTCTCCGTTTCATGCCTCGAGAAGAAAATTTTCGCCTGCTGCGCGTACGCGAAAGCGTTTTTTGCGTTTTTCTCCAGCGCCTGTTGCAAAAGTTCGAGCGCCTCTGGGAATTTGTTTTGCCGCGCCAGTTCGTTCGCGTGTTCGTATAAATGCGTTGATTGGATTTCGTTTTCCGCCTGCCGGCGTTCTTTCTCAGAAGCCGAGGTAAATTCTTCGCGCGCGCCGCGCGCAAGGTCCGCCTGGCCCGCGCAGGCGTACGCGTTGGCGAGCAGATACAACGCCTGAGTGTCGAGTGCCGGCGGGTTTTCCGCTGGGTGCAGAGTTTCCGCCGCCCGAGGGCACTGTTTCAATCGAATCAGAATCTTGGCGAGTAACATTCGCGTGCGCAAGGAGTCCGGCTTCGCGGCGAACGCTTTTTCCGCATCCGCGAGCGCGTCCTCATTTTTGCCGCTGTCGGCCAGAGTTTGTGCGCGCATGAAACGCGCAAGCTCGTTTGCGGGGTCCAGCGCCAGCGCCATTACAAATTGCGCGAGCGCCGCTTCATTCTCTCCCTTGCTCAAATACGCGGTGCCGAGGAGATTTCGAGCGCTCACATCAACGGGAGCCAGCTCCACTGCGGCTTGCAAGGCCTCGATCGCAGCGTCGTAGGTCTCTGCTTCGATCTCGAAGCTGCCTAGCGCTTTCAGTACGGAAGTGTTCTTCGGGTGGTGCTTGCGCGCGGCGGCAAACGCGGCGCTTGCCTGCTCGTTGTTGTGCACGCCGCGGTACGCTTCGGCAAGTCCTAGCTCGGCCGCCTCATCGCGCGGAGCCAGCAGCAACGCCTGCCGATACGCGGCAATGGCACCGGGGAAGTCACCGATCTTCGCCAGGCGTTGCGCTTCTTCTACGATGAGTGCAGGATGGGCCGTACTTGGTTTCGCTTGGGGCGGAGATGACAGCAAAGGTGGAGAAAAAAAGGAGGACGAAAGAGCGAGCAGAAACAGGCCGGCAATTGCGGGTTTGTTCATCGACTGCCAATGCAGAGAACGGCTGCCAAGCAAGATATTTCCATCATTTCACGAGGCACCACTGTTTGATGGCCACTCTACTTTGGCGCACTGGTGCGCCCAAGGCAACTCTGATGCCTCTCTCAGAGCCGGTAGAAGAATCGTCTGACGGCGGACAGAACGAAACATTCTCACGAATCCAACGTCTTAACCAATTGGAAGGGTGTGGTGGTATCGACGGGGTGGGTAGTCCTACGCGGAAGCTCTTCAAGAATCAGCACATCCGCCGGCAAGGTGTGGCTGCCCTCGCCAGGAATCAGAGCACGCCTCGCCCGCACCGCTCTGGGGTAACGGGGAGTCATTTTCAGTCCAAGAAGGGAGACAGGTATGAACCGTAGATTCCGAGTTACATGGATCGCGCTGAGTTTGCTGATCTGGACGACCGCGGCGCCGGCGCGGAGCGCGTCTGCGCAGCATCCCACAACGCCGCAGGACACCGGAAAGGCCGCCAAAGATACGCAAGCGGCAGCCAAGCCGGATGACGCCAAGAAAGCCGAGGCGCCAAAACCCGGGGAGGAGAAGACCTTTGCCGAGGTTATAAAAGACATGGAGGTGAAACAGGGCCTTTTCACCTTCTACTACAAAGCCGACGAGAACAAGCTGCTGATGGAGATCCAGCCGGGCCAACTCGATAAGGTATTCATGTTCGCCGGAACGACCGAACGCGCCATCGGCGAGCGGGGCCTGTATGCTTCCCAGCAGGGCGGAAGTTTTCCTTTCGTTTTCCATCGGGTTGGGAAGAGTGTCCAGTGGGTGGAGAAGAACGCGAGTTTCGCGGCGGCACCCGGGACGCCTGCGGCGCGTTACACAGAACGGTCATTTCCGGACGCGATTCTGGGATCGGCGAAGATCGCTTCGAAGCCGCACCCGGAGCGGAACAGCGTCCTGGTGGACACGGCGGAGCTGTTCGTGAGCGACCTGCCCGGGTTCGCGCCCGCACTCAACCAAGTATATCAACCAACGAATTATAGATTTGAAAAAACAAGCAGCTGGGTCGGAACATTGAAGACCTTTCCGGAAAACGTGCTCCTCGACGTGTGGCTGCACTACGTAACGGATAACCCGCGCACGCCTTCCGTCACGCTAGCGGATCAACGAAGCGTTCCCCTGCTGGTGAAATACGACATTTCGGCAATCCCGGAAACGGGCTACAAACCGCGCCTAGCCGATGACCGCGTGGGACAATTCTTGACGGTACACCAGGATTTCACCTCTGACCGGCCCGTCTCGCCGTACACGCGCTACATCAACCGCTGGCAACTGGAAAAGGCGGACCCGAACTCTCCGTTGTCTCCGCCCAAGCAGCCGATCGTTTTCTGGCTGGAGAATACGGTTCCAGTGGAGTATCGCCCGTGGTTCACCGAGGGCGTGCTGCTGTGGAACAAGGCGTTCGAGCGAATCGGGATCAAGGACGCCATCGTGGTGAAACAGCAGCCGGATGATGCAGATTGGGAAGCCGCGGACACGCGCTACAGCACGATCCGGTGGTTTGCTGGTGTGGATGCGACGTTTGCCGTGGGGTGGTCCCGCGCGAACCCGTACACGGGCCAAACCTATGACGCCGACATCGGTTTTGCCGAGGGAATCATCCGGTTCACCCGGCGCGACGCCGAGGAATTCATCGAACCAGTCGTTTCGGCGTCCCTCGAAGAGGCACCTGCCCCGGCGCTTTGGGGCCGGCACGCGCTCTTGCGCTGCGAGTACGCCGAAGGGCTGGTGCAGCAAGCCGGACTCGGGATGTCCGTACTCGAGGCCCGCGGCGAGTTGCGTCCGGAGGTCCGAGAAAAAGTCATGCACGAATTCATCGTGGAGGTGACCGCACATGAAGTCGGTCACACTCTCGGTTTGCGTCACAACTTCCGCGCCAGCACGATCCTGGGCGTCAAGGAGCTGAACGACCTAAAAAAGACGGAAGAGATCGGGCAAACAGGGTCGGTGATGGACTACAACCCTCTGGTTGTGGCGGCGAAAGGGGATAAACAGGGCCATTTCTTGACGCCGACCCTCGGCCCTTACGATTACTGGGCCATCGAATACGCATACAAGCCGATTCAAGGGGATGAGAAGGCCGAGCTGGCCAAGATTGCCTCCCGCGTAGCCGATCCTATGCTGCCTTATTCGACCGACGAAGACGCTTTGGGGACTTATTCGCCGCTGGCGATCGACCCACTGGTGAATCAGTTCGATCAATCCAGCGACCCGCTGGCCTATTTCAAACAGGACATCGGAACGATCCATGAACTATGGGGATCGATGGAAAGCAAGCTGACAAAGCCCGGCGAAGGCTATCAAGTCCTGCGGCGGAGCATGGGCCGGTCCATCGGCGAGTACAACCGTGCGTTGCTTACTTCCTCGAAATATATCGGGGGGATCTACCACGTGCGCGACCACGTAGGGGACCCCAATGGTCGTCCACCGTACACCGTCGTGCCCGCGGTCAAGCAGCGCGAGGCGCTGGAATTCCTGCGCACCAACGCGTTCAGCGAAAAGTCCTTCCAACTGCCGCCGGGTCTGCTGAACAAGCTGGCGATTGAGCGGCAAGAAGGGCTGGACTTCATCTCCTACTTCACCGTGCAGCGCATCGATGAACCGTGGCACGACATCGTGCTCGCGTTGCAACGCAACGTGCTGAACCGGCTCTACCATCCTGTTCTGCTCAACCGGGTTCTGGACAATGAACTGCGGTTCGCGGCAAATGAGAAGCCCTTCACGATGGCCGACATGTTCCATGGCCTGGACACGGCGATTTGGTCCGAGCTGGATACCAGTCCCGCGAAAATCAGCAGCCTGCGGCGCAACCTACAGCGCGAGCAGCTCAAACAACTGGTGCGCTTGACGCTCCGCCCGGCTCCAGGGGGTGGGGGACCTCCCCCCGTCGGGGTTGTTTTCCCCATTCCGCCGACGCCTCGGCCGCCCGAGGACGCCACCACGCTGGCTCGCGCGAGCCTCGCGAGCATTCATGGGAAGATCAAGCAGGCGCTGGCGAGCGGGAAAGTTACCGACCCGACGACCAAGGCGCATCTGGAGGAAACGCAAGCCCGCATCGCCGCCACGCTCCAGGCACAGGTGGAGAAGACGGCGGAATAAGCGCAATTCAACAAATAGCAGTTCAAAAACGGCCTGCCCCGAACCGCCAGGGGCGGGCCGTTTTGCTTGAAAATCGGTTCAGAGCTCCGAGCGGCGCGAAGCAAACCGTTTTTCTCCCATAGCTGCCCTGGCACATTGAGCGGGCGACTGGCTTGATTGGCTGCAACCTTTCCCTGAGAATGGAGAGTTTACAGTCGCGGAAATTTCTGCGCGGCTGGCGCCACACCGGATGCGACGGGGAAACGAGTAGGATGACAGCGCACGATAATTCAGTAAAACGATTTGTTGCATACTTTTCGATGGAGATCGCGCTGGAGAACGCCATGCCGAGCTACAGCGGCGGCCTGGGCGTGCTGGCCGGCGACACCATCCGGGCTGCGGCGGACCTGCGGCTTCCGATGGTTGCAGTTTCGCTGCTCTATCGGAAAGGTTTTTTTTCGCAACATCTAGCCGAGGACGGCACGCAGACGGAAGAGCCCGTAGAGTGGCGGGTCGAGGACTTTCTGCAAGAAGAACCCACGCGGGTCAGCCTTCCGCTGGAGACTCGCCGTGTGGAGCTGCGCTGCTGGCGGTATTTGGTGAAGGGCGTGCGCGGGTTCGAAGTGCCGGTCTATTTTCTCGACGCGGATCTTCCCTCGAATCAGGAAGCGGACCGCAGCCTGACGGGCCAGCTCTACGGCGGAGATTCGTATTACCGGCTGTGTCAGGAAGTTTTGCTGGGAGTCGGCGGTGTGCGCATGTTGCGCGCGCTAGGCCACGAGGAACTCACGCGGTATCACATGAACGAAGGCCACGCAGCGCTGCTGGCGCTTGAACTGCTCGGGGAAGAGGCGCAGAAAGCGGGGCGGACGACCATCCGGGGCGAGGACATCGAGAAGGTACGCGCCAAGTGCGTATTCACCACACACACGCCGGTGCCCGCCGGGCATGACCGATTCCCGATCGAGTATCTCACCCGCGTGTTCCCGACGCAGAGCAGGTTTTTTGATCTCAAGGACGCTGCATCGGCAGTTCTGGTGAAAAGAGTCCTGCAAGCGGAGCAGAATTTTCCCGACTTGCAGGAAGCGGCGCGACTCGGCGCTTCGGTGAATATGACGTACCTGGCGCTGGGTCTCAGCACGTATGTGAACGGCGTGGCCAAACAGCACGGGGAAACTTCGCGGCAGATGTTTCCCGAAGTGCCTATCGAGGCGATCACCAACGGCGTGCACGCCGGGACATGGACGGCACCCGCATTTCAACAACTCTTTGACAGAATGATCCCCTACTGGCGAGAGGACAACTACAGCTTGCGCAGCGCTCTGGGGCTGCCGCCGGAGGAAGTGTGGTCATCGCACCTGATTGCCAAGCACGAACTTCTCGAACGCGTGCGCGAGAAATCCGGGCTGCGGCTGGAGCCGGATGTCTTTACGATTGGATTTGCGCGACGCGCGACGGGCTACAAACGCGCGGACTTGATTCTTTCCGATTTGGACCGTTTGCGCCAGATCGCGAAAAATGCGGGCCACTTCCAAATCATTTATGCGGGCAAAGCGCATCCAAATGACGGGGGCGGCAAAGAGATCATCCGGCGCATTTTTCAAGCAAAAAAGGCGCTGCGGAAAGCGGTTCCGGTCGTATTCCTCGATGAATACAACCTCGAACTCGGCGGGAAAATTACATCCGGTGTGGACCTATGGCTGAACACGCCGCAGTTTCCGCTGGAAGCTTCGGGAACGAGCGGGATGAAGTCGGCGCTGAACGGCGTGCCGAGTTTGAGTATTCTGGACGGCTGGTGGGCAGAAGGCCACATCGAGGGAGTCACGGGATGGTCGATTGGAGAGGCGCGGCGGTCCGCGGGGCCCGCGGACCCAGCGACGGACAACAAGAAGGAAGCGGAAGCGCTGTACGCAAAATTAGAAAACGTGATTCTGCCGATGTTCTACAAGGAGCCGCGGCGCTACATCGAAGTGATGCAGCACGCCATCGCCATCAATGGGTCGTTCTTTAATACGCAGCGGATGGTGCAGCAGTACATCACCGATGCTTATCTGAGGTAACTTTTCCAGGCGGGCAAATCAGCGCAAGCGATTTTTGTAGACGGCCATGCCGACGGCGGCGTCCATGCTGATTTTTTCGAGCTGCTTGATTTCGGAGTGCGTCCGGATACCGCCGGCGGCGATGATGGGAAGGGAAGTTGCGGCGCGCAACTTGCGAAACCAATTCAAATTTGCGCCGCGCATCGTTCCTTCGCGGTCTACGTCCGTACAAAGAAAGCCGGCGCAGAAAGGCTCGAGCTCAGGCATCACCTCCTGCGGGCGCAGCGCCAGTTTGCGCTGCCACCCCTTAATCACGATGCAGCCTTTCGCTGTATCCAGAGCAACGATGATTCTTTTGCGGCCTGCATTTTTTTGGAGCGCATGCAAAAACCGCTGGTTCACTTTGCCACGGCGGAAGGCGGCGCTGCCAATGATGATTTGGTCCGCGCCCCAAGCGAGGATTTTTTTTGCGTTGGCTACGGTGCGAATGCCACCTCCGACGCGGACTCTTGGGCCATAGTGCTTGCGCGCATTTGCGCACAGTTTTTTGACTAGGCGGCGGTTGTCTCCTTTGCGCATCGCAGCGTCGAGATCGATCACATGCAGCCAGGGATAATTTCGAAATTTGTCGAGGAGCCCCATCACGTCGGAGACTGCGAGCTCGCGGCGGCGGCCATGAATGAGCTGCACGGCCTGGCCCTCCTGCAAATCGATGCAGGGAATCAGCAAGGCAGGCGAACCTCGACGCCGTGGGCTGCAAGATACTGTTTCAAATCGCGGATAGACTGCAGGCCGTCGTGAAAAATGGATGCGGCGAGGGCGGCGTCGGCTTCGCCGGCGCTGAAGATCTCGGCGAAATGCTCAGGAG
>WNFH01000898.1_pt1 | contig 19613 bp, 18 predicted proteins | sample 5400411 | NCBI WGS metagenome assembly WNFH01 (sample SAMN13153347, study PRJNA577476) | soil metagenome | isolation source: 200 cm saprolite under Douglas fir tree site 2 hole 3 | place: USA:California | collected 2015-04-18
TCCAAGATCTACCGTCACCCCACCTTCTACAAGGTGCCCGACGATGTCGGGAACATGTGATCCTTCGACTGCGCGCTTCGCGCGCGCTCAGGATGAGGGAAACCGAGTGTTGCTTCGAGAGTTGATGCCACGCTCCTCTGCTCCTCATACTGAGCGCCGCGAAGCGGCAGTCGAAGGACGCACGATGGATATGCCGCACCAATGACCGCCCCGCCCCTCTTCTCTTACACGCTGCGGCTCGCCGACAACGCGCTCATCCTCGGCCACCGCCTCTCGGAATGGATCGGCCATGCGCCGCTGCTCGAGGAGGAGCTGGCGCTGGGCAATGTCGCGCTCGACCTCATCGGCCAGGCGCGCCCGCTCTACGCTTATGCCGGCACGGTCGAGGGCCAGGGCCGCGACGAGGATTCGCTCGCCTATCTGCGCGACGCCCACGATTTCCGCAACATCCTGCTGGTCGAGCAGCCCAACGGCGATTTCGCCGTCACCATCATCAGGCAATTCCTCTATGCCGCCTTCATGCACCCCTTCTGGCGCGCGCTCGCGCGCTCGAGCGATGCGACGCTGGCGGCGATCGCCGCCAAGGCCGAGAAGGAGGCCGCCTATCACCTGCGCCATGCCAGCGAATGGCTGATCCGCCTCGGCGACGGCACGGCGGAGAGCCATCGCCGCGCCCAGGCCGCGCTCGACGAGCTCTGGCCCTATGCCGGCGAGATGTTCGAGAGCGACGCCGTCGAGCAGGCGCTGATCGCTCAAGGCATCGCCGTCGACCCGACATTGCTCCAGGCCGAATGGGAGCGCAGCGTCGATAGCGTGCTCGCCGAAGCGACGCTGGCGCGCCCGACAGCGGGGTGGATGCAGAGCGGCGGACGCAGCGGCCGGCACTCCGAGCATCTCGGCCATCTCCTCGCGGAGATGCAGTTCCTGCAGCGCGCATATCCGGGAGCGACCTGGTGAGCGGCGCGGCGGGCTTGCGCGAACGCGCCTGGGCGGCGGCGGCGCGGGTGGTCGATCCCGAGATTCCCGTGCTGTCGATCGCCGATCTCGGCGTGCTGCGCGACGTGCGCGTCGCCGGCGACACGGTCGAAGTGGTGATCACGCCCACATATTCCGGCTGCCCGGCGATGCGCATGATCGAGCTCGAGATCGAGGCGGCGCTGCGCGCCGCCGGCATCGACAAGCTGCGCATCGCCACCCTGCTGTCGCCGGCCTGGACCACCGACTGGCTGAGCGACGAAGGCCGGCGCAAGCTCGCCGAATACGGCATCGCACCGCCCCAGGGCGCCGTGTCGCGCCGCGCCCTCTTCGGCGCCGACGCCGTGGCCTGCCCGCGCTGCGGCTCGGCCGAGACCGAGCGCCTCGCCGAATTCGGCTCGACCTCGTGCAAGGCGCTCTACCGCTGCCGCAGCTGCGCCGAGCCCTTCGACTATTTCAAATGCCATTAGCGATGCGTGCACGCCTCACTCCCCACCCCGCCCCATGACTCCCCACTTCCACCGCCTCGCCATCGCCGACATCCGCCGCGAGACGGCGGACTCCGTCTCGATCGCCTTCGCCATCCCCGCAGCGCTGCGCGATGCCTACCGCTTCCAGCACGGCCAGAACGTCACGCTGAGGATGACGTTGGACGGCGAAGAGGTGCGGCGCTGCTATTCGATCTGCTCGGGCCTCGACGAGGGCGAGCTCAGGATCGCCGTCAAGAAGCAGGAAGGCGGCGTATTCTCCGGCTTCGCCAACGATACCCTCGCGCCCGGCGACGCGATCGAGGTGATGACGCCGAGCGGCAATTTCACTACGGCGCTCGATGCAGCGGCCGCGCGCGTCTATCTCGGCATCGCCGCGGGCTCGGGCATCACGCCGCTGTTGTCGATCATCACGACCGTGCTGGCGCGCGAGCCGATGAGCCGCTTCTTCCTGCTCTACGGCAACCGCACGACCCAGAGCATCATGTTCCGCGAAGCGCTCGAGCAGTTGAAGGACCGCTTCCTCGACCGCCTCTCGGTGACGCATGTGCTGAGCCGCGAGGCGCAGGACGTGGCGGCGCTGAGCGGCCGCATCGACGCCGCGAAGATTGCGCTCTTCCTGCGCGGCATCGTGCCCGCCGCCAGCATCGACCATGCCTTCATCTGCGGCCCGGCGGCGCTGCTCGACGCCGCCGAGCGCACGCTCGCCGCGCTCGGCGTGCCGCCCGAGCGTGTCCATGTCGAGCGCTTCACCATCGACGGCGCCCCGGCGCCGCGGCGGCCGCCGCCGCGCGCCGATGCCGCCCTCGCGCCGCGCGCGGTCGCCGCGGCCGAGGCGCTGATCGACGGCATCCGCCACCGTTTCCCGGTCGGCGCGGATCAGTCGATCATCGAGGCGGCGGAGGCGGCGGGGCTCGAGCTGCCCTATTCCTGCCGCGGCGGCATGTGCTGCACCTGCCGCGCCCGCCTGGTCGAGGGCAAGGTGGCGATGGAAGTCAACTATTCGCTCGAGCGCTGGGAGCTCGAGGCGGGCTATGTGCTGACCTGCCAGTCGCGGCCGACGACGCCCAAGGTGGTGCTCGACTACGACCAGATGTGATGCTGTTCCCGTCCACTCGCTCGGGCCGCGATGAGGGAGTTGTCGGCACGTCCGGATGTCTGGCAATAATCGAGCGCAGCCGAGGGAGAGCGGGCAGCATGGTCATCAGCCGACGCAGGATCCGGGTGGATTGGGGGCATTGCGATCCCGCCGGCATCGTCTTCTATCCGAATTATTTCCGCTGGTTCGACGAATGCACGTCGGCCTTGTTCGAGAACGCCGGCCTGCCGCTGCCGCTTCTCTACCGCGCGCACGGGCTCAAGGGCTTCCCGCTGCTCGACGCGCGCGCGAGCTTCGCGGCCTCGGCGAGCTTCGGCGACGACCTCGACGCCGAATCGAGCGTCGTCGAATGGAACGCCAAGACACTGAAGATCCACCACCGCTTCCTGCGCGGCGCGACGCTGGCGGTCGAGGGCTGGGAGCTCAGGATCTGCGTCGTGCCGCATCCCGAAGACGCCGCCCGCATCAAATCCGCGCCGATCCCCGAAGAGGTGAAGCGCCGCCTCGGCGGCTAAGCCAGAGGCGCGGGCGCTGTCCGGCGCCCGTCTCGTTTTGGGCGGGCGCAAGGAAGCGCGCTAGGCTAGGCAATCACCCGCAACAACGCGTGACCGCCATGGACCTGCATACTTTTCGCCAATCGCTGGCGCAGGCGGAGCCGCCGCCGGGCCTCGGCGTCGCCGCGCGCGGGCTGTGGTGGGACGCCAAGGGCGATTGGGACAAGGCGCATGGCTGCGCCCAGGAGCAGGACGACGCAGCGGGCGCCTGGGTGCACGCCTATCTGCATCGCAAGGAAGGCGATGCGGGCAACGCCGGCTATTGGTACCGCCGCGCCGGCAAGGCGCCCGCGACCTCATCGCTCGCCCAGGAGTGGGAAGCGATCGCGCGCGCCTTGCTCGAGGGCGAGTAGCCGATCAGGCCCGGCGTGGCACCGCCGAGAGCGGGGCCGCCGCGGCGGCCTGTGACGCCCCTTGCGCCTGGACCTTGCCGGAAATCTCGCCGCCGCGCTCGATCTCGATCTGGTTGTAGTTGACCTCGGCCGCGATCTTGCCGCTGGCGTGGATCAGCAGGCGGCCGCTGGTGCTGAGGTCGCCTTCGAGACGTCCGCGGATCTCGGCATTCTCGACCGACGCGGAGCCGGTGAAGAGACCGCCCTCGGCGATGTAGATGTCGCGGCAGCCGGCGATGTTGGCCTTGACCGTGCCCTCGACCACGAGGCAGTCGCACGACTTGATCTCGCCGGAGAAAACGATGCCGCGGCCGACCACCAGCTTGCGGATCGCGGTCTGCGCCGCCTCCGCGGCCTTGGCGGCCGACTGGTTCGGCGTGATCGGCGCCATGGCGCCTAGAGGCTTGAACGTACTGGTCATAATGCCGGTCCCCTCGTCTGGGCGATATGGTAAAGAATGGGCCACACTACTCCTTTCCCGCGCGCCCGTCCGGGGCAAATTTGGTATGCCGCCGTCGTCGCGACCGAATCGACCTCGCCGGCCCGCGCCTGCGACCCGATGGCGCAGGCTCGCCGGTTCGCGATCGGCGTTGGAATGGGCGATTGAACTCCGGGCAATCTGGAAGGCGGCAGTTGCGAGGACAGATCCCGCGCGATCTTTTGTAACGGCGCCATCTTAACTGGCCAGCGCCGCGATGAAGTCCGCCTCGTGCAAGCGCGACTCTGATGCTCCGCTTCCCGAGGCGATGCGCGCGTTACTCGCGGAGATGCCGCGCCTTGCCCCGCACAGATCGGCCGAGGTCGAAGGCAAGCCGTTGGTCGCCGGCGCGCGCGTCACCGGCGGGCCAGCTTTGGCGGCGCCCGTACCGGTTCGTCGGAAATAGAACCTTGACGCGGCGACGCCCGGATGATTATGACCAATGGTTGACAAATAAACCAACGCGGGTCAACCGCGGATGGCACTGGCGCGTGCTCAAGACAGTCCGCTGCGGCGGAGGGGAGGATGCGATGACATTCGCCGAACATTTCACCGGCGCGAACTCTCGAGATTCAAAGGCCAGGCGGCGTGCTGGCGCCGTGGCGGCGCGGCTTGGCGCCGCTTCCTGTCTGGCTATCGGCCTCGTACTGGCACCTTGTTACCTGGGTAAGACGGCATTTGCGCGTGATGGCGATGACTCACCACCGGTCCCCTGGACCGGACCCGTACCCAAGGCCCATTGCGGTCCTCACGACCGTACCGAGAGCGGGCTCCAGGGCAGCACGACCTTGGCCGAACGCTTCGGCGGCGCCGCCGATCGCGGCTTCAACTGCAACCTCGAGCTCGTCGGCCAGACCCAGGGCGAGGGCACGAGCTGGCAAATGGCCTGGTCCGGCGACTGCGCCTATTACGACACCGCCAACAGCCCGCAGCAGCAGCATTTCGGCGTCGTCGTCGTCGATGTCGCAGATCCCCGCCATCCCAAGCCCGTCAACTACATCGACAGCGTCACCATGCGGGATCCTTGGGAATCGCTGCACGTCAACCAGAAGCGCAAGCTGCTCGGCGCCGTCGAATCCGAGAACGGCACCGGCATCGGCAACGGCTTTGAGGTCTACGACGTCTCCGATTGCCGACACCCCGTGCTCAAATCCAGCATCGAGCTGCCCAACAGCCACGGCCACGCCGGGAACTGGTCCCAGGACGGCGAGACCTATTATGCGACCAACGGCTTCCGCGGCGTCGGCGGCATCATGCCGGTCGTGGCCGTTGACGACCCCGCGAACCCGAAATGGCTGCTCGACTGGCAGTTCAACGGGAACGGTCGGGCGCACGACACCAACACCAACGCGGACGGCACGCGCGAATACAGCCCGCAGCCCGGCTTCCTCACGGCGCCCGTCGGCTCGAGCTCGTTCGGGCCCGAAGGCCTGATCATCCTCGACACCAGCGACTTCAAGGCCCGGCTGCCCAATCCGCAGATGCGGATCGTCAGCACGCTGTTCTGGCAGGATGGCGGCCAAGCTCAGCAGGCGCTGCCGATCACCATCGGCGGCAAGCCCTATCTCGCCTTCACCCAGGAGCTGGGCTCGGCCGGCTCGGGTCCCGCCGCGCGGGCCTTTGCGTGCGCGCAAAACTTGCCGCCCTTCGGCTTCACCAAACTCATCGACATCAGCGATGAACGGCATCCGAAGGAGGTGGCGAAGCTGATGCTCGAGGTGCACGATCCCGCGAACTGCGCGACGACCTTGCCCGAAGCCTTGAATCCCGGCTTCGTCTACGACAGCCACTACTGCAACGTCGACAATGCCAAAGACGCCAAGGTCCTGGTGTGCAGCTATTGGGAATCAGGCCTGCGCGTTTTCGACATCCGCGATCCCTACCATCCGCGCGAGATCGCCTATTACAAAGCGCCGGCGCAGCGCACCAAGGTCCTGCCGGGATCGAATTTGTGGAAGCGCACGGTCGCGGCCAATTTCGACCGCACCGCGGACTGGGCCTCCTCGTTCGTCCGCATCCGCAAGCACAAGGGCGAGGTCCACATCTGGTTCACCTCGCAGGACAATGGCTTCCAGGTCGTGCGCTTCACCAACCGCGAGGCCCTCGGCGAGGAGCTTCTCGAGGAACGCGACGGCGATGACCGCGACGGCGGCGACCGCGATTAGCCGGGTCAGATCGCGCGCAGCCCTCAGCACCTCGCGGTGATGTCATGGAAGGGATCGGGCACCGCCCGGTCCCTTCCGCTTCGCCGGGTCAGGTTGGGCCATTCGATGGTCAGACGCGGTGCGATTTCGGCAGCCATCGCCGCGTTGCTTCTCGCCGGTCGCGTCGACATCCACGGCGCCGAGCACGGCCATATCGACGTCGCGGCGCTCGAGGTTGAACCGCGATGAAACGCGCGGCCGTCCCTGCGGCGCTGCTCGCCGGCCTCGGTCTGCTGCTGCCGGGTGCCGCCCAGGCACATTCCTTCGTCGAACCCTACACGCTGCCTGTGCCGTTCTGGCTCTACCTCTATGCCTGTGCGGCAACGCTGGTGGTCACCTTCGCCGCGATCGGCTATTTCGCGAGCGCGCCGACGGCGCGCCGCGCGCCGCGCGGCGTCGATCTGCACGCACCGGGTCGCGTCGGCGCCGTCGCTGCGCGCTGGGCACTCAGGCTCCTGCGCGCCGGCGCCATGGGTTGCCTGCTGCTGACGATGGTGGCCGGGCTCATCGGGACGCCGAGCCCGCTCGCCAACATCAGCATGACGCTGTTCTGGATCGGGTTCCTCCTCGCCTTCGCCTATCTGACGGCGTTCGTCGGCAACCTCTACCAGCTCGTCAATCCCTGGAAGGTCGCCATCGCCGGCGCGCAGGCGTGCGGGCTCGATTTCGCCCGGCCGCGCATCGCCTATCCCGCGCGGCTCGGCTTTTACCCCGCCTTCCTCTTCTACGTCGTGCTGATCTGGATCGAGCTCTTCTGGTTGCCGAAGCCCGCGACGCTGTCTTTGGTCCTCATCGCCTACAGCCTCTGCACCCTCGCCGGCGCCTGGCTCTTCGGAAAGGCGGTCTGGTTCGAGCACGGCGAAGTGTTCGGCGTCTTCTTCCGGCTGGTCGGCACGCTGGCTCCCGTCGCCTATGCGCCCCGCCCGGGCGAGCGCTCCTGCCGGCCGCGGCTCAGGCTGCCTTTCTCCGGCATGCTCGAGGAAAGGCCGGAACATCTGAGCCTCGTTCTCTTCGTGCTCTTCATGCTGTCGTCCACGACCTATGACGGCGTTCATGACACGGTCTTCTGGGTCGGGCTCTTCTGGAAGAACCTGCTCGCCCTGCTGCAGCCCTTCTGGGGCGCCGACATGGGCAAGGCGCAGGCGATGCTCGCGACCTGGTACACGCTCTATCAGCGCGCCGGCCTCGTGCTGTCGCCGCTGCTCTATTTCGCCGTCTACATGCTGGTGATGGCGGCGACGCGGGCAATCGCCAGGACCGCGATCCCGTTGCGCGAGCTCGCCCTGCAATTCGCCTTCGCCATCATCCCGATCGCCTTCGTCTACAATGTCACGCATTACTTCACGCTGATCCTGACGCAGCTGCCGCTGCTGCCCTATATCGCCAGCGATCCCTTCGGCTTCGGCTGGAACCTGTTCGGCATCGCGCCGGATTTCACGGGGCCCGCGCCGCTCGACATGGCGACCATCTGGCATACCGAGGTCGCGCTGATCCTCGCCGGCCATGTCGTGAGCGTGTGCCTGGCGCATGTCATCGCGCTGCGACTATTTCCGTCCCGCCGCCAAGCCGTGATCAGTCAATTGCCGATGCTCTTCCTCATGATGGCCTATACCATCATGGGCCTGTGGGTCCTCTCGCTTCCGCTTGCGTTGCATTGACGGGCGACGATGATGGCCGAACGATCGGGTAACGCCTGCCGCCACGTGAGGAGCCGCCGCCTGTTCCAAGGTTTCTGGCGCCGCTCGTCGATGCGAGTTCGGGTCACGATGATTCTGCCGATCGCCCTGTGCCTGGACCTTGGCGGCGCGATTTACGTCGAAGCGGAAGAGCCGTCCCTCGCGACGACGGCGGCCGCACCGGCGCCTGCGCTCGAGCCTCGGAACGGTGAACGCGCCAACCCACTCCTCGCACTTCCGCCGCTCGACAGCTTCGCCGAGGTGGTGAACCGGCCGCTCTTCGCCCGGACGCGCCGCCCCGCGCGGCTGCCTGCGGATGCAGCGACCCAGTCGCCGAGCGGTCTCGCGCTCATCGGCGTCATTCTGTCGAACGGCGAGAGCCGCGCTTTGATCGCGCACGGTCAGCCGGCGCGTATGGAGCGAGCCGTCGCGGGACAGGATGTCGATGGCTGGACCGTCGAAGCCATACGGTTCGATCGCGTTGTCTTGCAGCGTGCCGGCGTCCGTGCCGACCTGCGCTTTAGCGATCTGGCCTCGTCCACGGCATCGCCGGGTGCGCCGAACGCCACGCCGGCGATCGTTCCGACCACCGCTCCTCCCGAAAATCCGGGCGCTGACCACGAGGCGGCGGTGCAACAGTACATGGACGCCCATGGCGGCATGCTGCCAGCCGAGGCGCAATGATTCCAGAGATGAGCCGAGACCCGATGTCGCTGCAGCCGCGTTGGGCTGCTCTCTCTCAGCGGAAGGTGACGTAGAGCGGCGAGGTGTAGGCCTTGGCGTCGTCCACCTGGCGGCCGAGAAAATAGACCGGGCGGAAGCCATGCGGACCATTCTCCGGCGGCAGCTCGACCGTCCCGCTCACGTCGCGCGGCATCGGCGCTTGGCTCATCAGCTCCAGCGCCAGGAACAGGTCGGCGCCGCCCAGCGGCCGGTCGAGCCGCTTGGCGGCGAGCAGCTCGGCGCCATCAGCCTCCCAGGCGAAGCTCGGGCAATGCACGAAGGGATTGCCCTTGAGCGGATCGCCGACCTTGACATAGCCGTCGATCGTGCCCTCGACGCGGATGCGGCAGGAGGCGAGATGGCTCAGCTCGATCTCGATGCCGTCGGCATCGCCATAGGTGTCCGAGCGAAAGCCGATCTGCGTCGCGCCGACACGCCAAATCGTCTCCTCGAGATGCTCGAACCCGCGCGCGCGGGTCTGGTGGATCACGCCGTTGCTGATGGTGATGGTGCCTTTCCAGGCGGCCCAGCGGTAGCGGTCGCGGATGCGCGCCCCGCCCCAGCGGAAGCGGATCAGCCGGTCGGAATAGCCGGCCTCTTCCTGCAGATTGCGGCGCCAGAAGCAGCCGGTGTGATCATAGGCGGCGATCTCGTCCCAGCCGGCATCGCCGAGGAAGCGGTAGGCGATCACGGCCGGCCCGCGGTGATCGAACTCGTCGCCCTGCATGAAGGCGCCGCAGGAGGACAGCGCCACCAGGCGCTCGCCGGTGGTCGCCCAGCTGTGCCGCGCGCGCAGCGCCCGTCCGACCGTGCCGCGGTCGAGCCGGTCCGCGATCACGCCGGTGACGCCGCCCTTGGTGCCGAACACGGCGGTGCCGGGCACGCCGCCGCCGCAGCGGCCGCGATGCTCGTCGCCATTGGCCGCGGCGCCGAGCTTGTAGCCATGCTTCACGACATCCTCGAGCAGCCACGGGAAATGCCCCCAGGACGAGCCGATCTCGACCAGGCGCTCCAGCGCCGGGTGATGCCAGCCGAGATTGCAGCGGCGACCGCCGACATGCGGGATCAGGAGATGGCCCTCGGGGTCATGGGCGTAGGTCGCGTAGACTTCGTCGAGCGGCCAGGCGCCGGGCGTGAGCTCGGCGCCCTTCATGTCCTCGCTCCACTCGAACGAGCGGGCGACGTTGCCGTGGCGATCGAAGGGGAATTCGGGCTTGCCGTCATGGAGGAAGACGACGTTGTGGTCGCCGCCGGCGCAGGAATTGCCGCACCATTCCGTGCCGGGATAGCAGACGAAGGTTCCGTCCACATCGATGGCGTTGATGATCTCGACCGCCTTGTCCCAGCGCGCTTCGGTGATCTGAAAATCATTGGCGGTATAGCCGAGCACATCGAGGCCGGCGACGTCGCGGCCATAGGCGAGATTGTAGCTGGTGTCATTCGTGCCGATCGTATCGTCGGAGTGGACATGCAGATCGGCGTAGAACAGGCGCTCGGCGGGAGCGCGCTTGTCGATGGTCAGGTAGAAGGTGGCCGCCGGCACCGCGGGGGCATCGCGCAGCGTCGCCGTGATCGCCAGCTCGCCCTCGCGCGAAGTGGGCAGGTCGTCGACCAGCGCCACCGCCCAGCCCGCGCCGGCGAGCGGCACGGCGCGCGCATAGACCTCGGCACCGTCGAGGCGCGCGACGACATTGACGGTGCCGCCCCGGTTCCAGCAGGTATTGCCCCATTCGTCCTCGGCGCGCACGCGCAACGGCAGCTTGGCGCTGGGGCGGACGAGGCGCGAACCGACCATGACGAGCTGGCACGCGGCGCCCGGGACGATTTGCAGCACGACGTCGCCGGGGATCGCGGCGAAGCGCGAGGTGCCGACCGCGTCGATGTAGCAGCGGAAACGGAAATCCTTCTCGACGAAGGTCTGGACGCGCGTCCCCGGCCCGCCGAAGCGTTTGTCGCCGAGGCGGATGACGATGCGGTCGCCGGGATTGAGATAGCCGTCGACGATGTCGATGATGATGGCCTTCTGGAACGGCCTCTCATGGCCCTTCTGGTCGAAGCGGACGCTCAGCGACTGTACCGTCGCCGGTTCCTGCCCCGGCAGCAGCGGCCCCGCCTGATATTCGGCCGAGACGTAATTGGCGGCGCGGGGATCGCTGGTCTGGAACAGCGCCCAGTCGGAATAGAATTTGAACGTCGCCTTCATCCACGCGCCGTCGGCCAGGCCGGACGCGCCGACCTCGTAATCGAGCACGATCTCATGCCAGCTTCCCGCGACGATGCGATCGGCATGGCAGGTGACCTTGCCCAGGAACGGCATCGCCTTGGTCTTGTCGTAATAGCCCTGCGGCGCGACGTAGTCGCCGATGATGCGCCTGCGGTCGCTCTCGCTCAGCGTTTTCACGCGTTCCCTCCCGATCGCCGGCTCAGAACGGCCACGGAGCTGCCGGATCCCACACCGGCAAGCCCAGAAACGCGTACCAGGGAACCATCACGACGAGGGTGTAGACGACGCCGATGAGCGTGCTGCCGAGCCCGACCTTGGCATAGTCGAGCGTGGTGAATTTGTCGGAACCGTAGGCGATGACCGCCGCGGTGATCTGCGTCGGGAGGATGTAGGCGAAACTGTCGTTGTTGCACACCAGGGTGGCGAAGGCGACGGGATGGAGATGGAGCGCCTCGGCCAGCTTGTAGGTGATCGGCGCCAGCAGCGCGACCGCCGCGACGTTCGACAGCATGCCGAGCCGAATGACATGCGTGCCGAGGATGACGATCAGCATGGCGAGCCACCACGTCATGCCGCCGACGAGGCCGTGGACGTGCTCGGCCAGCCACGGCGCCAAACCCGATGACGACATGGCGCCGGTCAAGGTCAGCGCGCCGCCCAGCAGCAGGAACGTGCCCCACAGCGTGCTCCCCTCGATCGCCTTCCAGGTGAGCGGGAAGAGTCCGGGCGTGAACAGGATCATCATGCCGATCAGGCCGATGATGCCGAGCGCGTAGCTGTGCAGCTCGTAGATCGGGCTGCCGCGGCTCAGCAGGAACAACAGCGCGACGACGCCCAGGACCGCGATGAGCATGTATTCGCTCGCCGACATCGGTCCGAGCTCCGCGTGCATCTTGCGGATGCGCGCCGTGCCGCCGGCGATCGCGACGCCCTTGCAGCGGAAGAACCAGCGCACCCAAAAAAAAGTCAGCACGAACATGCCGAGATACGGGACGTTCAGCAGCATCCATTGCAGGTAGTTGATGTTGTATCCGTGCGTCGCATAAAGATTCACCAGGATCAGATTCGGCAAGTGCGCGGTCAGGATGAACATGCCGCTGATCATGCTGGCATAGACATGCGACTGGATGACGATGGCTTTCTGGCACTCGCGTTCCTGCGGCGTGCTGCCGAGGAGATTGGCGATGCCGAGGACGATCGGCAGCATGGCGGCGGCGCGGGCATTCGCCGCCGGGATGAAGAATGCGAGCACGATGTTGACGCCGAACATGCCCCAGATGACGCGGTCGACCGTCGAAGCATTGGTGCGCAGCAGGATCGCCGTGGCGATGCGGCGGTCGAGCCGCGTCAGTTGCATGATGGCGCCGACCATGAAGGCGAAGAGGCACAGCCAGACCACGTCGTTGGTGAAACCGCTGAACACCGCCGCCATGGGCGGCTGCGCCTCGTTGCCTTTCACCGTCCAGGGGACGGCATGGGTGACGATCAGCAGCAGCGGTATGGCGATGCCGGTGATGCCGACCGGCATCGCCTCCGTCACCCACATGATGCTCGCCCACACGACGATGGCGAGCACGGCGATGCCCTCATGCGACAGGCCCGGCGGCAACGGCGCATAGAGGACGGCGAAAAACAGGAACCAGGCGGCGATGAACCCGGGAATGACCCGCGCCGGGTTGCGGCCCGATTGTTCGATATTGTCGAACAGCGGATTGCGGCCCGGCAAGCGCGTCGGCGTCACGAACTCAACCAAGATGTTCTCCCCGGATATTGCGAATGCCGCGCCGCAGATGCATATCTCTGGAGTAGAACATTTGTTCCGTAAATCTATTATTAAGAGGACTGATCGCTTATTAGGGGCGCTGGCCGGACCAACAAGGATCCGACGGGGAGACGCCGCTTGATGATCTTTCGCTCGATCTCCGCCCGCCTCGTGCTGGCGATCGCCCTGGTCATGGGCGCGGCATGCATCGCCCTCACCTTCTTCTCGGACATGCAGCAGCGCTCGATCATGAATCTGGCGCTTCGGCAACAGCTGGAGCTGCACTACCAGAGCGCGATCGCCGCGCTCGACTACGAGGCACGCACCGCGCGCGCGGTCGGCGGGGTCATCGCGGCGCTGCCGCCGGTCAAGGAGCTCGTCCTCAACGGCGATCGCGACGGCGCTTTTCGCCTGCTCGGCCCGGCAATGGCGGCGCTGAAGAGCCAGGGCATCCCGATCGCCAACATCACCCTGCCGCCGGCGACGCTGTTCATTCGCCTGTGGGACCCCAAGGCCTTCGGCGACGACGTCTCCGCCCGCCGCAAGACGCTGGTGACCGCCAACACGCAGGCGATCCCCGTCGCCGGCGTCGAGCTGGGCCGCGACATCCTCAATATTTACGGCGTGACGCCGATCCCGCATGAGGGAAAGAGCCTCGCCGTCGTCGATGTCGGCATCTCCTTCGACCAAGCCTTCGTCGACCGGCTCAAGCAGCGCTTCGGCGTCGACATCGCCGTCCACACGCCCGATGGCGACAGCTTCAAGCGCCTCGCCGCGACGTTCACCGAAGGCTCGGCGGCGACCGAGGCCGAGATCAAGGCCGTGTTCGCCGGAAAATCGCTGATCCGCGACGCGCAGATCGGCGGTCATCCCGCCACCGTCTTCGTCGGGCTGGTCAAAGACTATTCCGGCAAGCCCGTCGCCGTGCTGCAGCTCGCCAAGGACACCACCGAATTCCAGACGGCGGCCAGCGCGGCGCGGCGCGATCTCATGGCGGGCACGGTGCTCGTCATGGCCGCGGCGATCGCGCTGGCGCTTCTTCTCGGCAGCAGCCTGGCGCGTCCGATCCGCAGGCTGACCCAGGCGGTGCAGCGCCTGTCCGGCGGCGAGACGAGCATCGCCATTCCCGGCGGCGAGCGGCGCGACGAGCTGGGCACGATGGCGCAGGCCGTCGAGGTGTTCCGAGCGGCAATGGTCGATTCCGATCGTCTCCGCCGCGGGCAGGAGGAAATCAAGGCGAAGGCGGAAGCCGACCGGCGCGCGGCGATGCGCAAGACGGCCGACGCGTTCGACGACACCGTCAAGCGCGTGGTCGATCACGTCGCCTCGGCCGCGGTCGAGATGCAATCCACGGCGGAAGCCATGTCGGCAACGGCCGAGGAGGCGAGCCGGCAGATGACCGCCGTGTCTGCCGCGGCCAGACAGGCCGCCGTCGGCGTCGAGACGGTGGCGAGCGCGGCCGAGGAGCTGTCCCAGTCCATCGCCGAAATCGCCCGCAACGCCGAGCAATCGACCCGGATCGCGCAGCAGGCCAATATCAGAGCCGAGCGCACCGGACAGGCCGTCGACGGCCTGGCCCGCGTCGCACAGAAAATCGGCGACGTGGTCCAGTTCATCGACGAGATCGCGAGCCGGACCAATCTCCTCGCGCTCAATGCGACGATCGAGGCGGCGCGCGCCGGCGATGCCGGCAGGGGCTTCGCCGTCGTCGCCGGCGAAGTGAAGGCGCTCGCCACGCAAACCGCGACGGCCACCCGCGAGATCCGGGCGCAGATCGACGGGATGCAGGGGGCCACTCACGAGATGGTCGATGCCATCAAGGAGATCACCGGCACGATCACCGAGATCAACGAGCTGGTCAGCGCCATCGCCGCGTCGGTCCAGCAGCAGACCGCCGCCACCGGCGAGATCGCCTCCAGCGTGCAGCAGGCGGCGCTCGGCACCAACGAGATTTCCCGCAACGTCACCGGCGTGACCCAGACGGCGTCGCATACCGGCTCCGCCGCCACCCAGGTGCTGGACGCGGCATCCGAGCTCGCGCGTCACGCCGAGACGCTGCGCAAAGAAGCCGTCGGCTTCATCGGCGGCTTGCGCGCGGCGTAAGCGAACCATCGCTCCCGCGCGAACGGCGGCCGGGGCGATCGGGATGGACGATCCTCGGCGCAGGCCCTACATACGTGCCATGCTCGCGCCCCCTCGCTCGGCACGGCCCCGCCCTCGCCTCGATTATCGGTGTCAGGGTTGAGCGTCGCGCAGCCCAGCCCGCCCCCGCCGCATCCCGCGAACGCGCCGCGCCCGCGCAATCTGGCGCCGCTGCTGCGCCTCCTCCACTTTCTGCGACCCTACCGCTGGCAGATCCTTGGCGCCAGCATCGCTCTGGTCGTCTCCTCGGCGACCGTGCTGCTGCTCGGCCAGGGCGTGCGCCATATCGTCGACCAGGGCTTGCGCGCCGGCGATGCGCACCTCCTCGACCGCACCGTCGAGGCGCTGCTCGCCATCGTCGCCGTGCTGGCGGTGTCGACCTATTGCCGCTTCTCCCTGGTGTCGTGGATCGGCGAGCGGGTGGTGGCCGATCTGCGCGTCGCCGTCTTCGACCGCATCGTCGCGCTGAGCCCGGCCTATTTCGAGACCACCAAGACCGGCGAGATCCTGTCGCGGCTCACCACCGACACGACGCTGCTGCAGACCGTCGTCGGCTCGAGCGTGTCGATGGCGCTGCGCAACCTGCTCATCCTCATCGGCGGCCTGATCATGCTCGTGGTGACCAGCGCGAAGCTGGCGGCGCTGGTGCTCGTCATCGTCCCCGCCGTCGTGGTGCCGATCCTGTTCTTCGGCCGCCGCGTGCGCAGCCTATCGCGGCGCTCGCAGGACCGCATCGCCGATGTCGGCGCCTATGCCGAGGAGATGATCAACGCCATCCGCACCGTCCAGGCCTTCACCCACGAGCCGCTCGACCGGGCGCGCTTCGCCGCGCGCGTGCAGGAGTCTTTCTCGGTCGCGATCGCGCGCATCCGCGTGCGCGCGCTGCTGACGGCGATCGTCATCCTGCTGGCGTTCGGCGCCGTCGCCTTCGTGCTGTGGGTCGGCGGCTATGACGTGATCGAAGGGCGCATGACCGGCGGCCAGCTCTCCGCCTTCGTCTTCTACGCCGTGCTCACCGCCTTCGCCGTCGGCACCATCTCCGAGGTGTTCGGCGATCTGCAGCGCGCCGCCGGCGCCACCGAGCGGCTCTTGGAGCTGCTGGCGACCGAGCCCGCCATCACCGTGCCGGCGCGCCCCGCCGCGCTTCCGGAGCCGGCGCAGGGCCGCGTCGCGCTCGACGCCATCACCTTCTTCTATCCCTCGCGCCCGGACCGGCCGGCGCTCGACGCGGTCTCGCTCGCGGTGGCGCCGGGCGAGACGGTGGCGCTGGTGGGCCCGTCGGGCGCGGGCAAGACGACGGTGTTCCAACTGCTGCTGCGCTTCTACGATCCCGCGCGCGGCCATGTGCGCGTCGACGGCGTCGACGTCGCCACCGTCGATCCGGCTTCCTTGCGCCGGCGCGTCGGCGTCGTCGCGCAAGACCCGGTGATCTTCAGCGGCTCGGCCTGGGAGAACATCCGCTACGGCCAGCCCGACGCCGATGACGCCGAGGTGCGCGCCGCCGCCGAGGCGGCGGCGGCGACCGAGTTCCTCGACCGCCTGCCCGACGGCTTCGACACGTTTCTCGGCGAGAAGGGCGTGCGGCTCTCGGGCGGGCAGCGCCAGCGCATCGCCATCGCCCGCGCCATCCTGCGCAACCCGCCGATCCTGCTCTTGGACGAGGCGACCTCGGCGCTCGACGCCGAATCCGAGCGTGCCGTGCAGCAGGCGCTGGCGCGGCTGGCCGCCGGGCGCACGACGCTGGTGATCGCGCACCGGCTGGCGACGGTGCTCAAGGCCAACCGCATCGTCGTCATGGACGAAGGCCGCGTCGTCGCCCAAGGCGCGCATCACGATCTGATCCGCCAGGGCGGCCTCTACGCCCGCCTCGCCGCGCTGCAATTCACCGACACCGCCGGCCCCCGCCCCGTGCTCGACGCCGCCGCATCGGCCGGCCGCAGCTCGCTCGGCTAGGGAGCGGGGTCATCGGCTCGACTAAACGGTTCGGCTCAACCGGCACCGCCGGCGCCACGCATAAGGGGGATTATGCGGACGTGTTACGAAGGCTCGACAGAAGTCGAGCCATCGATCCGCCCGTCTCACAAGAGAGTCTAGAGATTCTAGTTCTTGCTTTGGTGGTCTGCCTTCCCGGTGATCTTGTTGCCGAGGATCGAGAGGTCCTGCCCAAAGCCCTCCATCGTGTGACAGGACGAGAGGACGAATCCCGCCGCAAACACCAGAAGAATGAGAAGATTTGTTCTCGTCACGTGGCGCATCAATCATTCTCCCAAGTGCTGTGACTAGAAACTCAGCGTCACCGTTCCGCCGCCGCCCCAGTCGGGACTGCCGCTGGCAAAGCCATGTACCACGTAACCTTGGACCTTCCACCGCTCCGCAAACTGCTGTGTAAGGTACGCGGTGACCTCGCGTTGGGGAGAGGTGGAGGCGGATTGGCTCGCGTCGAGAATGATGCCGGCCCGCATCGCCGCGCTGATCTTGTAAGAGCCGCCGACTTCGCCGTAGACGACATTGTGGAGATCGATGCCGGAAGGCACGCCGATGACCCTGTAGCCGATTGAACCAAAAGCGGTGATCAACGCGGTTACCGACTGGGTCAGATCGACCTGCGCGGCATAGTCGTTCTCGCCGGTGCCGAGGCCCTTGCTCGCATCGGCGGTGCCGAACTTCACCTTGCCGGTGAGGTCAACCAGCGTGCCCGCGTTGGCCGCTTCAAAGACGTTGCGGGTCACCCCGGCCACGATGTCGCCGAGCCCGGACTGCGTTTTGCGCTGCCCCGCGGTTTTGCCTTTGACCTTGCCGATGTCGCGCACGACATCGCCCGGACCGGTCACGCTGATGAACGGGACCGTCAGCTTGAATAGCCACTTATCCACATTGTACGTGCCGGTGATCGGCACATAGAGGATGTCGGTCGACGACGTGCCACCGTACTTGCCTGTGCTGTAATCGACCCCTGTAGTCAGGCTGTAGGCACCACGTTGAAAGAAGCCGCCGCCGGTCGCGGGCGGGGGCTGTTGGGCGGCAGCGAGGCTGGTAGTGGCAAGAAGGAAAGCGGCCGATACCGCGAGAACGGAGTTTCTGATCATGCCAATGTTCTTCTCGACCTAACTGTTCTTTGCGACGTTGAGCCTCGCTGCCCCGTTTGGCCTAGGTTTTACGAGCGGCCAGCCTTTTGGGGACGATCCGGCCGTTCCGGATGATCGTGCTTCTCATGCGCCACCGTTCTGTCGTCATTGTCCCGCTTGACCTTCTTCAGCTTGGGCGCTTTGTCGTCTTTGTCCTTGTCCTTTTTAATTTTCTTCAGCTTGGGCGTTTTGTCGTCGCGGTCGTTATCGGCGTCTTTGCGGAGTTCGCGGCGATCCTCGTTGCGCTCGAGCCGTTGCTGCGCGTTCTTTAGCCCCTGATTATCGGGGTCCTTGGCGAGGTTACGATCGACGCTGTTGAGCCCCTGCTGACCAGGGACCTTGGCATCGCCGGTCTGCGCGCTGGCGGAACCGAGCGCGCCGATGATGAGAGCCGTAGTCGCGCCGACGAGGAGCCTTGTCCTTGTAGTCATGACCCGTCCTCCTGGAAAAAGGGTGTCGAGCACGATTCAATGCTTTACAGCTTAACGACCGGTAAACGCCATGGAATGCTCGGGCGAGGCTGGGTCGATTGGAAAGCGCGATATTGGAAATTGGCCGCGAATCCGCCGCGACATTTCCGGTGGGTGAGATCGCATAAGCCGAATTTGAGCGATCTATGACAGGGACCCGTCCTCGATGGATCGGATTGCTGCAGCAACCGCTCCCCACATCCGCTCCGCTTCCTTCATTCCGAGCTGACGCACATTGGCGGCCGCGCGCTCGGCGACAGCAAGGGCTCCGGTGCCATGAATGGCGATTAGCGATCTCGCCATTCGATGAGCGGCGGTTTCGTCCATGCGCGTCTCCCACCGAGGAGCGCCGCGCTGGGACACGGCTGGGCCGATTTCAGAGCCTGAATTCAAGGAGTGCAACACGCTTCGGACGATCCGGAACAAATTTGCCCATCACGTTCGCATGTCCTTTGCCGACCGGTCCGTGAAGGATCTCTGCGGAAATCTGTCGCTCGCACCACCGTCTTACGCCAGGACGATTACCATCGGCCCCGCCGGCCAATTCAGCGGAGCCGCCACGGCTCTCATCCTACACCTGGTCAACCGCCCCCATTATGTGACGCAGGAGCGACGGGCGGCCAAGACGTGGCCCTACTGACCGCATAATCGACGCTCCGCACCTATGCCGCCAGCTGTTCGCCTGGCCGCACCGCAGAGGACGCGCCTCGCGCCGGCATTAGCTATCGGTTAGTAGATGGCGGCCTAGAATGGGCCTCGCATGGATGGCCTCCATGCCGACAACAGCCGCCGGGAAGCCCCGCCAGTTCGCCACCGGCGGGGCCTTCTCCTTTCGGCTCAGGGGAACGTCCCCCATGGCGACGCGCTCCACCAAGGAAAGATGGTTATTTGCGGGCCTCCTGATCGGCTACGCTCTGGTCATGGGGGCGTTGGTCGGCGGAAGTTACTTTTTGCTCGATGTGAAATAGATCAGCTGAGCTCGGGCCGCTTATGGCAGCAGCTCGTGCCGCCGCGCTGCAACTCACCGACACCGCCGGCCCGCGCGTCGTGCTCGACGCCGCCGCATCGGCCGGCCGCAGCACCGAAAGCCACTTGATCCAGTTTCGCGCCTGCACGAAGAAGCCCGAGAGCAGCTCTTCTATTTTGTCTATCTCCCGCTGATGGCGCCGCCGCTCGTCGCCGTCGGCGCCTACGCGGTGTTGCTGGCGTGGAACGAGTATCTCTACGCCTTCCTCCTGCTCTCCAAGGACACGGACATCACGCTGCCGGTGGCGCTCGGCAATTTCCTCGCCGCCGATGAT
>WNFH01000901.1_pt1 | contig 19584 bp, 16 predicted proteins | sample 5400411 | NCBI WGS metagenome assembly WNFH01 (sample SAMN13153347, study PRJNA577476) | soil metagenome | isolation source: 200 cm saprolite under Douglas fir tree site 2 hole 3 | place: USA:California | collected 2015-04-18
GGCGAGCCCTGGCCGGCCCCGAGCAGGATGTGATCTTTCGTCAGGAGCACGAACCCGGCCGGCTTGGCCTGTCCGACTTCACCGACACCAGCGTACTCGGCGTTACCGTCGCAGGTGTCGTGCTGGGACATCGGCTATACCACTTCCGGCTCGCCTTCTCGGGCTTCGAGCACGCCCACGTCGTGCTCGGTGGCGAGAGCTTTGTCGCGCTGGCCGAGGGTCTGCAGAATGCGCTGTGGGTACTGGGGGGCGCACCGCGCGAGCATCGCAGCGATAGTCTCTCGGCGGCATTCCGCAATCTGGACCGCGACGCCCAGGAAGATCTGACGCTGCGCTATCACGCGCTGATGCGCCATTACGACATGATGCCGACCCGCAACAATCTGGGTGTCGCGCACGAGAATGGCTCTATTGAGAGTTCGCATGGGCATCTCAAGAAGGCGCTGCGGGACGCACTGCTGCTGCGCGGCAGCCGCGACTTCGATCACCTGGACGGATATCGCCGTTTCGTCGACGAGATCGTTGGCCGGCGCAACGCCAACAATCGCAAGCGCATCGAGTTGGAGCGGCCGATGCTCACCCCTCTACCCAGGCGGCGGACGGCCGATTACGAGGAGAAGATTGTCACCGTCACGTCGAGCGGCGGCTTCATCCTGCGTCGCGTCTTCTACACCGCGCCATCGCAGCTGATCGGTCATCGCCTGCGCGTTCACCTCTACGATGACCGGCTCGAGTGCTTCCTCGGCGCAACGCCGATGATGACGCTCCGGCGCGGCCGACCGGTATCGGAGAGCAAGGGCGGTCACGTCGTCGATTATCACCATGTGATCCATGCGCTGCGCAAGAAGCCGATGGCGCTCAACAATCTGGTCTACCGCGACCAGTTGTTCCCGCGTCCGGCCTATGCACGGGCCTTCGAGGCGTTACACCAAAGCGTGGGCGACAAGCGTGCCTGCAAGTCAACCGTCGAGTTGCTGGCGCTCGCACATGATCGCGGCTGCGAAGCTGAGCTCTCAGAATTGATCGACGCCGAATTGGATGCGGGGCGATTGCCGGATCTGGCATTGCTGCGTGAGCGGTTCGCTCCAAGCCCGGCCTCCGTACCGGAGATCAGGATAGCGTTTGTAGCACTCAGCAGCTACGACGAACTGGCGGTTGTCCGCGCCTTCAGCCCGACCTCCAATCAGGAAGCCGTGGCATGACGACGACCAACCCTGTTGTTGATGCCGCCCGCGTCGAACTCCTGTTGCATGAGTTGCGCCTGCCGAGCATCAGGCTGATGTGGGCCAAGCTCGCCGAGCAATCCGATAAGGAAGGTTGGCCGGCGGCCCGCTTCCTCGCGGTGCTCGCCGAGCACGAGATGGCCGACCGTGGCCGCCGCCGCTTTGAGCGGCATCTCATCGAGGCGCGGCTGCCCGCCGGCAAGACGCTCGCCACGTTCGACTTCGAAGCCGTGCCAATGGTCTCGAAAGCGCAGGTGATGGCGCTGGCGGCCGGCGACGCATGGTTGGAGAAAGGCGCCAATATCCTGCTCTTCGGCCCACCTGGCGGCGGCAAGAGCCATCTGTCGGCAGCGCTCGGGCTCGCCCTGGTCGAGAATGGATGGCGCGTGCTGTTTGCCCGCACCACTGATCTCGTGCAACAGCTCCAAATCGCTCGTCGCGAGCTGGCACTTGAAAGCGCTATCGCCAAGCTCGACCGCTACGATTTGCTTGTCCTCGACGACATCGCCTACGTCACCAAGGATCAAGCCGAAACCAGCGTGCTGTTCGAGTTGATCGCCGCACGGTACGAGCGCAGATCCATGCTGATCACGGCCAATCAGCCATTTGGAGAATGGGGCAAGATCTTCCCCGACCAGGCTATGACGCTTGCCGCCATTGATCGCCTTGTCCATCACTCCACGATTCTGGAGATGAATGTCGAGAGCTATCGTCGCCGCGAGGCCCTCGATCGAAAGCGCGGTCGCGGCCGGCCACCAACCCACGCGACAATCAAGGAAACAGAGAAGGCCGAAGACTGATTGACGCTCCGCGTCAATCAAAGCCTTGCCAAGACCGCGGCCAGCGTCAATTATCCCTCCGCTCGGCTGCCTCGTCTCACCCAGATTGACGCGCCGTTCTCATCCAGATTGTCGCGCGATACCGTACTTCGAGACGACCACCTTAGAAGCCTTATCGGACCCCAATCAGGTCTATCAACTCGAAGCCCGCCTCCGCAAGTTTGGCGTCATCGACCAGGGCGAGGTGGAGCGGTTCGCCGCAACCTACTTCAAGGGGCCGCTTGTATCGGCCGACCGCATCGCCCTCGAAGCCCTTGTGCGCAACGCCGTGGCGCGTTTCGAGGCTGAGGATGATGAAGGGCAGCAGGAAGAGTTCCGCCAACTGCTGAAGAGCTTCATGCGGTTCTATAGCTTCGTCGCGCAGGTCGTGCGGCTCGCTGATACGAGCTTGGAAAAGCTTTACGCCTATGCATCGTGGTTGACCCGCCTGCTCCCAAACCGTGAGGAGCCCCCGGATATCGAGATAACCGAGGACATGCTGCGTCTCCAGGCCTTCCGGGTGGAGCAGAAGGAGGAGGGTAGAGCATCGGTCACTCCGGGTGATCGGCAACCACTGACAGCGATCAGCGAGTTCGCCGCCAAGCCCTACACCGAAGATGAGGAGAAAACCCTTTCAGAAATTGTGAAGTCCTTCAACGACCGCCATGGCACCCAGTTCGCGAAGGAAGACTTCTTGCGTTTCGAGCAAGTGAACCGCGAAATCCTCGACGAGGATATGAGCGAGATGCTCCGAAACAACCCGCCTGACGTCGTCTATTCGGCTTTTTCGCATGCATTCTTCCAGGGTGCCATCCGCCTCTTCCAGCGCGAAAACCGTCTTCAAGACATCGTAATGACTGATCCCGAGGTGCGAAACCAAGCCATTCGCCATTTCTTCAACCGTGCACTCAGGGAAGTCAGGGATGAGCCCAGGTCGTCCCCGGCGTAGTCCTTAATGCTAACTTTCGGCTGTAGTCTTCGAGCAAGTATCTGAACCGCGACTTTAAGCCAAAGGCTCACCTTAATGGCGGTCGTCAGAAAAATCGAGGTTGCGAACTTCAGATGCCTGAAGAAATTCAGTTGGCTGCCTCTTCTAGGTATCAATTGCCTTATTGGTCCTGGCGATAGCGGAAAATCAAGCGTCCTTGATGCCATAGACCATTGCTTGGGTGCGCGCCGCAATCTGCAAATCGCCGACACAGACTTCCACAATGTGGACGTGAGCAACCCGATTGAAATCGTTATCACACTCGGAAAGCTAGACGATGCTCTCAAGAACGTCGAAGCATATGGGTTCTATTTGAGAGGGTTTGATCCTGAGACGGGCGCGTTAGTCGAAGAGCCAGAGGCTGGATTGGAGCCCGTACTTACGCTCGCATTGACTGTGGCTGGTGATTTGGAGCCTCAATGGACCTTAGTTTCGGAGCGAGCAGCAGCCCAAGGTCAATCGCGAAATCTCAATTGGGCCGACCGACAAAAGATTGCACCCACAAGATTGGGGACGTTTTCCGAGCATAATCTAAGCTGGCGTCGAGGCTCTGTTCTCAATCGCATTTCCGAGGAGCGCGCAGATACTTCAGCCGCTCTCGTTGCGGCAGCAAGGGACGTAAGGAACACGTTCGGTGAAATGGCCAAGGAGCAGCTTTCAGAGGCTTTGAGGATCGTTGCGGAGACTGCGACTGAACTCGGCATTTCAGTTGGTGCCGAGGTGAGCGCCTTGCTTGATGCCCATTCTGTTTCGGTAAGCGGCGGGACTATTTCGCTGCATGACGAGGGTGGCGTTCCCCTGCGCAGTTTGGGACTGGGGTCTGCTCGCTTATTGATCGCCGGCCTTCAGCGGCGCACAATAAATAACTCGCCAATTGTCCTTGTGGATGAGCTTGAGCATGGTTTGGAGCCTCACCGCATCATTCGCTTAGTTGATGCCCTTGGAGCAAAAGAGAAAGACCCCCCGCTTCAAGCCTTCCTTACCACTCATTCGCCAGCAGCAGTACGTGAGCTGACGGAAAACCAGCTATTCGTGCTGCGTGAAGTTGGCGGTGTGCATGTCGCCAACTTGGTTGGAATTTCCACCGACGTGCAGGGGACAATCCGAATGCACCCCGAAGCCCTTCTTGCGCCTTCGATTTTGGTTTGCGAAGGCGCCACGGAGATCGGTTTTATGCGCGGACTGGATCGACATAGAACGGCGAACGGCGAAACGGCGATTACGGCGTTGGGCATCGGCCTCGTTGACGGCGGCGGCTCGAGTACTTTCAAACGCGCCAACGCATTTTTGGCACTGGGATATAGAACCGCGGTTCTTCGGGATAGCGATCAGAACATTTCGGTTCAGGCGGAGACGGCTTTTCGCAAAGGTGGGGGAATGGTGTTCGCGTGGACGGCAGCCAGAGCGATTGAAGACGAGCTATTTTTGGGCCTTTCGCCTAAAGGGGTCGCCGGCCTCATTGATCAGGCCGTGGAGTTCAAAGAAGAGGCCCTTATCAACGACCACATCAAGTCCGCCTCGTCTAACCGGAAAGATTTGAGCGCCATAATTGAAGAAGTACTCGCTGATGAAATTTCAGATGAGAGCAGAATAATCTTGGCGACCGCGGCCAAGAGCAACACAGGTTGGTTTAAAAGTATCACTGCGATGGAAACGGTTGCTTGCAATATTGTTGGGCCCGATCTTACGCAGGCAGCCGAGGATTTTCGGAACAAGATTGACGCTATATTCAAATGGACAGCAGATGGCCGGCAGTGAGCTAGACCTGCTTGCCATCGAGCGGGGACTGTTTATTGCTCCAGCCGGGTGCGGAAAGACGCAACTGATCGCGAACGCACTGCGAGACCACAAATCTCAAAAGCCAATATTGGTTTTAACTCACACAAATTCTGGCGTCGCGGCTTTGAGGGGACGCCTCAATAGGGCAGGCGTTAATCCTGCTGCATACCGCCTATCGACCATTGACGGTTGGGCGATCCGTTTGATTACGACTTTTCCGTTGCGATCGGGATACGACCCCAGGATTGTCGAAGGTCATCGCCCAAACTATCCAGCCATTCGAGACCTCGCTTGGAAGCTCTTGAAGGCCGGCCATATCACCGAGGTCATCGCCGCCAGTTATTCGCGTCTTCTCGTTGATGAATATCAAGACTGCTCGGTACGTCAGCATGCAATCGTCTATTACGCTGCTGCATTATTGCCAACATGCGTTTTGGGCGATCCCATGCAGGCCATTTTCGGCTTTAGCCCTGATGACCCCCTTGCGGAGTGGGATAGCCATGTTTGCACGCATTTCCCGGCAGCGGGCGAGCTTACGCACCCTTGGCGGTGGACCAACGCGTGCGCCAATGATCTGGGACAGTGGTTGCTTGACGTCAGAAAAAAACTTCTTGCCGGAGAGCCTATTGACCTAACTAGGGCTCCTTCCGACGTCAGTTGGATCGAATTGAACGGAACCCAAAGCGACTATGCCAAGCTGTTGCAGGCCGGACGCACAAGGTCACCCGACAAAGCCGGTTCCGTTCTTATTATTGGTGATAGCACGAAGCCTCTCAGTCAGCAGAAATTTGCGAGCGAAATACCAGGAGCAGTAACGATTGAAGCCGTGGACTTGCGAGACTTAGTGACGTTCGCCCGCACGTTGGATGTGGCAGCACCGAACGCCTTGCAAACGATTGCTGAATTTGCCGAACAAATGATGACCAATGTTGGAGCGAAAGACTTGGTTCGACGGGTCGATATTATCGCACGTGGCTCGGGCCGGAAAGAGCCAAGCGAAGTGGAGCGTTCGGCTATCGCGTTTCAGAGCGATCGCACATATCAGCGAGTTTTGGATTTGCTGGTTGAGATAAACAAAGATGCAGGTGTCCGCGTTTTTAGACCTGCCGTTCAACGTGCCTGTCATCGAGCCCTTGAGTTGTGTTGCAGCCCCGAAAAAATGACGCTGCACGATGCCGCGGTGCGGGTGCGAGAACAGGGCCGTCTAACAGGGCGTTCAATTCCTCATCGCGCGGTCGGCAGCACTCTATTACTCAAGGGGCTCGAGGCCGAGGTTGCAGTCATCTTGGATGCCGATAGCCTGAATAGCCGAAACCTGTACGTCGCTATGACTAGGGGTTCCAAGCGACTTGTGATCTGCGCTCGCAACCCTGTCCTTAGTCCGGGGTGGTGAAAAAATTCAACCTGTCTCCAGGGTTCAAGGTATCACTCTTCCCCACCGCCACCACCTCGGAGCACGTAGCGTTGATTGATGACCGAGAGAGGTGGTCTAACCCGCAATCGTCGGACCGTCTGAATTAAGCAACATCAGGTCGGCGTCGATTTAGAGACATGAGCAGCTATCCGTCTACGATCCGGATGAGGGTAGCTTGGAGGGTCGTGCCCGGCGCTTGATGGGCGCTCCCAAAACAGGAGGCCGTTGTCGGCGTCGATTTACCCGATAGCGTTATGTCAACATTGTCGACGCCGAACACGGAAGGCGGCCCTTGCGTATGCCGCTTAACTGCAATGGTGGCAGCAAAATCTATCACCATCCTGAACGTAGGTCCCGGTGTAGGAGCTTATGGTGTCACCCCCGCTCACGTTGCCATCCATGAGCGAGATAACGCCGTATGCTTCGCCTTCTGGCGTTCTGAACCAAACAGAATACTGCGCGTTTTGAAGCATCAGCTGTCCCCTTCAGGTGCTACCTATTGACAGCGCAACTCGGCGCTTTTTGATCGTCACGTCCATTTGGCTACGCCAAGAAGAACAGCGAGCACCGTGGCAACAACGGTCGTCACGCAAATCATGTTTAGAAGACTTGAGGTGACGACAGGAAAGAACCCCGACCGCTCCGGCGCTTTCAATGGCTTAGCCTTCTTGCTCGGCTTGCTCTGTTGTCGCATCACCGGCTTTCTTTGCGCCATGGTTATTCCTGTAAGCGAGGGGCTCAGGCATTTGGAGTGGCTGAGCCTGTGTCTCGGCAAGGTCGCAGATGCGACCGACGAAACGCTTAAGAGCGTTGGTTAGCAAGCTCTCTACAGTCCGCATGATTGACGAGTTATCACTGCAGCTTTCAGCATACGCGCGTTCCAGACCCAATATGGGACAAGGGCAGCTGGCTGGACGCGTTCGCCGCTATCGCTCTTCCCCGCTGCCACCACCTTGGTGCTCGTGGCGTTCGGCGGTTTTACGTTGTCGCCGACCGTTGATGGTGAGCCAAAAAGCGGGGCATCTTCGGCTTAAGCGCCTAGCCTTGCATCTCGTCCGCCGCTACGTTGCCATCTTGATCCGCACGTCGGCAAGGACTGCGCGATCGGATGCTGAACTCTAGTTGTGGGGAGGCCAATGGCACAGGAGCGCCCGATCTGGGGGATCCATATGGGAAAAGGCCACGCTCGAAGGCCGATAGACGAAGGCTTCATTGCTATTGGTTGGTCGAAAATGGGCGACCTTTCAAAACTGCCCGCTGATCGTGAGGCATTTAAGAAGGCAGTGGCGTCCACTTACCCGCAGATAAAGCCAGGGGCTATTCCAATTGTAGCAGGTACTCTCTTTAAGTTCACCAACGAGATGAAGATTGGCGATCTTGTCATCTACCCGTCCAAGATTGATCGAATGGTCAACTTGGGGACCATCAAGGGAAGTTATGAGTTCAAGCCGTCATCCGACGACATGGAAGGTCCAAATCGTCGCCAGGTAAAATGGACGGGAAACATCGCACGACCCGAATTTTCACAAAGCGCGCTGCATGAAATTGGATCAGCCGTCACACTTTTTCAAGTAAAGAACAACGCTGATGAGTTTCTTGCCGCTTTTGAAGGAAAGCCATTTAAGAGCGAAGACGTAGACGCTGAAACAGGAAATGCTGCGGCAGCCATCGCCGAAGAGGAAATTGAGGATTTTGTAATCAAGCGTTTGAAGTCAGGTCTCTCATTCCGCCAATTTGAACACTTTATCGGTCACCTGCTGGAATGCATGGGCTATCACTGCCGAGTTACGCAAGCGTCGGGAGATGGCGGCGTAGATATCATTGCACACAAAGATGAGCTAGGGTTTCATGATGTCATAAAAATTCAATGCAAGCAGACGCTCTCCACGATCGGGCAGCCACAAGTCGCTCAATTATATGGACACGTGCAAAACGACGAACATGGCCTTTTTGTTACGCTCGGAGGATATTCAACACCTGCAGTCGAGTTTGAACGAGCAAACCAAAACCTTCGCCTCATTGGTGGCGAGGAACTGATCAGGTTGATCTTCAGCCATTACGAACAGTTTGATCCAAAGTATCGCGCGCTTTTGCCCATGAAGAGGACATACGTTGTGGCTCCCCTGACGGGTGATGCAACCGACGAATAGAGGAGGGCGAAAACTTATGTAACTTCGGAGATCAAGTGAGGCGAGCCAGTATTTTGGTTCACGAGACGCTGAGCCTACAAATTGGCTAGGCTGGCCGCGACCGCCTCCTCATTCCATTCGAGGCCAACCCCAGGCACATCGGGAATGTGAAGCAATCCGTCACGAATTTCATAGGGCTTCTGTAAAATAGGATCGGCCCAGTCCTGCCATTCCAGCCAATGCGCAGTCTCCGTGACGCGCATTACATGAGCGGCCACCTCCGGATAAAGATGTGTGGACATCGGTATGCCGGCCGCGCCGGCGATGGCCGCTGCTCTCAACCAACCGGTCACACCACCAATGCGCATGAAATCTGGCATGACAAGGTCGCATGCTTTTCTTTGCAGCGCGGTGTGTAGATCGCGGGGGCCATAGAAATTCTCACCGATTTGGATCGGGGTCTTCAACTCGGCGGTCAACTGCGCATAACCGTCGAGATTGTCGTAAACGATCGGCTCCTCAATCCAGGCAAGGCCCAGATCATCGATCATGTGGCACCGTTGCAGGGCTTCGCCAAGATGTAAGCCCTGGTTGAAGTCGGCCATTAGCTCCATGTCTTCGCCGACAGCAGCCCTGATGGCATGAATGGCGGCCAGATCGTCGCTCGCGCGATCACGGCCAAGCCGCAGCTTCAGCGCGGTGAAGCCTCCTTCATCTCGAAGCGCGATCGCGTCCGCTGCCACTACCTCCGGCGCCTGAAGCCACAGTCCGTTGCTGTTGTATGCCTTCACCGGCCCCACAGAACCGCCCAACAGAACGCAAAGCGGCACGCCACTCGCCTTTGCCAGGGCATCCCAGGCCGCCATATCCAGCCCGGACACCGCGATCATGGAAAGCCCTTGATAGCCTACAAAGTGCAGCGACTTGCGTGCGAGATCGTAGAGTTCTACCGGCGCGACGCGCCGCCCCTTGAGCATAGCGCCGAAATCTTGCAGTGCCGGGATCAAATAGCGTATCGCCTTGATGGTGTAGGGCTCAAGATAGCTCCGTCCGACGATGCCTTCTTCGGTGATGAGGTCGATCAGGATCAGCGGCCATTCGGTAATGGTAGCGACCCGTGCGACCACCGGACGCTTCAGCTTAAGCACTACTGCTCGCGCCCGGATCGATTTGAATGTGAGTGGGGCAAGCTGCATTGCAAACACCTCTCGATTTGGTCGGGATATTGAACGCTGTCACCGGACCACAGATTAGCCATTCACCACATCAGATTGAGCGCCACCCCGGGCTAAGGCATAGAAAAACTCAGTCAGGTTTCTCCCCACCCGGTCACGAATACGGTTAGCGAAAATCTATTTTGCGCAAGACGATACCCGGAGGGCTACCCTCGAACTCGGCACCCATAAATTTCCGCGCCGCGCGTTCTTCAATCCGGTCGCGTAGCCGCAGGAACTGTTGTTCGCGCTCTGCCGGAGATGTCCTGGACGATCCTTCGAGGTCATCCATTGCTTCGGTGCTGATGGCGCAGGGCACGTCAGCCTGGTCATTCTTCATCGTAAACAGCACGACCATCCGATCGAAGTCATAAGCCTGAAAGCTACCCCGCGTGAGCGTCATCGAAGAGCCCTTTTGCTGCCAACGCACGATCGAAGTCGAGTTCACGCTGCGCCGTCTCGGGCCGAATTGCCATAATATTTTCAGCCTGCGTTCCGCGAGCATGAAGGCCACAGCGCGCTTACTATCGGGTCGCGAACATGGTTAACGACCAAAAATTGCTCCTGGATGTTTTTCAGCCCCCTCTTCCGACGCGCGAGACGGGGGCCCTGTCCATGCTACCCGGGGGGTAGATTTTAGTAAACCGAGAAGGAATTGCCCAACGCGGCTATGGCACGCGGCCCGATCGTGGTCGCGCCAGCCATAACAGCGAGGCGAGTTATGAAACGCGATCTCTACGCGGAGGTATCGGCACGCATTGTTGCAGAGTTAGAAGCCGGCGCCGCTCCCTGGGTTAAGCCATGGTCGGCAACCCCCGGCGCGAATACCCCACGCAATGCTGTGAGCAATCGGCCCTACTCAGGATGCAACGTCGTTCTGTTATGGATGGCGCAGGCGGCCGGCTATCGCACGCCGCGCTTTTTGACGTTCAAACAGGCTCTGGAGTTGGGCGGCAACGTGCGCAAGGGCGAGCACGGCACGAAGGTCTATTTCGTGAAGCGACTTCAGGTTCAGGACAAGGGCGCGGACGATAGCACTTCAACGCGCCTGATCCCGATGATGCGCGAATATACGGTTTTCAATGTCGACCAATGCGAAAACCTTCCCGATGCTGTCAACACAGGGAAACCGATGCGTGTTCGCAATCCCGACACGCGCGACGAACTTGCCGACGCATTTTTGCATGCAACTGGCGCGGATATCCGCGAGGGCCACGGTGAAGCCTACTATGTGCCCAGCCGAGATTTTATCTCGATGCCGGCATTCGCTGGCTTCAAGGGTGCGGATCACTTTTACAATGTGTCGTTCCACGAATTAACGCATTGGTCGGGACACAAGGCGCGTCTTGATCGAGATTTGAAGAACCGGTTCGGCTCACGCAATTATGCGGCCGAGGAGCTGATTGCAGAACTGGGCGCCGCTTTCCTGTGTGCAGAATTTGGCTTTGACGGGGACGTTCAGAACGCGGGCTATATCGCCTCTTGGATTGAGCTTCTGCAGGCCGACAAGCGGGCATTCTTTACGGCGTGCAGCCAGGCATCCAAGGCCGCGGACTACCTGCGTGGCTTGGCGCTTGCCGAACCCTCGGAAAGGGCGGCGTGAGGGTGCCCCACAACTGGCAGCGTCTACACGACGTGGCTAACACCAACCCAATCTGAGCCACTTGCGCGCGCACGCTGTCGTGCAGGCTCTCCCTCAAAGGAGTCATACGTGACTTTCAATTTCAAACAATGCGCGCGCCATGAGCCACTCTTCGACATCCACCCACTGACCGGCGCCAGCATCGAAGTGTTCTACGTCGATCGCACGCTGGAAACGTTCGGCAGAGGCGCCAGCGGCTGGTTTTGTTGGTCTCGCCGGCCCGGTTTCGCGCCGAGCAGCCCGGCTACCGGCCCTTTTCCGACGAGCTATTCAGCATATCGAAGCGCGATGAATACGGCGGCCCAGTCACCTCCAGGTGAGGCACGGCATACCCTCGCCCATCGCGTTGGATGATTTCCCTTCCGCCTTCTCAGATCATCACACTTCACGAGCGGCATGCGCTGTAGTGGATGCGGGAACGCTTGGTGAACAGCGCATCGCTCTTCATGTGCCGAACGTGGGACACGGACGAGCCTGCACAGGATGCCATGGGGTTAGAAAGCCTAGGATTTATCAGCACTTGCTGAATTGGCGCACGCGGAGACGATTGGGACAAATTGGCGCATGAAAAAGCCCACCAACTCATTGAGTTGGCGGGCTTTTTTCTGGTTGCGGGGATAGGATTTGAACCTGTGACCTTCAGGTTATGAGCCTGACGACCCACTGCGACTGCCTCGACACGTTACCCCAGCCGTTACCCAACTCGCTCCTAGAGCGTGCCAGTCCACCTAGGAATGCCACCAACCCATTGTAACTGCAGGCGATCCCGGCATGACTCGAACATGCGACCTACGGAACCGTCGCTCGATTTTTTTAGCAAGGTGTCAACACATGAACGGGCCCACCGCGCTGGGTGGTATGCCCAAGGCAAAACGGGTCGAAACCGGAAACACACCATCATTGCGACGAGAACCGCACTAACAAAGTGCGGTTCTGAGAATTGGACGAGTTAGTTGCAATAAATGCCAATAATCCGCGCTCTCAGTTTAGAATTCGCGCGAATGCGGCGGTTAACGTTCGGAAGTGTCGCGCGAATTGCTGTCGTCTGAACTCCCTATGTGAAATCAATGACTTGCTGGCGGACCAAACGGGATTCGAACTCGCGGTACAATTCTGAAAATATGTCTTTGAAATCTTGACCGAATTTCCGCTCATGTCCTGCAAAATGGCCGGTTGAGAAAAATCCCCAATAAGGTGCAACAATTTCGTTTGCACCCACTCTCCCCGGTCCGGTTCATCAAATGGCCTGGTCGGCGTAGACGTAGCAAGCGGACGGCGTAAGTTTGCATCCTGATGACCGTGAAACGCTATCGCATTTCGTGGTCCTCCGGGTAGCAGCCGGCCACTTACCCGTAAGGGTTTGCGGTAAAGCTCCCATCGGAACGGTTTCACCGCCGTTCATGGATGCATCGGCCCAACTTTGGCGTTCATGACCGCCTCCGATGAGGGCCACGGCGCCGCGCTGCGTGGGTGTGGCGACAACGTGACTATGCCGAACCGGCCTGCCCTAGAGTCTGGACGCTCAATGACGTTTCATTGGCACCGACGCGGAAGGTATATCGTTTGATCAGGGCCATCTCGCCATCAGGTGTGCTTGCCTCAACGTTCTCAAGAGTTAGCTTACGGTGCCGGTTGGCTTGGAAAAGTGAATCGGTTGTGATGTTGAGGGCGGTTGCCAGTTGCTCTGAGTCGAAACCGAAACACCAATCATCACGGTTGTCGTTCAGCGAAGCTGTGAAACGTGGTGCGTTCGAGGCCGTCGACTCTGCTTGGTCCGGAACGTAAAGAAACATCCTCGGCTCAAGTATCCATTCGCCGCGATAAGGAAAGTTCGGCGGCAACGGATTCCCCTGACCGTTTAACGGAATGGGCACGTTTCCCTCGCCGAGTTGGTCCCACGCGCCCCACAAGATAACGACCACAGCGGTCCGTGCGCAAGATCAAGTTCTCAGCAAGGTCGACGCCGTCAAGAGTCCTGACTCGCCGACGCCATCGGGGTGGCCAGTCACCGGGGCCGCCGCCCGTCGCCCATGCGGCGGCGCGCGCCGATGACGGAGACGGTTGCGCCTGCCAAGTTGGAGAGCACCACGGGGCCGCGCGCGGCCAGTGACGGATGCCAAGCCCGGAAATGAAAGAGGCCGCCAACTGAGGCGGCCTTACTTCCGCGAACTGGCTATTGCGCGGTCTTGTCGATCTTTCTCATCTTGACGTGCGCAGTCTTGGCACTTGTAAGCTCTGCGCTCTACGCCAACGACCAAAACCAGCTTCATCCTCGCCTGACAGGCGGGGCACGTAGGTGGTATGGGGCGGTGCTGGAAAGAAGCGATCATGCTCCCAATTATCGTTCTCGCGTCGACAAATGACCACTCAATTTCGACCCTTAATGCGTCCGCGCACCACGCTCCTTGGCGTAACGTTCGCCAGCAGCCTCCACAGCTTTGGCATGCAGACCAGCGAGTTCAGGCCGCGCGGCGCGGGCGCGCTCGGCGGAATCAAGGGTCGACTGGGCCTGTCCCTGGAAGTGGGGCATGACGTGGCGGGCGATCAGCTCGAAGCTCTTGGCGGTCGCCTGCGGGTTCGCCCAATTATGGCCGAGCAGCAAATAGCAACCGAAGCCGCCGTTTGATTGCTTGACGAGCCGGTCGATCTGCGCGGCGCACTCTTCCGGCGTTCCGATCACGCCGAGCCCAGATTGGTTGATGAAATCGATCATTTCAGCGGCGCTGTCGCCGAGCACGGCCATTTGCGGAAAGGCCGCAACCGCCTGAAAGTAACGGAACCAATGCTCGATGCCGTACTGCACGTCGGCGATCGCCTGCTCCTTGGTTTCCGCGCAGTGCATCGGGCCGACGAGGCGCCAATTCGAGCGGTCGACCGTCTTGCCGTGCACCCGCGCTTCCTCGCCCAGCACATTCCAATGCAGTGCCAGGGCATCGAAGCCGGCCGCTGTCGTCGCGCCGACCGAGAGGAGCCCGATGCCATGCCGTCCTGCGAGCTTGGCCCCCGTGGGCGACGCCACGGCCGCCACCGCCACGTCGAAAAGCGGATTGGAATAAGGCCGAAGATGCAGCCGCGCATCTCGCAGATCCCAACGATGGTTCTTGAATGTCACCGGCTCATCTCCCGCCAGCAGCCTCATGATGACGTCGAGGCTCTGCTCGAGGAGCTCACGCGTCTCGGACTGAGGGACCCCGATCATGATGCCGTCCGTCGGCAGCGAGCCTGGTCCGGCACCGAACATCGCGCGCCCGCGGGTCAGGTGATCTAGCAGCACGATGCGCTCCGCGACCCACAGCGGATTGTGGTAGGAGAGGCTGACGACGCCCGTGCCAAGCTTGATGTGACGCGTGCGCTCGGCCGCAACCGCGATCATGATTTCGGGCGACGCGCTGATCTCCGTACCGGCGGAATGGTGCTCACCAAACCACGCTTCATCGTAACCGAGGCGGTCGAGCCAAGCGACCAGATCCAGATCGTTCTGTAGGGCTAGCGTCGGATTAATGCCGGGCTTATGGAAGGGCGCGAGAAAAACGCCGAAACGCAGGCGGGATGTCATAGGCATGTCCTCCATCGAATATTGGCGGCGGCGTCTCCCAAAAGGAAATGCGACCGTCTTTTCAAAGTAACCAGCCCTGCAGCCCACACACACCTTACGCGAGCGCGGTGTCATGGTCTATTGGCGCGGAGCGCAGCCACCAATACCTGTTCTATGGCCGCAGTTCTGGCTCATTGCAGCTTGTTGTCGTCTAATCCTAGTTTTGTCGCCCGTACTCGCGTTCTGGGATTGTCGTCAACGACAACGATGAGTACACCACCTCGTCCTTAAGTCTGCCCCCGAAGCCCGACCATTGCGAGGCAAGCCGTGTAAAGATCGGTTCCATCGCCGGAACAGCCGTTATGCAGTAAATCGATATAGTAGGACAGCGATTGCACTTGCGAGGTTACTGCCGCAACGACGCGCTGGAGAAACGCACCATCATTGCGACGAGAAATCGATGCTGCGGTAGAAAAGTGTCGCCGCCATTCGAACGTTTCTGACTGATAATACCGGCTTGGCGAAACTGTTGAGAGCCGCGCGCGTCCGCTCAGCCAAGTTGACTGAAGCTTTGCAGAAGGCCGAGGCAACCAGCCGGGAACTGGAGGATATGCCATTTCGGTCCAGGCTTGAACTTGTCACCTGCTTGGAAGGCTCCGCCGTCGCGCAGCAAATCGAAAGTCCGCCGGAAGAAATGAGCGACGAGATCGGCGTTACCATGCGCGCCCTTATGCGCCTGCTGCAGCCAGGGTAGGTACGCACCATCATTGCGACGAGAACCGCACTAGCAAAGTGCCTTTCTGAGAATTGGCCGAGTTGGTTGAAAAAAATGGCAGTAATTCGCGCTCTCAGTTTCGAACTCTCGCGAATGCGGCCGCTAACCTTAGGAAATGTCGCGCAGTTTGCCGGCGCCTAAATTATCTTTGTAATATCAATTGCTTGCTGGCGGAGCAAGGGGGATTCGAACGCGCGGTACAGTTCGGGCTCGCGGCGCGGCAAAATCGGATTTCACGGGCCGGCTCGCCGGCAAAAGAGCAATCATCTTGCTCAGAATGGACTGGCATTCCTTCTCGACCCGAGCATTGCTGTAGGCATTGGGAGCCGCTGCGGCCTGCTTTTGGGCCGAGCCCCGCCGGGTCATTTGCCTGGGTGGGGCTAAGGTAGTGCGGCCGACGGCGTCGCGCAAACCTTTGAGGATCCCATGACCTGTACAAAACCCAAACGTAAGACTGCTACCCGCTCACGGCCGGTGAAGGCGTCCAAGCGCAAACCATCAAAGCGGCCGGTGCCTGATAATGCTGGGTCGGGCGCGCCTTCCAAAAGGCGGACTGGCACCAAGAACGCACGGGTCGTTGCAATGCTGCAGGATCGGGCGGGAACGACGATCGCAGCCATCATGGCCGCAACCGGCTGGCAACAACATTCTGTGCGTGGCTTTCTCGCCGGCGTCGTCCGCAGGAAGCTCGGTCTCAATCTGGTGTCAGAACCGCGAGAAAGCGGGCGCGTTTATCGCATCATCGGCACATCAGCGGATCGAGCGAAGCAAGCGGCGTGATGCGATGCGGGGCAAACATCGTGCCACTCTTGCCACGACCAGATCGTCCGAGGCATCTGCAGAAGACGAGATCGCGCATTTGCGCGATCTCGATCTCAAGGGGTTGCGCGCCCGGTGGCAGAGCATTTTCCAGCGACCGCCGCCCCCACACTTGCCCAGGCATCTGCTGTTTGCCGTCCTGGCCTTCCGGATCCAGGCCGATCGCTTTGGCGACCTCGACCATGAGACCAGGAAAGTTCTCGATCGAACAAGCGCCAATGACTCAGGCTCGGCGATGACGGATCGGCTGAAGAGTCTCGACCGGAAGCGGACGGACCTGACGCCCGGCACCGTGCTTGTTCGAGAATGGGACCGACAATCTCATCGCGTAATGGTACTCGCTGATGGCTTTGTCTGGAACGGCCAGACCTATGACAGCCTGAGCAAGGTCGCCTTCGCGATCACAGGAACCCGATGGAATGGTCCCCGCTTTTTTGGCCTGAGGGATAAGCAGGCGCCGCCGACGTCCGAGGCCAGAAGATGAAAGGTACTCCATGAAACCCGTTCGCTGCGCCATCTATACCCGGGTCTCCACCGACCAAGGTCTCGATCAGGAGTTCAATTCGCTGGACGCGCAGTACGACGCATCGTCAGCTTATATCAGAAGCCAGGCCCATGCCGGCTGGACTCTCATCAAGACGCGATATGATGATGGCGGCTACTCGGGTGGGTCGACCGACCGGCCTGACCTGCAGAGGCTGCTGGACGACATCCGCGCCCGCAAGATCGACGTCATCGTCGTCTATAAGGTAGACCGGCTGACGAGATCGCTTGCCGACTTTGCCAAGCTGGTCGAGTTGTTCGATGCGCACGGCGTGTCCTTTGTCTCGGTCACCCAGCAATTCAACACCACGACCTCAATGGGCCGGCTAACGCTCAATGTGCTGCTGTCCTTCGCTCAGTTCGAGCGAGAGGTCACGTCCGAGCGGATCAGGGACAAGATCGCAGCGTCCAAGCGCAAGGGGCTCTGGGTCGGCGGCCCCCTCCCCCTCGGCTACGACATGAAGGACGGCAAGATTGCCGTCGTAGAGAGTGAGGCCGAACAGGTCAGATTGATCTACCGGCGCTATCTGGAACTTAGCGGGGTCAATGCTCTGGTTCGAGATCTCAAGGAGCGCAACATCCGCACCAAGAAAAAGCTGCTTACAACCGGCGCCACCCGCGGCGGCATCCCATTCGAGCGGGGAACGCTATTCTACCTCCTGCGCAACCGGTTCTATATCGGCGAGGTCCGATACAAGGGCGACATCCTGCCGGGCGAGCAACCGCCGATCCTGGACCGCGCCCTGTTCGATGCGGTTCAGCAGAAGCTTACGGATCAATGGACCACCAGAACCAGTATCCGGAACCCAAACGACCACTTACTGCCCGGCCTCCTGTTCGATGACGCGGGCTATCCCATGGCCCCAACGCATGCAACCAAAGCCGGCATCCGTTATCGCTACTATGTGTCGCGACCGTGCCTGCATGGAGAGGCCAAGACGGTAAAGGTCACATCGGTGACCCGCGTTCCTGCAGCTGATATCGAGGACGTCGTCGTCAAATTCCTCAACGAGCATCTCGAGAGCCAAAGCGGTATGCCGGCCTCGGCCATAACAGGTCGCAGCGCAATCGCTGAGATGATCGACCGCATTGATGTTCATAAGGACAGGCTGACGGTCCGGCTGACGTCACAAGAAAATCCAGGGACAGACGATATTGAATCGACCGACAATCGCCAGCTGTCTATTCCCTGGCAGAAGCCGCCGTTTAAGAGATTCCGACAAATCCTGTTGCCTCATGGCTCATCGCGAAACGAAGTTCGGCCGGAGAGGCCGGAACGACGACTTCGTCTGGTCAGCGCTATCGCACGAGGCAGATGCTGGCTAGACGAGATTATCTCAGGATCCGTCACTGACGCTGAGCAAATTGCGCTGCGCGAGCGATGCAGCGTCCGACATGTCAACATGACCATCTCGCTCGCCTTTCTGGCTCCCAAGCTGGTCCGTGCTGCCGTGGAAGGCCGGCTGCCTCGAGGCATCAACATCGAGCGGCTCCGCGATGCTCCGGCAGAATGGAGTCGGCAGTTCGAAGCGCTTGGGTTGAATCCGCAGCAATAGCGCATGCTCCCGAAACACGGCGGGTGCCAACGGCACTGAGGTCTCTGGCTCTCGTGCTACAGAGCCGGATATCTGCCGCGCAATTGTCCGCCAGGAACGGGATTTTTGGATGCGGAGACAGGCCACCGAAATCGTCGCCAGAGACAACATGCGCCCGCAGAGACAAAAAGGGACCCGAAATCGGCGGTACGAATACCGGTACAAACGGCCTATCTGAACGTCACGGGAAAATACTTGGCTCGGAAGGACTGGGTGGTGGAGATGGTATGGTTCGAACTGGCTGCCCCCCACGCAGTCCTATCGAACCGGGTCTCTGCCTCCCGCTTTGATCGCTGCGGTTTTTGCTTTCGCTCCGCGCGGCGTGCGGATCGGCACCTCGGCCTGAACGTGCACCAAGCGCGGCGACATGAGGAAGATGCGGTCGCCCAGCAGGCATCGCTCGCTTAGTCCGAATGAATCGGCTGGTCGACCCAGCGTTATGAGCCCCACGGCCGCTATGGCTCCCTCGTCGCAAGCTGCTTCAAGGGAGCCGAGGATTTGAATCGCTGGAAGGTTGCCAACGACTGGGCGGTCGCCTATCGAAAGTACTCGCGGGCACTGCGTCGCTGACGAGGAGCGCGAGCGCAGCGCAGGTCTCGAAATCCGGTTGGGGGGACCTGGCGCCAACGGCGGCAACACAAATGAGGCCACAGCAGGAACCATCGACCCAGGAAGTACTGGCAGGCTTTGTCGAGCGTGTCACCTTCCATAATAGCGAGAACTGCGTTCTGCGTGCAAAGGCCCGTGGCCATCGCCATCTGGTCACGGTCATCGGCCACGCCGCCACAATCTCGGCAGGCGAGTGGATTACGGCATCTGGCGAATGGGTCAACGACCACACCCATGGCCAACAGTTCAAAGCGCGCTTCATGCGCACATCAGCGCCGACTTCGATCGACGGCATCGAGAAATACCTCGGCTCCGGGATGATCCGCGGCATTGGTCCGGTCTATGCGAAAAAGCTTGTGCGAGCTTTCGGCGAGAAGGTGTTCGACACGATCGAGGCGGAGCCCGAGCGCCTGCGCGAGGTGACTGGCATTGGCCTGGTACGTGCCAAGCGCATCACCGATGCTTGGGCCGAACAGAAGATCATCCGCGAGATCATGGTCT
>WNFH01000903.1_pt1 | contig 19579 bp, 19 predicted proteins | sample 5400411 | NCBI WGS metagenome assembly WNFH01 (sample SAMN13153347, study PRJNA577476) | soil metagenome | isolation source: 200 cm saprolite under Douglas fir tree site 2 hole 3 | place: USA:California | collected 2015-04-18
CGATGTGGTACGACAAGTTAAAGACTGCTCCTGCGTTCTTGACGTAACGACTGTCTTTTGGTTGCTGTATCTCCATGTTATAAGTCCGCCAGACAACTAACTTATTGTCAAGTTGCTTAACGCCCTCACCTGCCGCCTGAAGTCGGCAGTCCGTCGGGCGGTGTCTCATCGTGCCCGGCTGGTATAGCGGCCGGACCATCCACATTCATGGCACGATCCGAACGCTCTGTTCGTCCGGCTCGGTGCTCACCCAAATTCACCACGCAACTTTTTTTAGATCAGACGCTGATCAACGCGACTTCGGTTTCGCCGTACAGCTCACGCGGCCTTGCCGGACAGCACCAGCGCAGAGGACAGCATCTATTCCAGCTCGACGCAGTTGACGCTTACCAACGCCAAAACAGGGGCGGTTATGCTGCGTCAATAACTATAGGGGTACAAATAACTTAGCGGTGCTTCCCGAACCCGTTCATGCATTCGAAATCTAATACGATCTGCTGGTTTTTTTAATTCCTGGTGCTATACTCCGGCCACCAGCCGTACTTACCCCTTGGCAGGGGCTGGGGCCAACGCAAGACCTGCCATCGCGGTTCGGTTCCCACGGGAGGTCACCATGGAAACGCTCACGGGACCCATCTTCTACATGCTGGTGGCTTGGGGCATCGTCACCGCCATATTCCTGGTATTGCTGATTTGGCGGAGCTTGCTCGAAAGTCATGAGGACGATCAGATCTTTATTGAGGCGTCCGGAGATCGTATGGCCAAGGAACAGCGCGATCTGGTGCAGAAAATCAACACGCTATCGCGTCCGATTATGGCCAGCGGCGTTGCTGCGGGCGGGTTGCTGCTTTTCATCGCAGGGTTCTGGCTGTATCAGGGACTAAAAAATTTCTAGGCCACTGCGCTTCTAATTGTCCGGTTTTGCTGGCTTTGCTGCGCCACCAGGCACGCTTGGCACTTGCGCCGGGGCCGTTTGTACCACCGAAGTGTGATCGTGCGCGATCAACCAGTGGTTATCTTTCTTGATGAAAACGTAGGTGGTTTGCCCGCGCGCCGCTGACGGGCTGCCCTCAATCACCGCTGCGAACTCCCATTGGTAACACGCCCACGCCGTATTTCCGTTCACCTTAATATAGGTGTTGCTGCGATCCATGCGTACCTGCTGCATCTTCGATCGTTGTAGTTTGTAAAGAGCTTCGTAATTCGCCCAACCCATAATGGGCGGTGCCCAACCGCCGTTGACCACCGAGACATCGTCAGAATAATTCTTGCGCATGCGCGCGGAGTCTCCAATCTGCCAAGCCCCCAGCACTTCCGAAATCATGTAGTCAATCTGCTGTTCGTCCGTCAGCGGAACCACTGGATTCGCGCTGTTGTTGTCCACCACTTCTGGAACGTCCTTCTTCTTCTTCTTGTCTTTCTGCTGCGCATTCGAAGAGCTGGTGCAAAGCACCAGCATGGCGGCAATCCACAACAAAGCACAGATCCGCAACAGGTTGCGGCGGGCATGGACGCAATTCATGAAACGCACCTCAGGGAATCGTTCTGCGAAGACGCTATTTGCTCCGCCCAAGAATCGTACTTCTATTCCGCATCATTGCGAGCGCGAAGCGCTGAGCAGGTTCACAAAGAGGCGATAGGCGCCCGGCACTCCTTCCGGCAACTGGCGGAAGAACGCCAGTCCGGTGTAAATATAAGTTCCGCGTCCATACTTGGTGTAAACCAGTCCGCCGTTCAAATCTTTTTCACCGGGATCATGCATGGAGAGCAGTGCCGTGTATCTCGGATCGAATTCCGTCCAATAATAAAGTCCGCGCTCTTGCAGCCAGCCATCGAAATCCCTTGTGGTGATTTTGTTGGGCTTGTTCAGCAGCGCATCATCCGGCTTCAGGAATGTGACCGCAGCTCTTTCGTCGGTAATGCGTGGCAGCGGCTCGCCGGGCTTGCTGGCAATTTGCGCGGGGTACGGCGCGTAATTCTTCCCGGCCCAGGCAAAGTCGCGCTCGTACTGCACCAGCATTGTTCCACCGTTTGAAACGTAATCGAATAACCGTTGGTTGGCGCCGGGCAGATCGCTGCGCAATTCGTACGCGCGAATCCCGATGACCATCGCGTCATACTTTGACAAATCACCGAACGCCAGCGCCGCGGGATCGATCATATCCACTTGGATGCCCAGCATTTTCAACGCGTCCGGCACTGGTTCGCTTTCCGCCGTGATGTAGCCGATGCGTAGATTTTTCGGCACGTTGATCTCGAATGCGTGCACCACGCACTGCGCCGGCTCTTCCCACAAAAGAGTTGGCATGGATGGCAGCGGCTCAATCGAAGTCGTAAACTTTTCCTCGCCGCGCTTGGCGTAGGCGTTGATGGTCAAATTTCCTTCCGGCAGTTGCGCTGGCGGGTTTACATGCACTTTCGCATAGCGGTCACCAACGCCATCGAATTTCACTTCCGTCGCATCGCTGATTTTCCATCCGCCCGGCGCCTCCAAACCTACACTCACCGTTGCCGGTTTGCTCGAATAGGAATGCACTCGCAGCAGCACATCGAAATCGTGCTGCCGCACGGGTAAAATTTCGATCGACTGTTTCGGCTCGACCGCCAACGAGTACGAAGGCACAATCTGCAACGGCACCAGGTCCGCGTGAGTCGAATTCGCGTCGAAGAACTTCACTGGCTCGCGGTGCAAATACTCGCGCCCAGCAAGCCGGAATCGGATCCACACCTCCGAAATGGGGGCGGGCGTCGCGGAATTTTGGTATTGGGAATCCGGCGACGAAAGGCTTCCGATCAGACCGCCCGGTGACTTGGCATCGCTCTGCACCTGAATCGTAAATATTTGCCCCCTGTCCATATCGCCTTCTCTTTTGCTCTGATTCAACGCGGAAATGGACACGAGTTTTGATTCGCCGGCCTTGCAGGCGGCTTCCGCGCGGCATCGCGCATGTGTCAAAACGTGGAATTCTTCGCCTGCCGTCACGTTATTGCGGTCCGCAAGTGCGCTGACATCCAAACCCGCGACCAGCGCGGCAGCTTTGTCGATTCGCGAACTCGTCGCGGTGCGGTCCAGTAACTGTTCCCAGGCCTCTTCCTTTTGCGAAAACGGTGTTGGTCCGCATTTCTTCGGGGCGTCATCCAACAGGGCCGCGGCATGGCTGATTTTTTCGCCTGCACGCTTCCAGTCGAGTTGCAAAACAGCTCCACGCGAGCTCTCCAGATCGCGATCCGCCAGTTCAATCGGCGTGCAACCCTTGAACCGCTCTGCGATAGTTACGGCCAATGACTTCGGATCGAAAGGTTTCCCGTCTTCCCTATGCACCGCTATGGGCCGCTGCAAGAAGGTCGAACCTAGAAATAAAGTGATCCCCTGGGTGCGATGATTTGCAAATGCATCGATTCCGAGTTGCCGCCACGTGCGTCCGTATGTGGAAGATATTTCGTCAAGAGGAAGGACGTAGCCCTGCGGCTGTTCGCTCCCGCGCTCGATATCCAACACTTGCGACGTCGCCCACGGCCCGCAATCTTCACAACTCATTTTTGTTTTGTATGATTCATCCGCGGCAAGTTGTACGGCCCTCGGCGTCAGGATTCCCGCTGCTTGATGGTGTCCGTGACCGCTATGCACGCCTCCCCAGTTATTGATGATGATGTTGGGCCGGAAATCGCGAATCAGATACACCATGTCGTCCAGCACCTGATCGCCCCAAATTTTTTCCGTTTCTTCCGGGGTTTTTGAATATCCGAAATCCTTCGCGCTGGTGAAATAAAGCCTCACGCCGTAGCCGCGCGTCGCGGCCAGCAACTCCTGCGTTCGAATCAAGCCGAGTTGCGGTGCCTGTTCCGGACCCAGCGTATTTTGCCCGCCCTCACCTCGTGTCAGCGAGAGCAGCGCCACATCGGCATGCAGTCCGCGCGCCAGGTAGGTCAGCACCGCGCCACTTTCATCGTCCGGATGCGCCGTTATATAGAGGATGCGCGTAGTCACGCGTGCGCTGTCGATGGCGTCTATCGTTTCCGGTAAGCCGCGGCCAGTCCCCGGCGACGACGCAATCTGCGCTCGCAGAGCACCGCAACCGAGCATCACCATCTCTATGACCAATAATGTCGCGCGAATTTTCAACACTTCCTCCAGGTTCGAGTCCAGGAAAGTCATTTGCAACTGTTAAGGCGCCGCTTCGATTGATGATGCGGCTGCATCGACATTTTGATTCTTCTCGAACGGCCATTGTTTCATCGTTGCCGTCCAAACCAGAAACGCCAGCACACCCAGTGCGATCTCCAGCAATCCCCACTTGCGTGCCGCGCCAGTGTGCCAGAACAACCACGCCCAGCCGATCATCGTCAAAACCGCCGGCAAAGGGTACAACCACATTTTGAAGGGAAGCCGCTCCGTTCCCAATCGTTTTCGCAATAACATCACGCCCACGGCTTGCCCGATAAACTGCACGATCAACCGCACCGCCAGAATTCCGGCGATTGAGGTTTCCAGGTCCAGCTTGATGCTGAAGAAAAATGCCAGCGTGCCCAACGCCAGCAGCGAAATATGCGGAAACTTTTTTGTGCGATGCAGGCGGCCGAAAATCGGGAAAAAATTCCCATCGAGCGCCGCCGAGTACGGCACCCGCGAATATCCCAACAACACCGAGAACACCGACGCCAGCGCGATCCACAACACCATTCCTGTCGCCACAGATGCCGCGGTGTGTCCGTAAAGCCGCTCCACGAATGTGCTTACGATGAATTTCGAATTTTGCGCTTCACGCCATGGGATCACTCCCAGAATACTGGTCTGCATCGCCAGGTACAGCACCGTGATGCCCAGCACCGATAGAAAAATCCCGCGCGGGATATTTTTCTGCGGGTCGCGTATTTCGCCGCCCAGATTGCAGATATTGTAATAACCCCAGTAGCTGTAGATGGTGCTCACCATCGCTGAGCCCAGCCCCGCGAACCATAAAGACGAAAGCGAAAACGCATTGGGCGGAAAATCAAATGCCATTTTCGCGTTGAAGTGCGTCATCCCTCCCCAAATCAGCCATAGCAGCGTTGCGATCACTCCGGCCCACAAAAATAGAGAAATTTTCCCGATCGTGGTGATGCGCCGATACAGCAGGATTACCAGCAAAATCACCAGGCCGCCGGAGATCGCCTTCGCTCCCAGCTTGGAAAGCGGATGCAGGTAACCAACATAATGCGTGAAACCAATGGAAGCCGAAGCGATCGATAGCGGCGCCTGCACAAACGTCTGCCACACAAACAGAAAGGACATCAGGCGTCCCCAGCGCAGTGGCCCGTAGGCTTCACGCAAAAACACGTACGAGCCGCCGGCCTTCGGCATCGCCGCGCCAAGTTCCGACCATACGAAGGCGTCTAGCGTCGCAAGCACCGCCCCCGCCAGCCACGCCAGCAGCGCTTGCGGCCCGCCCATTTTCTGGATCACGATTCCGCTCACAACGAACGGGCCGATCCCCACAATCTCGATCATGTTGAGCGCGACTGCTTCCTTCAGTCCCAGTCCGCGCTCTAACCCATCATTGCTTTCGTGGTTAGGCGGAACACTGGCTTGTTCGCCGTCACGCACTAACTTGTTTTCGTCCGCTCCCATCGCGTCGCTGAGAATAGCAGTTGCCCGCTGTCCCGGCACCTTTCAATTGCCCGTTTCACACGCACATGGAATCGAATGCTTTCCGGCATGTATCAAATGAACGCTTAGATCGACTTCCATTCCTTATCTTCTTTGTAACTTCTGCCTGAAAAGAGTCGCCGTATCCCCGCAAAAGCGTTCGAATTCTCTAGACCTCGGAACCGCCTCATCCTCTCCTCCGAACGTTGCGTCGCTCAGTACTTTCCGGCCTCTCTCTCTTGTCCGGATTTCCCCTCCGTTGTCAGCGCTTACGCGCCCATCGACCACTTGCGTCGCCGCGCGTGAATTAGGATCAATCCATCACGGAAGAGTCGCCGTTGCCACCTGCTCGCCTTCCGTTTGCCTCGCAACCACGGTTCGGGGGTTTGGCTCTGCTGATGTTTTTTCTGGCTACTTGCAGCTTGTGGTTTCCTTCTCGTGCGCTGCTCTCCGCAAATTTCGCCCTCACTGGTATTGTTTTCGCCGGCAATAGCCGTCTTTTCTGGACCATCTTCCTGGCTGACTTGTTCATCGGGTTGTCGTATGTCGCCCTTTCCGCGACGGGCCGGGCCAAGCCTTGTAATTCCCATTGAATTCCGGTTGCGATGGTGATCAAGATCCGCCGCCTCATTGACCTTTGCCCTCTCTCAATGAAATGATAGTCCGGCAAGCTTTAAGAGATGTGCGCGTCACGGGGATAGCTGGCTCTATCCAGCGGCCACTTTGTGACCGCAAAAGCGGTCAACTTTTATGTGACCGCAAAGCGGTCAACGCGCCAAGCCGTTCATGCATCTGACCTCAGCAGTTGACCGCTTCGCGGTCACAGTGGACTTGGTCTGGCTCAGCGGATTCCCGCTGCACGCCCGTGGACATAAAAGGGAGTTCTCATGAAGCGGTTTGGGGCAGTGTGCGTCCTTGCGTTCCTGGCGATTTTTTTAATCGCCGGATGCAATGATTATGGCAACACATTTCAAGGAAATACTGGCGCCAGCCTCACCGCTATCTCGCCTTCCATCGTCAGCGCTTGCGGTAGCAGCTGTTCGGATCTCACGATCACTCTCTTTGGCGGGCCGTTCGTTACCCAAACAGTAGCCCAATGGAACGGCAAGAACCTCGCCACAACTCCGACTCTCGATGCCAACAGCAATGTCATAAATCTCAAGGCAGTTGTCCCGAAAGCGCTGATCGCCAATCCTGGTAAAGCTGATATCAACACTCTGAGCCCACACTCCGGCAGCCAGAACAACGGCCTTTCAAACACGCTGGCTTTCATCATCAATCCGCCGCCCAATCCTCTTCCTTTAGTCTCTTCGATTGCGCCGGGTTCTGCTGCTCCTGGCAGTTCTGGCGTCACGCTGACGATTTCCGGACCTTCTACGGGCGGCACTTTTATCCCTACATCCGATCCCACTGGCGGCTCCACCGTAAACTGGAACGCGAACGGCACCCAAACCCCTCTGACCGTTACCAGCGTCACCGCCGCGCAGATTCAGGCCACCATTCCTGCCTCGTTGTTTACGACGCAAACATGTGCGTTGGTCTCGGTTTTCAATCCCCCGGCCATTCCCACGGTTCCTCCGAGCGGAGTAGGCAATCCCTTCAGTGGCGGGGGTGGCACCAGCTTCAACACGCCGGGTTTCGCTGTTTCCACTGATCCGGCGTTCATTGCGAATTGCAATGCCATGGGCGTGCACCCGGCTACTGCAGGAGCTTCCGCAATCGCCTTCGCTGAAGAAACTCCCGCTCTCGGACTTGACGGCCGCTACGTCGCATATACCGCCACGCAAAACGGCCACACACAAATTTTCGTGCGTGATACTTGCACTGGCGCCCCGGCCGGCTGCCAGTCCCAGACCACTCTACTCTCTGCCGCCAGTGACGGCACGCCAGGCAACGCTGACAGCAATACTCCATCCGCAAGCACTGACGGCCGCTTTGTGGCCTTCAGCTCCGCCGCCACTAATCTCGTCGCCAACGCTGCCACAGGCCGCCAGATTTATTTGCGCGACACGTGCGCCGGCGCCGCAACTCAGTGCACTCCTCAAACCACGCTTATCTCCACCGACGAAACCGGCTTACTCTCCGGCAACGATAATCTCCTTCCCTCGATCAGTTCTTCCGGCCGTTTCGTCGCGTTTCTTTCCGTCACTTCCTCAAAATATCCCGCGAAGTCCGCGAGCAACTCCAACAGCGGTTACCGCCAGATCTTCGTCCGTGATACCTGTTTTGGCGCCACCACCGCCTGTACGCCCACCATCACGCGTATCTCACTCGTTCCCGGCGACGCTAATTCCCTGCAAAGCAAACCCGCCGGCCCAGCCATCTCCAGCAACGCACAAGCCATCGCCGTATCCAGCGCCGCCACCCCCACTCTTTTCACCCGCACCATCCCCATCGATGACCGAGTCTTCCTGGCCCTAACCAGCTCCACCCAAAAATAATCTCATCGTACGTTGTAAATTCTTGGCCGCTTCCCGCGGGGGCGCAGCATGCTGCGTCCGTCTTTTCCCAGGCGTAAGAAATCTGCGCCTCCCCGTTTCGCGATTCAATTGTCCTGAAAACTAAAAAACGGACGCTCCAGGCGCCCGTTTTTTCCCCGTCATTACATCATTACTTCTTTTCGTCTCTATTTCTTGTCCGATCCCAAATACTTCCCCGGTATCGGATTCCCCGGCCGCTCCGCATCCCAATAAATTTCCACGCACCACCACCGCTCGCCATCAAAGAAAAACTCCATGCTGTTGATCCCGCGATCGATCGGTTTCCCATCTTTCGTCTCGCGCGACTCGTAGGTGGAATAAATATGCGTCATTGCGCCATATGAATCCGTCTGGCGACTCAACTCATGCTCGAAAAATCCGTGTTCCAGAAAATATTTTCCCCCTCGCGCCGCATAGTCCGCCGGTGTCATCACCGCCAGATCCGGTTTTCCGCCTTCCTTAGGCACCCGCACCGCAATCAGCCGCGCATCCTTCGCAAACAGTGAATTAAACCGGTTCCAGTCCCGCGCTCCCGGCGGCCCGGAAATCACATCATAAATAGCCGCAACCATCGCATCCAGACCCTGCACATCCTTGGGATTCGCCACCGGCGTCGCGGCAGTCGTTTGCGTACTCGCCGCAGGAGCGTCTTTCTTTTCCTGCGCGACCCCTCGCCGCGCAAATCCATGCAACGCCACACCCACAAGCAGCCCGTCCAATAAAACCGTCCTCAATCGCAACATTCGCGTTCCTTTCCACTGATCTCTGGTCGCTGATCTCTCATCTCTTCCCTCAGTTGAACCGTACCTTCACATCCGGCCGCTTCTCCAATTGCACCGAATCAATAAACCGCACTTGCCGGTCATCCAAAGTCAAAATCATCGACTGCGTGCGAATCCCTTCGCCAAAAAATCTCACCCCGCGTAACAAATTCCCATCCGTCACTCCCGTACAAGCGAAAATCATTTTCTTCCCCGGAGCCAGATCCATCGTGTCGTAAATCCGTTTGTTATCTTTCACGCCCATCTTTTCCAGACGTTCGGCGTCCAGCGGTTTGGCGATCACCAGCCGCCCCAGAATCTGCCCGTTTAGACATCGCAAAGCCGCCGCCGTTAGCACGCCTTCCGGCGCGCCACCCGTGCCCATCACCGCGTGCACTCCGGTGCCAATCACCGCCGCCGAAATTCCCGCCGACAAATCGCCGTCGCCGATCAATCGAATTCGCGCTCCCGCCTTGCGAATATCCTCCACCAGCTTTTCATGCCGTGGCCGGTCCAACACAATCACCACTAAGTCTTCCACATCGCGGTCCAGCCGTTTCGCAATCGCCTTCAGGTTATCCGCCACCGGAGCGTCCAGGTCCACCGCGCCTTTGCACGATGGTCCCACTACAATCTTTTCCATGTACAAGTCCGGCGCGTGCAACAATCCGCCCCGCTCGCTAGCCGCCAGCACTGCAATCGAATTCGCTGCGCCCGTGGCGCATAAATTCGTTCCCTCCAACGGATCGACCGCAATATCCACCGCCGGAAAATTCGCTTTGGGCGCGTGCGTCGCTAGTCCCACCTTCTCCCCGATGTACAACATCGGCGCTTCATCCCTTTCGCCTTCGCCAATCACGATAGTCCCGTCCATCTGTAGCGAATCCATCGTCTTGCGCATTGCTTCCACGGCCACTTCGTCCGCTTTGTGACGGTCGCCAAATCCCATCGTACGCGCCGCCGCAATCGCCGCATTCTCCACCACTCGCAAAAATTCCAAGCTCAACTCAGCTTCCATTGCTCTCTCCATCCCGCCAATACAGCGTCGTTATGCTAGTCCAATCTCGCAATTAATGCGAAGGCTGGTAACAGTTTTTTCTACGTCCACAGTTTTCCCCCGCCGCTACTCACACTCACACTCAATTAACCTTGTACCTTTGCATTTCTTATACTCTCTTTGCGGCTGCCCCAACTCTTTGTAACATTGGTTCTGCCGCGACTAGGAGCGCACCATGCCATCCACACCCCCCGACTTCCGTCGCATTGCCCTAAGCCTCCCCCAAACCGAAGAGCGCAAACACATGAACCATCCCGACTTCCGCGTAGCCGGAAAAATTTTCGCCACTCTCGCGTATCCCAACAAACAATTCGCCATGGTCAAACTCACTCCCATCCAGCAGGAAGACTTCGTCGCCTCTCATCCCGCCGCTTTCCGTCCCGTCAACGGAGCCTGGGGCCGTAAAGGCTGCACAAGCGTCATCCTTGCAAAAACCACTAAGCGCGCCCTCAAAGAAGCTATCCTCGCCGCCTGGCGCAACCACGCCCCGTCCGATCTGGCCTTGGGCTCGCTGCCACACCGCAATTCAAAGCGGAGCTTACCGTCCAGGCGCTAGCACTTGGGTATCTCCATGGACGCACTCTCCAAAAACACTCTAGCCAAGTTGGCGTTCTTTCAGTTGCTCATTGCCGTTTTGCTTTTCTTGCCGGCCTGGACTCTTCATTTCTGGCAAGCCTGGCTCTTTTGGATGGTCTTCACTGCCGCGCAACTCACCATCACGCTTTACTTCCTTCGCACCGATCCGCACCTCATTGAGAACCGCCTCAAGGCTGGCCCTCGCGCTGAATCCCGCCCTGCCCAAAAACTTATCCTATTTTTCGCCGTCATTCTTTCTCTGGCCCTGGTCATCCTGCCGGGACTCGATCACCGCTTCGGCTGGTCCGTCGTTCCCGTCCCATTGGTGCTTCTGGGCGATCTCGGCGTTGTCGCCGGCATGTCGATCACATTTTTTGTCTTTCGCGCCAACACCCACGCCGCCGCCACGGTCAAGGTCGAGGAAAACCAGCAAGTCATCTCCACCGGACTCTACGGCATCGTCCGCCATCCCATGTATTTCGGCGCGCTCGTTCTTTTCATCGCCACGCCGCTCGCTCTTGGCTCTTTCTGGACTATTCTCGTTGTTCCTCTGCTTTTCGCCGTGCTCGCCCTCCGCCTCCTCGACGAAGAGCGCTTCTTACGTGCCAATCTCCCTGGCTACACAGCCTACTGCCAAAAAGTCCGCTTCCACCTGATTCCTTCCCTCTGGTAGCCAGTCTTTTGGGTTGCAAAAACCTTATCCTTATCTCGACGTTGCCTTCGGCTGGCGTGGTTTACAATCGGCTTGGTCACCGCGACAACAGAACATCAACAATCATGCACCAATCAAGTAGCCTTCGTATTCGGCTCGCGGCTTTGTCCGATGCCCCGCAGCTCACTCCCATGCGCCACGCACTGTGGCCGGAATCTTCTCCGTCTCACCACGCGGCCGAACTCACCGCCGTCCTGAACAGAACGTCGCAGCGCGTCTATCCATTGAGGATTTTTGTCGCTGAGAAGAGCGACGGCACTCTGATCGGCTTTCTCGAGGCCAATCTTCGTTCCGCCGCCGATGGCTGCGACGAAAAATTACCCGTAGGTTATGTCGAGGGCTGGTTTGTCGCCGAGCCGAATCGCGGCAAAGGTGTGGGTGCCGCGCTTCTGCGAGCGGCAGAAGATTGGGCGCGTGCCCAGGGTTGCCACGAGATGGCCTCTGACACCGACATCGAAAACAAACTCTCCCAGCATGTGCACGAAGCTTCCGGATTCACCATTGCAGCTCGCGCCATCCTCTATCGAAAATCCCTCTGAACGGAATTCTGGTTTATCCACCGCGCGGGCAACCACGCAGTTCCCGCGCACAGAATAAGTTTGGATGAGTGATTGTCGTGAGCGAGAAAAACCCTCTGTAGTCTGATTTCGTGAGCGAGACTTTGTAGAGGCCGCCTTCCGAGACGGGCGATTTTTCCTGTTGCAGGGAGGAATCCGGCTCCACTGTCTTCCTCGATGTGCAATTCCATTCTCCTGCTAAAATGTTTTTATGTTCGATGCCCATCGTTTCGCACTCTTCTTCGCCGCCGCCCTGCTTCTCGCTGTCACTCCCGGCCCCGGCATCTTCTACGTCCTCGCCCGCACTCTCGCCGGAGGCCGCCGCGAAGGTTTTCAATCCTCGATCGGCACTTTCTTCGGTGGACTCTTCCACGTCTTCGCCGCTGCCCTCGGAATCTCCGCCATCCTCGCCGCCTCCGCCGTAGCCTTCCACACAGTCAAGTACGCCGGTGCCGCCTATCTCATCTTCCTCGGCATAAAAATGATCCGCTCGCGTAACGTCCCCTTGCAGGACAACACCGCCGTTGAAGGCTCTACACCTTCTCGCGGCGCTTTCCGTCAAGGCATCCTCACCGAAGCCCTCAACCCAAAAACTGCGCTCTTCTTCCTTTCCTTCATCCCGCAATTCATCGCACCCGAACGCGGCCACATTTTCCTCCAATTCGCCACGCTAGGCATCCTCTCTGTCACTCTCAACACCGCCGCCGACCTCCTGGTCGTTTCCCTAGCCACCCCACTCGAACGCAAACTCAAATCCAGCCCCACCTTCCGGGCACGCCAGCGCACCGCCTCCGGACTCGGCATGATCGGCCTCGGCGCCTACGTCGCCCTTTCCGACGCAAAATAACTGGCCTCGCCATGGAGGTGCTCGAACTTTTTGTGACCCAGCCACTACTGGCTCGATGGATCGGGAAGATGCCCGATTTGTCTGACTTCGCGGACCTTGTCGGAAATGTGAAGCTTTTGCTGATTTACCTGGCGTTGGCCTGGGTGCTCGGAGCTTTGGGAGAAGAGTTGGTCTACCGTGGCTACCTGATGAATCGAATAGCCGGTTTATTCCGCAATACGAGAGCGGCTTGGACTGTGAGCTTGGTCGCGGTCAGCGTTGCGTTTGGCTGCGCGCATTTACCCTGAGTCAGAAGGGTGCGGTCTCCGCGTATGTAGCAGCGGCCTGCGATCTTGCCGATGCCAATCGCCGGCCACTGACCACCGATCACCACCCCGTCCGATACTCCCGCTTCAAATAATCATTCGCCATAGCCACATTCGTAACCCGCATGTTCGCGCCGTCGTACTCAATCTTTTTTCCGGCATTCAACGCCACCACACCCAGCAACATCGTTTCCGTCAGCCGCGCAGCATACTCGAACGGACATGACGCCTCCGCCTTGCCTTTCGCCGCCGCCACCCAGTTCAACTCGTGCTGCTGATTCGGAATGCGTGGCAATTTCTTTGCTGGCTCACCAAACGAATCATGCAGCGACTTCGGCAGCAGCCGCGGATTCGCACCATACGTTTCGTGCAAAAGTTTGCCCTTGCTGCCGATCAGCAACGCGCCTCCGCCTTTGTTCAATTCCTCCTCGCCAAGCTCCTCGGGTTTCGGCGGCATCAACCCGCCGTCGTACCAGGTCAGTTTCACCGGTGGCAAATTTCCCTTAAGCAAATTTTCCTCACTAGCCGGGCGTGAAGGAAATTCGTAAACCGTCATCGTCGCACTCGGATACGAAGCCTTATTAAACGGAGTAGAAATCGTCTCAATGCTCGATGGATATCCCAGATTCAACGCCCACATCGAATGATCAATCAAATGTGCGCCCATATCGCCGATCGGACCAACTCCCCAATCCACCCACCCGCGCCAATTAAACGGATGATAGATCGGGTGATACTCCACTTTTGGTCCGACGCCGAGAAACAAATTCCAGTCCAGTTTTTCCGGAACCGGATAATTCCCTGCAATTGCCGCAGCCACCCGCGCGTCCATTCCCGGTCCATTCCACTTCATTTCATCCACGGGCTGACTCGGCTTCACCGGACGCGGCACTCCCTGTGGCCAGAATCCCAGCGGCCTGTTCGTCCAAATATGAATTTCGCGCACTTCTCCAATCGCGCCCGCCCAAACGTACTCCACCGTTTTCCGCGCATCGTCCAGCGAATGTCCCTGGTTTCCCATCTGCGTAGCAACTTTGGTTTCGCGCGCGCGCTTCGCCAATTGCCGCGCTTCCGCCACGCACCACGTCAGCGGCTTCTGCACGTAGACGTGCTTGCCCAGTTCCATCGCCGCCAACGCAATCGGTGCATGCATATGATCCGGCGTCGCAATCAACACACCTTCAATATCTTTTTGCTTCTCCAACATTTCGCGATAGCCCGTGTAGCGCTTCGCTTTCGGCAGATGTACATCGTTCAATCGCTGCATTCCAGCCAGCCGCGCCTTGGCCTGCTCGCGGTCGAAGGGAATCGCCGTTTTTCCTGGCTGCGACTCCGGATCGGGCGCAGCAATGCGCGTGCTCAAGCCAGTAATCATATTGTCCAGTTGCGCAAATCCTTTTTCCGCATAGCCCCAGTCCACATCGCACAGGGCCACGATGTTCTGGCTCGCCAGATTAATCAAATTCGTGCGGCCCATTCCGCCAATTCCCACTCCCGCGATGTTCAGCAAATCGCTCGGCGGAGTCATGCCCTTTCCCAACACATGCCGCGGCACAATCGTGATCGCCGCGCCTGCACTCACCGCAGCAATTGTGGCGTCCTTTACAAATTCCCGCCGCGTCATTTCTCGCTTTTGGTTCATCGCTCCCCCAAACGCCTGGTCAGCTTGCGCCGCTCATTCTTATTGACATGAGTGAACGCGTCACCAAGAATCTTTTCATGCCTTTCTAGATTGCGGGTCACAACACCATGATCATTCATATGTTTGCATTTCGATTGAAGCCTGCAGTAACCGAAGCGCAGCACGAACGCATGATCCGCGAAATTGGCGATTTGAAAAAACAAATTCCGCTGGTGCTGGAATCATATGTCGGCAAAAATGTTTCCCCGCGCGGACAAGGCTTCGCCATCGGCGGCGTGATGAAATTCGCTGATCAGGCTTCTCTCGAAGCCTACAACGCGCATCCCGTGCATCAGGCTTTGTTGAAGTGGCTTTTGCCGCTGATCGACGCGATCGAAGTGGATTTTCCCGTATAGCAAATCCGCTGCCCCTGTTACCGAATGGCTCGCCTATTTTGTCAACGGTTGAATCGTAGCGTTCACCAAAAATGGATCGTCGAACTCTGTCATGTCGCCCGGACCTTTGCCTTTCACCGGTAACAATCTGGCAGAAAGCGGTTTGTGCCATTTGAAAGCGAGTGACGCCATGTCACCGATGATCATGTCCAGCTGCTCGATGCTCACATCTCCAGGCAGCGGCACGGTGTCCAGGCCCGTTCCGCACACCGCTGAGTACGAAAGCAATCCTTCCAGCGACACGCGGCCCTCGCTCCAGCGCTGTGCCAATCGCGAGTCTTCTAGAATCGGCAGCATCAATCCGTTGTAGCCCGTCCGCTTCACCTGAATGTCCTTGATCGCTAAAGTGATCGTCGCGGCCGCGGTCAGCGTTCCGCTCGATCCAAACGGCTGCGCTATTAATTCCTCGATGGCTGCGCCAATCGAAATTTCCTTCAGCGGCGCGGGAGAAAGGTCGATGCCCATATAGGTCCAGCCGGTTTCCTGGTCCACACGTCCTGCATGCCGCTCAATTTCCGAGGCTTGCTCGGACAGCATGTCGGTCAGCCGGTGTTTCGCCGTTTCCAGATCTGGCGCGTCTTTGAACGCAGCGGCCACGATATTTGCGGATTCCAGTCCAATCGCGAATTGGTGTCCGAATCCGGTGTGATACGCAGCGGTGAAAAACGGAGACAGTGGCGGCACCATGGCAATCGCGCCAAGATTGAAATTTCCATGGCTGTGTTCTGTTTCGTCTTCCAGTTTCTTGATGGCGCGCGCCGCTGCGCCCACCGCTTTCCAGCGCACGCCGTCTTCTCCCGCCACCACAATGCTGCCGCAGATATGTTTCGTAGCAGCCAGAATATTTGCTAGCAAGTCCGCTTCCGCTTCGCTGTCTCCGGCGTTCAGCATGGCTGGACCGATTCCCGCGGCAAATTTTTCTCTTTCTGCCAGCGCGTCGTATTCCTTGAAAAAGGCGACCGCCTGCTGTGTGCTCATGCCCTTGGTATATTCGGGAAACGGTTGGGTCGCGATGCGCAGCGTTTGCACTTCGTATCCGCGCGACTCGAAAATTGTCTTGGCGCGCCGCAGCATCTGCATGGTTTCCGCAACCTGCTGTTTGTATTGCGAAGGATCCAGATTGATGAACGCAGTGATGGTGCGGATACGTGGCCGCACTACACCTCTGACCACGGTACGTTCCGGCCGCTTTGTCTCGGCCTCTTGCTTGGACGGCGCAACACTCTGCTGCGCGCTCGCGATGGCGGTGCAGCTCAAAATCGCAGCGGCGAAGAGCAAGAAATTTCTGAGGCTGAAAAATGAAAAGCGCATGACGAATCTCCCGTGAAAAGGCGCAGCGAACGCGCAAACACAGCTTACAAGATTCGCGGCCAGCAGTGCAGGTTGCCTCTTTGCCAAAAGAGAGCTAGACGTAGGCGGCGATGCCGGTGATTTTTTCGCCGATCACCAGTTTGTGGATGTCGTTGGTGCCTTCGTAGGTGTACACGCTTTCCAGATTGTTCATGTGGCGCATAACGCAGTAATCGTCGACGATGCCGTTGGCGCCGAGAATGTCGCGCGCCTTGCGGGCAATGTCCAACGCGATCGCGACGTTATTCATTTTCAACATGGAGATGTGCGAGGGATCGACTTTTCCATCATCCTTGATTCTTCCCACGTGCAGCGCCAGCAATTGACCTTTCACAATTTCGGTAATCATCCAAGCCAGCTTTTCCTGCACTAACTGATGCGACGCAATCGGCTTATTGGCAAACTGTTTACGCGTTTTCGCGTATTGCAGCGCGGTGTCGTAGCAGGCCATTGCCGCACCCAGAGCGCCCCAGCCGATGCCGTAACGCGCTTGATTCAGACAGCTCAGCGGACCCTTGAGTCCGACGACGCCGGGCAATATATTTTCTTCCGGAATTTCGCAATCACCGAAGGCCAGTCCGCTGGTCACCGAAGCGCGCAGCGACCATTTGCCGTGTACGTCCCAGGCTTTAAATCCTGGCGTGCCTTTCTCCACCAGGAAGCCGCGGATTTTTTCGTCTTCGCATTTGGCCCACACCACCGCGACATCCGCAATTGAGCCGCTGGTGATCCACATTTTTTCGCCGTTCAGAACGTACTTATTTCCTTTTTTCACGGCGCGGGTCAACATGCCGCCGGGATTCGAGCCGAATTGCGGCTCGGTCAATCCGAAGCAGCCGATTTTTTTTCCCTGCTGCAGCAGCGGCAGCCATTTATTTTTCTGTTCGTCGCTGCCGAACGCATAGATCGGGTACATCACCAGCGCGCTTTGCACGGAAACGAAACTGCGAATTCCAGAATCGCCGCGTTCCAATTCCTGGGTCATCAAACCGTACGCCACGCTGGACATTCCCGCGCAGCCGTAGCCCTGCAAGCTGGCGCCGAAAAATCCCAGTTCGCCCAGTTGCGCAACCAGATGCATCGGGAACGTGGCTTCGCGGCTGTGCCTTTCGATAATGGGAATAATTTCGTTCTCGACGAATTCGCGCGCGGTTTGCCGGACGAGTTTTTCCTCGTCGTTGAGCTGCGAATCAAAATCGATAAAATCCACTCCGGCATACTTGGCCATTTCTTCTCCTCCTGATAATCGGCGCAAGACAAAGAACAGCAGCGTACCCTTCCCGCGTCAGGGCAAGAAGCTTGCCTGCGGCAAGCAGGCCGCTGCTTCATAAATCCTGGTGGCGATTCCACTTCACGCCAGCCCACGCGAAAATATTTCGCGGAATTAATTGCGACGTTCGCAGGGAAAGTTCTTCCGAAATATCGTACCAAGAATCCGCGGCCGAGCCACACCAGCGAAGCAGCAATTCGAATGAAATGGCTGCTCCCGCCGCATCTTGAACCGTAACAATTTGTAACGCACCCCTCCGGCTATGGTCGGAACATACCTCTCGTAGCTTGCTAACAATATGAAAACACGCATGTTAGAGAAACAAACCAAGTGGGCAGCGTCTTGCGACTCTGATGTAAAGAAACCGCCCCTGCTAACGGGTGCTCCAGGAAAGTGCAAATGAATCGTCGATTGAACAAATGTCGCAAGAAGCGCAACCAGCGTGGGTTCAGCCTGACCGAAATTATCATAGTGGTGCTGGTCATTCTGATTGTGGCGGCAATCTCCATTCCTAACATGGTGAAGGCCTGGTATGACTCGCAGCTGCGCACCTGCGCGTTTGAGATTTCCGATCTTATGCAGCAGGCGCGGATGTACGCAACAAAACAGAACAAAACGGTCACCGTCCGGTTCCAGGTCACCAACGGCGTCACACAGGCTTATATCGACGTCAACAACAATGGCTCCTGGGATGCAAACGCAAATCCTCGCGAGCCCATCATTGATCTTGGACGGCAATTTACCATGGCTGCGGGAGCGCCGGCGGGCAGCGGGGGGAATCCCACTTCCTATGTTCTGCCGGGAGACTCGACGACCGGAACGCCGTGTGACAACACCTGCACTCTTGGCTTCTCCTCGCGCGGATTGCCGTGCAGCTACATTTCCGGAACGCCCGGAACGTGTTCGACACCGGCGGCAAGTTATTTCGTTTACTACATACAAGATGGGCAAAGCAATGGGTGGGGAGCGGTATCGGTAAGCAAGGCCGGAAGGAGCAATGGCCTGCTGTGGAACGGTTCATCATGGAATTAAAACATTTGAAGTGCAAAAAGGCTTTCAGAAATGAACGCGGCATGTCGCTGATCGAGCTGATGATCGCCATGGTGGTGTTGCTGGTGGGAATCGTCGGCAGTATGGCGCTGATCGCCTATGCCATCGGCGGAAATGGCCGCAGCCGCCAGCAGAGCAATGCCACGGTTATCGCGCAAATGGTGTCCGAGAAAATTTCCAGTCAGAAGGCCAGCCTCTCGAACAGTCTCGCGATCACCGATTGCACCGGAACCAGCTCCACGGTGCAAACCGCCGCAGGCGGCGGCGCATTAACGAGCGCGGGAGACGTGGACATGACGCAAGCCGCGGTCACTGGCTATCAAATGTATTACACAGACTGCGGCACCAGTAACCGGCAAATGATCTACGACGTCCGCTGGACCATCACGCAGCCTTCCACCTACACCAAGATGGTTATCGTTACCGCAAAAATGAAGGGCGCCGGAACTGACGTGAAGACATTCTCGCTGCCAGTTTCCGTGCGCAGTCTGGTAGGACAAGGTACATAATCATGATGAAATTCAAACGGAATTCCCCGTCCGGCAAACAGCGTGGATTCAGCTTGCTGGAACTGTTGCTGGTGATCGCGATTCTAAGTTTGATCGTGGGTGCAGTGTTCTCACAGATGGGCGACGCGCAACGGCGATTGAATGCGGAAGAAACAAAACTGGGCGACTTTCAGGAAGCGCGCGACTTCGTGGACCAATTTTTTCGCGACATCAACCAGGCGGGAACTCCCAATATCCGGATGTTTGACCCGACTCTGTTTAGCGCACCGCAAATAAACGACAGCCGGCTGGCCGTCGGCCTGGTAAGCATCGACAACAACTCCATCACCTTCGAAGGCTCGGTAAACGGAAACGGAACAGTCCAGAGCATCACTTACAAGATAAACGGTTCGGGGGGGACGAC
>WNFH01000908.1_pt1 | contig 19509 bp, 18 predicted proteins | sample 5400411 | NCBI WGS metagenome assembly WNFH01 (sample SAMN13153347, study PRJNA577476) | soil metagenome | isolation source: 200 cm saprolite under Douglas fir tree site 2 hole 3 | place: USA:California | collected 2015-04-18
CTCAGAAGTCGTTAAAAGAGAAAACAAGGAGGGAGAAGAGAATGGCTGCGCAAGATTACCGGATCGAAAAAGATTCCATGGGAGAAGTTAAAGTCCCAAAGAGCGCCTACTACGGCGCTCAGACGCAAAGGGCGGTGGAAAATTTTCCCGTCAGCGGCATCGGCTTTCCTCCCAGATTCGTTCGCGCCCTTTCCATTATCAAGCACGCGGCTGCATCGGCCAATCAAGAGTTGGGCTTGCTGGATCCCAAGACCGCAGACGTGATCCACCGCGCGGCTCAAGAGGTGATGGACGGAAAGCACGACAAGGAATTCGTCGTTGATATCTTTCAGACCGGCTCGGGCACCTCGACCAACATGAACGCCAATGAGGTTATCGCCAACCGGGCGCTGGAACTTCTGGGCAAACAGAGAGGAAGCAAGGAGGTCCACCCCAACGATCACGTCAACATGAGCCAGTCGAGCAACGACGTGATTCCAACGGCGATTCACATCTCCGCGCTCGAGGCGATTCAGAGAGAGCTTCTGCCTGCCCTTGAGAAGCTGCACCAGGCGCTGAAAGAAAAGGCCAAGGAATTTGACCGGATCGTAAAGATCGGCCGAACGCATCTCGCCGACGCCACTCCGATTCGGTTGGGCCAGGAATTCGGCGGCTACGCCCGGCAGATCGAACTTGGCATCGAGCGGATTCAAACAAGTTCAAGAGGGCTCGAGGAGCTGGCGCTGGGAGGGACCGCGGTCGGGACAGGAATCAACACCCACCCGGAGTTCCCTTCCAGGACCATCAAGAAAATCTCGCAAATGACCGAACTCCCCTTCCGTGAGGCGAAGAATCATTTCGAGGCGCAGGCGGCCAAGGATGCAGTGATCCAAGTTAGCGGCAGCTTAAAGACTTTGGCCGTGAGCCTGACGAAGGTCGCCAACGATCTGCGCTGGCTCTCCTCCGGTCCGCGATGTGGCATCGGCGAGATCGGCCTCCCGGATACTCAGCCAGGCTCCTCCATCATGCCAGGCAAAGTGAATCCGGTCATGTGTGAATCGGTGCTCCAGGTCGCCGCCCACGTCATCGGCTGCGACGCCACAATCACCATCTGCGGCCAAGCGGGAAATTTCGAGCTTAACGTGATGATGCCCATCATGGCGCTCCGCCTCCTTGAGGCGATTACCTTCAGCGCCAACGTGGTCAACGCCTTCGTCGAGAAGTGTGTGGTGGGCATCGAGGCCAATAAAGCGCACTGCGAGGAGATGATCGAGAAGAGTCTTGCGATGGTGACCTCATTGGCTCCCGTGATCGGCTACGACGCGGCCGCAAAGATCGCCAAAGAGTCCTTCACGACTGGAAAGACAGTAAGGGAGGTCGCTCTAGCGCATAAAGTTTTACCGCCGGAGAAACTCGCAAAGATCCTGGACCCCTGGCGAATGACCGAGCCGGGAATCCCGGAGAAAGACTAAGAGGAAGAGAGCTTTTACGCCGGGAACCCCATCCCTTCGCTTCAGTGCCTCCTCGTCGGGAACTCTTAGCTGCTCGCCTCCGGCAGCATCGAAACTCTCCGCCAAAGAACGGTGGCGGATCAGACATCGATGCTGCTTAACCTCAGCTTCGCAGAGAGTTCCAACGACTCGGAGTCAATCTTCGCTCAGGGACAGAGGATTCCCTCATTCATCCCCCAAAGAGAGGGGGCCTGTCACGAAGAGAGGGAGGCACTCGTCACGGATGCTCTCAGAGAGAATCGACGCTTCAGGTTAAGATCTACGGGGCAGAGACGTAGAGGCATATTGCCTCCCGACCTGAGGGGCAGGCCCCCTCTCTCCACCCTCCAATTCCTTGACGCACTCACAGTCGTCTGTTATAAAAGCAACACAAAAAAAAGCAGAACTTAGATGCAAGAATTTGATGTCTTGGTTATTGGCGGCGGAGCTTCGGGATTGAGGGCAGCAATTGCCGCCAAGCGTGCGGGGGCGACTGTCGCCCTTATCACGAAAGTGCATCCCTTGAGAACTAACTCAGGGGTTGCCCAGGGTGGTCTCAACGCTCCCCTCGGTAAAGACGACTCTCCAGAGACCTTCGCTGAAGATACGCTTCTAGCAGGAGACGGCCTCTGTGATCGCGAGGTTGTCCGGAGCCTCGCCGCAGAAGCTTCAAAAGAAATCATTTGGCTTGAGCGAATGGGCGTTCCCTTTAACCGCAACGGTGAAGGACGCCTTGATCTTCGCCATTTCGGGTCAAACAGCAAGAGTCGCACCTGTTATGCAGATGACCGAACGGGCCACATCGTCCTCCAGGTACTCCATGAGCAATTTCAACGGGCAGAGATCTCCTCATTTGAAGAATGGTTTGTCACCTCGTTGGCTGTTGACGGAAATAGATGCGTCGGCGCCATCGCACTGAGTCTCAGATCTGGAAGACTCGATTCGTTTGCCGCCCGGGCGGTGATCCTCGCTACCGGAGGTTTCACTCGACTCTATCTCCCTTCGACTGCTTCCCTTGGAACTACGGGCGACGGCCAGAGCCTCGCCTATATGTCGGGCGCTCGATTGATGGACATGGAGATGATTCAATTCCATCCCACAGTCTTCCCAAAGAACCAAGCGCTTCTGATCACCGAGGCGGCCCTCAGCGAGGGAGCAGTGATTGTCAACGATAGGGGAGAATCAGTTGAAGAGTCAAAGGGTGTCCCGAGGGAAAAGATTTGCCTCTCCATTCAAAACGCACTGCAGAATGGGAGCGGCTCAGTCTCCATTGACTTAAGACCCATCGGTAAGGATAAGCTGCTATCGCGTTTCCCCCAAACTCATGAGTTGGTCCGGGGAGTTGCTGGCCTGGATATCACGAAAGAGCCGATACCTATTCATCCGGTAGCGCATCGTCCCATGGGTGGAATTGAAACCAACGCTATAGGCGAAACATCTCTTCCAGGGTTGTTTGCAGTCGGAGAATGCGCCTGCAACGGTCTGAATGGCGCGGGCCGTCTGGCGGGAAACACTCTGACCGAAGCAGTGGTCTTTGGAACAAAGGTTGGCGAGGCAGCCGCGAAGTATGCAAAGACAGCATCCAAGAAGAGCTTTCCGCCAGCGAAGTTATCGGACGAAGAGAAACGGATCGCAGCGATCGCATCAGGAAACTCCTCGGACGATTCCTTAGGAAAGATCCACACTGAGTTAGGAAAATTGATGGACGAAAAAGTGGGTCTCATTCGCGACCATGCCGGGTTGCAACAGGCCCTGGATCAGATTAAGAGATTGAAGGAACGGTCTGGAAAGCTTCGGGTCAGGAACACATCCAGAATCTACAATTATGAGCTCACCGGCTATCTTGAACTGGGCTCGATGTTGATCCTGGCAGAGATTGTGACGCAGGCTGCCCTGGCGCGTACCGAAAGTCGCGGGGCACATCACCGGGCGGACTTTCCGCAAAAAGACGACCATAACTGGAGGAACCATACGCTAGTAAGCCTCGCACAAGGAGAGCCGCGGTGGAATAAGAAGGCGGTCGCAGGGTAAGGAGGAATCAGAATGGAAGTCACCTTCAAAGTTTACCGTAAAGATCCGGAGAAAGATGGAAAGCCGGGCCGATCCAATTACACTATCGATATTCCCGAGGACGCCACGGCGCTCGACGGTTTGCTGAAGATCCGCGACGAGCTCGATGGGACCCTAGCCTTCCGCGCCTCCTGCGCGAGGGGCTACTGCGGCGAGTGCACCATGCGCGTGAACTACAAGGCCTGCTTCGCCTGCACGGCCAAAGTCTCCGCCTTCACCAAAAAAGCGCCGGAGATTCTCCTTGATCCGCTGCGCAATGTTCCGGTGATCAAGGACTTGGTCTTTGACTGGGATGCGTTCATGTGGAACAAGATCAAGGCGCTTAAGCCCTGGCTTGAGCCTGACGAGTCGCTCTCGAACGGCGAAAACCTTCTTCCGGACTCCGCCATGCAGGATTTGAGGAAGGTCATGAGCTGCTACTACTGCGGCCTGTGCGATGAGGGCTGCACTGTCCTGCCGGTGGATTTCGACTTCCTCGGGCCCGCGGCCCTGACCAAGGCCTACCGGTTCGCCTTCGATCCTAGAGACAAGAACGGCAAAGAGCGCTTGAAAATTGCCGAGCAACCGAAAGGCATCTGGGATTGCGTCCATTGCTTCGAGGCAAGCGAGCACTGCCCCAGGGGCATCGCGCCCACGGAGCGCATCATGGCCGTGAGAGACAAGGCTTTCAAAGTCGGCATTACGAATGAGAAGGTGGCCCGTCACCACACGAGCTTCGCCAATTCGGTTAAGGAGAGCGGCTGGCTGGATGAAGGAAGACTTGCTATAGAGTCTGAAGGGCTCACGAATATTAAAGGACTCATGAAGCTTCTTCCCACCGCTGCCAAAGCGATGGCGCGCGGGAAGGCGCCCATCCCTTATCTCCATCCGAAGAGACCTGGGGCCGATAAAATCAAGAAGATCTTTCAGAAAGGAGAGCAAGAGACAAAATGAAATATGCTTTCTATCCAGGATGTGTCTCCCGCGGCGGCTGTCCGGAGCTCTATCCCTCGGCGGTAAAAGTCTCGGCCAAGCTGGAGATCGGGTTGGAAGAGCTCAAGGATGTGGGCTGCACGGGCGCCGGGGTCCTTCCGCAGTACCTCTCTGATCCCATCAATGCCCGCACGTTCGCCAAAGCAGAAGAGCTTGGTCTTCCCATCATGACCATTTGCAGCACCTGCCAAGGAGTCATGAGCCAGGCCAATTACCGGTTAAAAGGTGACCCGGAGTATCGAGCAAAAATCAACCAAGAATATCTCTCCGAGGAGGGGCTCGAGTACAAAGGGACGACTGAGGTCAAGCACCTCCTCTGGGTCCTTTTTGAAGATTACGGGATCGAGCGATTAAAGCCCTTGCTCCGAAGACCTCTCAAGGGCCTGAGGGTCTCTCCTTTCTATGGTTGCTATATTCGCCGTCCGCCAGAGGCGATCACTCCTACTAAAGAATTAAATCGGCGAAAAAATTATCTCGATGAACTGATTGAGATTTTGGGCGCTGAGTGCGTTGATTTCAGCGGCAAGGGAAAGTGCTGCGGATTTCCTATCCTGACAGCCAACGAGGAAAACTCCCTGGCCATGGTTGGCAAGCACACGGGTGAGGCAAGAGAAAAAGGCGCCGACTGCATGGTTACCCCTTGTCCTCTCTGCCACCTGAATCTGGACGGGAACCAGCCCAGGGCAGAAGCACAAGAGGGAAAAGAAATCGGACTGCCGATCCTCCACTTGCCCCAGTTCTTGGGCCTGGCCCTTGGCTTTGACCCCGGTGAGATGAATCTCAAACGGCACATTGTGGCAACCCAGACGGTCGAATCTAAGGTCAGCATGCTCGCATAGAGTGGAAACCGAAGGCAAAAAGCTCAACCCTGTTAACTTGGCCCAGCAGATCCTCAAGTTCCGCAAGGAGAAGCACCCTTACGGTTACAACTATGCCGTAAGGGTTCGTCTGGGCCACGCGGAGATTCAGGATCTCACGGCCATAGCGGAGATCCTCTCTGCAGTGGAAGAACTAGGTTATGAGATCGTAAAAAAAACTACTTGAGCTAATCTCTTTCTACTTTGAAGCAACGATGTTCACCCATGACATTATTCTGATCGGTGGCGGAGGCGCGGGGCTGCGCGCCGCGATCGCCGCCGCCGAACAATCGAGCAAGCTCTCGATCGCTGTTGTCTCGAAGGTTTATCCGATGCGCAGCCACACGGTGTCGGCCGAGGGCGGCACCGCCGCGGTGATGCGCGACAACGACAGCCTCGACCTCCACGCCAAAGACACCATCTTCGGGGCCGACTTCATGGCCGATCAGGACGCGGTCGAGGCCTTCATCAAAGAAGCTCCCGGAGAATTGATCCAGCTCGAGCGCTGGGGCTGTCCTTGGAGCCGCGACCCTGACGGACGCGTCAGTGTTCGGGCCTTTGGAGGCATGAGCGTCGATCGCACCTGCTTTGCCGCTGACAAGACTGGCTTTCACATGCTTCACGCTCTGTTTCAGACCTCGCTCAAGTACGACAACATCGCGCGCTACGACGAGTTCTACGTCACCTCTCTGCTGGCCGATGACGGGAAAGTTCGCGGCGTGACAGCGATCAACATTTACAGCGGTCAGTTGGAAGTCCTTGCCGGAAAGGCCGTCATCCTCTGCACGGGCGGCGGCGGGCGCATCTTTCCGTTCACAACGAACGCCGCGATCAAGACCGGCGACGGCATGGCGATGGCCTACCGCGCCGGAGTGCCGCTCAAGGATATGGAGTTCGTGCAGTATCATCCGACAGGGCTGCCGGGGACGGGTATCCTGATCACCGAGGCGGCGCGAGGTGACGGCGGCTGGCTCAAGAACAAAGACGGCTACCGTTATCTCCAGGATTACGGTCTCGGTCCTCCGACGGATAAGCCGGTTCATAAGAAAATGGAGCTTGGGCCGCGCGACATCCTCTCGCGCTGCCACATACAGGAGCTGGCCAAGGGACGAACGTTCGAGGGCCCTTACGGTCACTACGTCCACCTCGACCTCTGCCACCTCGGAGAGGAGACCATCAACAAGAAGCTCCCCTTCGTGCGCGAGCTGGCAAGCAAGTATGTCGGAATCGATCCGGTCTATGAGCCCATACCCGTTCGCCCGGTGGTCCATTACATGATGGGCGGGATCCACACGGACATGAATGCCAAAACGCCGCTGGAGGGACTCTATGCCGCCGGAGAAACGGCGTGCGTCTCCATCAACGGCGCCAATCGCCTGGGCTCGAATTCGCTCACCGAGTGTTTGGTCTTTGGCGCTCGGGCCGGTCGGGCCGCCACCCAGTACACCACCACACAGCCGCCTCCCGCTTCAAATCCGTTGTCCGCGCTGGCGAAGGACGAACAGCAACGTCTCGACCGGCAGTTTCTCAGGAAAACAGGCGGCAAGGAGCGAATCGCCACGATTCGTCAGGAGATGCAGAAGGCGATGGAAGAGGGGGCAGGGATCTACCGCAAAGAGGAAGAGATGAAAAAGAGCTGCGATACCCTGAGACAGCTTCGCGAGCGCTTTTCGAACATAGCGATCGAGGACAAGGGCGAGGTATTTAACACCCAGGTGATTGCTGCCCTGGAGTTAGACTTTATGCTGGATGTGGCCGAAGCCGTGGCCCATTCGGCGCTAAACCGCAAGGAGTCGCGCGGCTCCCACACCCGCACCGACTTTCCGAAACGCGACGACCAAAACTTTCTCAAGCACACCCTGGCCCACCGCACACCGCAAGGACCGAGGATCGAATACCTGCCGGTGACGATCACGCACTGGCAGCCGGAGGAGAGAAAGTACTAAAGGATGAAGGCAAAAGGCGGAAGGATGAATATGACTCCACGTGAGGTCGTAAAAGTTTGTTCATCCTTTATCCTTCATCCTTCATCCTTTTTCAGAGGAGCCAATGGCTGAACCGACCGTAACGCTGAAAGTTACTCGCTACCGTCCGGGAAAAGATTCTGCCCCGACGCTGCAGAGTTATACCGTCCCCTACCGCCAGGATTGGGTCGTTCTGGATGCGCTGAATCACATCAAAGATCAGATCGATGGGACGCTGAGCTATCGCTGGTCCTGCCGCATGGGGGTCTGCGGCAGCTGTGGGATGATGGTCAACGGAGTCCCCAAGCTCACCTGCGCTGCGTTCCTGCGCGATTACTACCCGCAGGAGATCCGGGTCGAGCCTTTGAGCCACTTCCCGGTGATCCGTGACCTGGTCATCGACATGAGTGACTTTCTAGATAAGCTCAAGAGTGTGAAACCCTGGATCATCCGCAAGAGCGAAAAACCCGTTTCCGAGGGCGAGTACCTCCAGTCGCCGGCTCAGCTGGAGGCTTACAAGCAGTTTACGCAATGCATCAACTGCATGCTCTGTTATGCGGCCTGCCCGGTCTATGGGCTTGAGCCCGAGTTCCTCGGCCCCGCGGCCATCGCGCTCGGCTACCGCTACAACATGGACTCGCGCGACGAGGGCAAGGATCAAAGGGGGCCGGTTCTCGCCAGCCACAACGGCATCTGGCAATGCACGTTTGTCGGCGAATGCTCCGAGGTTTGCCCTAAGGATGTGGATCCGGCCGCGGCGATCCAGCGCTCAAAGGTGGACCATACCAAAAATTGGTTCAAGTCTGTTCTTCTTCCGTGGGGAGGGAGATGAGCGTCGTACGACCCGACAAGTCCAAGCTCTTCTATCATGAGCTGCCCCCTTCCTGGTGGTTGAGCAAGCGGAGTTATTTTCTCTTCATGCTGCGGGAGCTCTCAAGCGTTTTCATAGCCATCTTTCTCGTCGTCTTCCTCATCCAGCTTTATCAACTGACTCGCGGCCCCGAAGCCTATGCCGCTTTCACCCAAAAGCTGAGCTCGCCGGGGTGGATTGTCTTAAACCTCATCACTTTCTTGTTTGCTCTGTATCACAGCATTACCTGGTTTTATTCGTCGGCTATAGTTTTGCCGCTGCGAATTGGCGAGCGCGAAATGCCGCGCAACTTATTTGTCGCGTTAAACGTCGGAGCTTTAGCAGTTGTCTCCCTGGTCATTTTGGTCCTGTTTCTAGCTCTGAAAGGTTAAACGATGACAGAAGAGAAGAACATGGAACCTTTGTGGTGGGGGCTTTTCTCGGCCGGCGGCGTCGTGGCTGCTTTTCTCGTCCCTATCCATATCATCATCTTCGGTTTTGCGTTGCCCCTCGGCTGGATCTCTGACAGCGGAACGCTCTACCGCAACTGGCTGGTAAAAATTTACCTCTTTGTGCTCATCGCGTTGCCTCTCTATCATTGGGCCCACCGCTTCTATTTCGCCTTGAACGATATGAAGCTGGGACTTCCCCGGCAGCCTCTTGCCGTACTATGTTACGGCGGAGCTATAGTCGGCACGATCGCGACCGTCTGGGTCTTGTTATTGCTTTAACCGAGATTGAAAAACCTGTCTTCGGACCGGTCAAAAAGGTCCCAGATGCAAGGCGCGTATGGTTACAAGGATGAATTATGAAAGATGAAAGCTGAAAAATAACTTCTCTTTCTGTAAGGGTAACGAATCTTCCGTTTTCCGATTTCATACTTCATCGTTTCCGAAAATGGGCCTTTTTCAACGGTCTAACCCTGGAGGTTCAAATGGCCGAGCCAAACCAAGCGGAAAAGCTAACTCAGTCGGAATTCGTCAAGAAGGCGATCGTCAGCCTGAGGAAAGATCCCTTCAAGGGCATCCATTCGGTCTACTCAGGCTTCAACGAGGCCTTTCGAACCTACTTCAACGAAGACCCGATCAAGTGGACAACCCAGCTCGCGGCTGAAGGCATCATCCAGACGAGGCCCGTGCGAGGGGGAGTCATGCTCTATCTTCCCGGCGAAGCGCCAGCCCTCAGGAGCGGCAAAGAAGTGCTAAAGAAAATGGGGCTGTGATTTTCGGAAAACGGCGAGAATTATTTCCCCGGATAAGGAACCGGCACGAGTTGGTCCGCAGCGGTTCTTACATCCTCGTTCCACAGATCGAGCAGCTTCCTGGCGACCGGGCCGGGCTTCCCATCGCCGATGGGTAGACCATCCCACTGAACCACAGGCGCCACTTTGATCGAGCTCCCCAAGAGCATCATCTCAGCGGCTGCGCGCCCTTCGGCTACAGGCACGTCGGCCACCAAAATATCCCGCAAGTCTCCCTGCTTGACCAGGAGCCGCGCTAGATGGAGCATGCGTTTCACAGTAATCCCGGAGAGGATGGCGTCAAAGGGCGGATGACGCAGTACGCGATCCCTAGTGATGAAGGCGACGTTCATGTTAGAGCTCTCCCCCACCATGCCCCGCTCGTCGATAAAAATGCCATTGTCAGCCCCGCGATCTTTGGCCTCCAGCACCACCAAGACGTTGGGTAAGTAATTGGTTGATTTGACCCGCGCGAAAAAAGGGGGCTTGATAGGAACTGTGCTGGTTACCACTTTCACCCCTTCAGTATAGAACGAATCGGGATAGCTCTCTCCCCTAAAAATCATGACGTAGAAACTGCTGTCCACGCACTCTGTCGGCGCCAAACCAAAGCCTCCAGGCCCGGCGGAGAGCCAATAGCGCACCGAAGCCTCACGGTGACTACTGGCAGCCGCCGTGTCAATAATAATCTGCCGCAGCTGTGCCGGCGGAAAAGGCAGAGAAATGCGCGCCATCTCTGCGGAGCGGAGAAATCGCTCCAGGTGCTGATCGAGCTCATATAACATGCCGTCGGCAAGAATAGCCGTGTCAAACACGGAGTGGCCCCGGTGCACCATGTGGTCGTCGAGAGGTAAGACCATGAGCGCCGGGTCGGTAACGATACCTCCCAGCACGCTGGAATACATGGCATAGAAATTCGCCGACCTGGGGTGAATCGCCCGGCGAAGGCGGGCCATGGCCTCGTCCACGGTAAAAGTGGGAGTTTGTTCTCCGCTAGACATATCAAAGTCCTCCTTTATAGCTCTGGCTATAGACACTCAGCGGCTTAAAATCAAAGAGCCTGGCTGAGAAATCCAGTCCGGGCTCATGCATTCGTTTCAGTCTCCCAGCCGAGAGGGAATATCAGTTGCGATCCGCACGACGCATGTACATATGCACGCAATGGTCGGACAAAGAGGAGATGGTGAGTTCCTCTACGTTCCGTCGGTCATCGCGCCCCTCGTACTGAACGATCAACGACTGATCCTTCCAACAAACTCCGACGAAGCGTGCGCGGATGATATCGACATAACCACCGACCGTTCGTAGGATTTGCGACACGCTGTGGCTGTCCGGCATTCCACTCGCGTTGTGCCCTCTGGCCCGGCCCTCGCGGTCCAACCGCTCGATATCCTCCGGCGTGTCGCGCAACTCAAGAGGGACAAAGGAAGGCGGCGACTGGGACTCGCCTTTGTCACCAACCTCCTGGCCGCGCAACTTCCCCCAGATCATCCTGATCCTGTTCTCTTGAATCTCTTGCTCGCGTCCTTTCTGCCCAATCTGCATTTCGATTTTTCCCCGGACTAGATAGTTTTTCCCCTGGCTCTCGATATCAACGCCCTTCACACGCAGCACCTCCAGAGCCTGACCTATGCCCGCAGAGGCTTAGCATAGTTGGCAGAAAAGTTCATAGACCCTTCTCTGAACGACCTGTCGTAGCCCCGACATCACTATCACCACCGGGAACGAGCCCGATCTTTTTACTCTAGAGGGATGATTTGTGTCAAGTATTGGTACTCGTGCTATTGCAAAAGTGAATTGTCTTATGTGAGCAGGTCTAGCCGATGGCGGTGGATCTGATCCTAGGCGAGTTTTTGATTGGATCGATGAAGAGCATCTTTCCTGAGAAGACTAGGCAGCACGAATGAATGATGGACCAGAAGGTTCTCACTTTAAATCTTACGGGCCGGGCTGCCGACGGGATGGACACCTTTGATTTGAAACCCTTTGGCCTTTTCGTCCTTATCCGTAAGCTTTACATCATCCCCCTTTAGTCCGTGCAACTTGATTTTCAGGCGCAGGTTGTTGGCGCTATCGGCATTCGCGAGAGCTTCCTCCAAGCTGATCTGTCCCTCTTTGTAAAGAACTAAGAGCGCCTGATCAAAAGTCTGGCAGCCCTCTTGAATTCCTTGCTCCATAGCCTCTTTGAGCGTGTCGATTTCGCCTTTTTTGATGAGATCCTTGATCCTGGGAGTGTCTAGAAGAATTTCTATAGCCACCACGCGGCCGCCCTTCAATGAGGGGATTAACCGCTGCGAGATGATTGCGCGCAAATTCAAAGAAAGCTGCATAAGGACCTGGACATGGCGCGTCTCGGGAAAGAAGTTAAGTATGCGTTCAAAGGACTGGTTGGCATTGGTTGAATGGAGCGTGCCCAAGCACAAGTGGCCGGTATCGGCAAACGTGATGGCGGCTTCCATCGTCTCGGTATCTCGGACCTCACCGATAAGGATCACATCCGGCGCCTGGCGCATCGCATTCTTCAAAGCATCTTGAAAGGACTGTGTATCGAATCCCACTTCCCGCTGGGTGATGATCGACTTCTTATGGCTGTGGGTAAACTCGACGGGATCCTCGACCGAAATAATATGACCCGATTCATTGGAGTTGCGATGGTCGATCATGCCAGCCAAGGTCGTAGACTTGCCCGAGCCCGTGGCGCCGACCACCAGGATCAATCCTCTCCTTGTCATTGCGATTTCCTTAAGGATGGGTGGCAGTCCAAGCTCGTCCAACGAGGGAATATCGACCTTCACCCGTCGGACGACCATCCCAATCGAACCGCGCTGGCGGAAGATGTTAACCCGAAACCGGCTGACTCCCGGAAGAGCCATGGCCAGGTTCATTTCCAATTTCTCAAGAAACTCCTTCTGTTGCTCCTCGCTCAGAATCGCTTTGGCCAGCTCTGCAAGATCTAAAGGAGTAAATCGATGATCGCCGATCGGCTGGATACTTCCATCGATGCGGCACATGGGCGGGCAACCCACGGTCAGGTAAAGGTCCGATGCCTCTTTTTCGACCATGACTTTAAAGAAATCCTGGATGCCCATAGATCCCCCCCCAAAAAAAACCAACGACTCAGTGGGTCTGAGCACGACCCCCTGCCGCTCTGGCAGTTCCATACGCCCCGCCGAAGAGATTAGGATTCATGCTCTTAGATTGAGCTTCCTCCTTGCTCACGATCCCGCGGTTGGCCAACTCCACCAGCGCCATATCCATGGTCTGCATGCCGTCTTTCTGGCTGACCTGCATCGTGCCGGGTATCTGATGAATTTTCCCCTCGCGGATCAAGTTGCGGATCGCCGTGGTTCCAGTCAAAATTTCCAGCGCGGCCGCTCTCCCCCCGCTTTTTTTCTTCAGCAATGTCTGGGTCATCACCGCCTCGATGGACTCGGAAAATTGAGCGCGAATCTGGGATTGCTGGTTCGGCGGGAAGACGTCGATGACGCGGTCGACGGTTTTGGGAGCGCTCGATGTGTGCAGCGTGCCGAAGACAAGATGCCCGGTCTCGGCGGCGGTGAGGGCGAGCTGGATGGTTTCCAAGTCTCTCATCTCACCCACCAGGATGATATCGGGGTCCTCGCGTAGAGCCGCCCTCAAGGCATTGGCGAATGAATAGGTATGAGGTCCCAGCTCTCTTTGATTGACGAGACATTTTTTCGACGGGTGCACAAATTCGATAGGATCTTCAATGGTTAGAATATGCCCTTCGAAGCTGTTGTTCAGATGGTCTATCATCGCGGCTAGGGTCGTGGACTTTCCGGAGCCTGTCGGACCGGTCACAAGGACCAGCCCCTTCTCCTTGTCACAAATCTGCTTCAAGATCGGTGGCATGCCTAATTGCTCAAGCGTAAGGATCTTGGTAGGAATGGTACGAAATACCGCGCCCTCTCCCTTTCTCTGCATAAAGACGTTGACACGAAACCGCGCAATGTCTCCCATCTCAAAGGAGAAATCGGCTTCATGGGTCTCTTCAAATTGTCTTCGCTGGGAGTCGCTCATGATGTCGTAAGCCATGGAATGGACCTCTTCCTTGGTCAAGGGAGCATAATCCAACTTTTTCAGATCGCCATTGATGCGAAGCATAGGCGGCTCCCCGGAGCTCAGATGACAATCTGACGCCCCCTGCTCTACTCCAAAGGTAAGTAGCTGCGTGATGTCCATACCTTCTCCTTTTCGCTCCGAAGATGAAATATAACCTGGTAATAATACAGTAAAAAACAGATTTCTGCAAAGATCCTTTTGTTCTTCCGTGGCATTCGTGCGGCTCAAAAGATTTTTTGCCTCGCGGATTTAGCAACAGCCGCACTATTTCTTGCCTTTTCAGCAAAAACTCTGTAGGAAATAATCAATTCCGTTGGAACGCAATCAAATGATGCTGGCGGGAAGAATCGCTTTGGTTACGGGTGGTGGAACCGGCATTGGGAAAGCGATCAGCGAGACCTTCGCCAGAAACGGAGCCCGCGTTGCGATTGCCTCCCGCAATCCATCGCATCTAGAAAGAGCCTCAGAAGAGTTGAAAGGAGAAGGCTTCCCCTGCTTGGCCGTCCAGATGGACGTGAGAAAAAAAGAGGAGGTTCAACGCGCAGTTGCCAAAGTGAAAGAAACGTGGGGATCGATTGATATCTTGGTGAACAATGCCGGCATTTCTGGCATGAACCGGATCGACGACCAAGACGACAGCCGATGGCACGACGTTTTGCAAACCAATCTCACCGGCATGTACTTTATGACTAAAGAGGTCTTAAAAGTGATGCGAGATCAGTCAAGCGGCCGAATCATCAACGTCTCTTCGGTGTTGGGCAAGTTCGGCGTTCCTGGCTATTCGGCCTATTGCACGACCAAACATGGGATGATCGGTTTTACCCGGGCCCTGGCCCTCGAAGTCGTCGGCCGGGGCATCACTGTCAACGCGATCTGTCCCGGCTGGGTAGAGACGGAGATGGCCCGTTCAGGGATGCGCGAGACCGCAGCGTATCAGGGAATCACCGTTGAGCAATTTAAAAAGCAGGCGATCAAGGCTGTTCCGATCAGAAGATTTATTGAGCTGGAAGAAGTCGCTCACCTGGTCCTTTACCTCGCGTCGAAAAAAGCCGGCGGCATCACCGGGCAGGCGATCAACGTCTGCGGCGGCCAGACGATGGTATAAAATGGAAGTCTCCCAACTCAAGGCAATTGCCAGAGAACTTAGGGTCGACATCATCCGAATGCTGGTGGAAGCCGGCTCCGGCCATCCCGGCGGCTCGCTCTCCTGCATCGACTTGATCGTAACGCTATTCTTTCACAAGATGCGCCACAAAGCTCAAGATCCCTATTGGAAAGATCGCGACCGTTTTGTCTTGTCCAAGGGCCACTGCGTCCCGGCCCTCTATGCGGTTTTGGCAAGAGCAGGATATTTGTCCCGCGAGGAGCTGTTAAGCCTGAGAAAACTTAACAGTCGCCTTCAGGGCCACCCGGACCGAAACCGTCTGCCGGGGATAGAGGCCTCGACAGGCTCGTTGGGCCAGGGACTCTCTGTCGCCGTCGGAATATCATTGGCCGGGAAGATAAGCCACAAGGACTACCGGGTTTACTGCATGATCAGCGACGGGGAGTGCCAGGCAGGACAGATTTGGGAGGCTGCCATGGCCGCGGCCAACTTCAAACTCGACAACCTGTGCGTGCTTCTCGACTACAACAAGATCCAGCTGAGCGGGGCGGTCAAAGATATCATGGACATCGAGCCGCTGTTGGACAAATGGCGTTCATTCAAATGGAACGCTATCGAGATCGACGGCCATGATTTCAACTCGATCGTCCGAACTCTGGATCAGGCCGAGACGATCAAGGACAGACCAACGCTGATTCTCTGTCAAACCATCAAGGGCAAAGGGGTCTCCTTCATGGAAGGCAAGTGGGAGTGGCACGGCAAGGCGCCGAGTCGAGAAGAGGGAGAAAAGGCGATCCAGGAGATCCTGGCTCAGATGTGAGTTCCGAGTTTCGGGTTTGAGGTTTCGGGTTTCAGCTCGAAACTCGACACTCAGAACTCAAAACTAAAGAAAGATTATGGGATCCAAAGCGACGCGCGTAGCTTTTGGTGAAGCTCTAGCCAGATTGGGAGCTGAGAATCCTGACATAGTGGTCCTGGACGCGGATCTCAGCAAATCCACGATGACGGAATTCTTCGCCAAAAAATTTCCCGAACGGTTTTTCGATATCGGCATCGCTGAGGGCAACTTAGTGGGGACAGGCGCTGGGTTGGCGCTTTCGGGCAAGATTCCCTTTATTTGCAGCTTTTCCTGCTTCTTGACCGGCCGCTTCGAGCAGATCCGCATGTCAGTCGGCTACAGCCGGGCGAATGTGAAAATCGTCGGAACTCACTCCGGCATCGGCATCGGCGAAGACGGCTACAGCCAAATGGCGCTTGAGGATATCTCTCTCATGCGCGCACTCCCTAATATGGTTGTCGTCCAACCTGCGGACGCCGTGGAGACGGAAAGGGCCGTAGAATACCTCGTGCAGCACAAAGGGCCGGCTTTTTTGCGTCTCACGCGGCAGAAAGTTGACGATGTCAATCCACCGGACTACCGGTTTCAATTTGGCCGTGGGGTCACTCTAAGACCGGGAGGAGATGTAACGATCATGGCTACAGGAGGCGTCGTCGCAAACGCCCTCAAGGCCGCCGAGATCCTCGCAGCTAAAGGTCTCCAAGCCGGGGTCGTGAACGTTCACACGATCAAGCCGATCGACAGGGAGATCATTGCCCAAGCGGTTCTCGGCCACGGCAGGATTGTCACAGTCGAGGATCACGGCATCACCGGCGGCTTGGGGAGCGCGGTCTCGGAGGTAGTAGCCGAATTGGGGCGGGGCCGCGTGAAGCGGGTCGCGGTAGAGGACTTTGGCGAATCAGGAGACGCTGACGGTCTTTATCGCAAATACGGCCTCTCGGCCGAAAATATCGCCGCAAAGGCGCTGGATCTTCTGCAAGACTAAAAGACGGCCGGGATCTTTCCCTCACTCCTTTTCAGGCTGCTGAAATACCGGATCAATCTCACCACGTGGAATAAGATCTTTTTCCAGGACAATTAGAGTGGAAAGCAAAATCGAAGTTCGAAATCCCGCCACGGGAGAAAGGGTTGCCGAGCTGGACGTTGCGACCGCGGAGGATGTGGCAACCTCTGTAAGGCGTGCTCGCGAAGCCCAGGTCCTCTGGAAGGAAAAAAGCTTTAACGAAAGGGCCAAACTCCTTTATGGTTTCCGCGATCTACTACTCGATCACCAAGAGAAGATGGCCGATGTCGTCACCGCCGAAACCGGCAAACCCAGAGCCGACGTCTTCGGCACCGAGCTTTTTTACTTGTGTGATGCGATCGGCTTTTGGGCGAAGCGCGCAGAAAGATTTCTAAAGCCGGAGAAGATCCGGCCCCACTTGTTAAAGACAAAGAAGGTCTTCTCCATTTTTGAACCGGCCGGCGTGGTCGGGATCATCAGCCCGTGGAATTTCCCCCTCGTGCTCACCATCGGTGATGCCCTCCCCGCGCTCATGGCGGGCAACGCCGTGATCATCAAGCCCTCGGAGCTGACGCCGCTTTCTGCTCTATTCGGAGCCGAACTCGCAGAGAAGGCTGGTTTTCCCGCCAATCTGCTTGGGGTGGTTGTAGGATACGGCGCAACGGCGGAGATGTTGATCGATCATGCCGATATGATCTCTTTCACTGGCTCCGTGGAGACCGGCAAGAAGGTGATGGCCCGCGCAGCCGAGCGACTCATCCCCGTCTCGCTGGAGCTGGGCGGCAAAGATCCCATGATCGTTCTCAAAGACGCGGATCTCGAGCGGGCAGCCAACGCCTGCGTGTGGGGCGCCTTGATAAACTCAGGACAGGTCTGCACGTCCATCGAGCGCGTCTATGTGGAGGAGCCCGCTTATCAGGATTTTGTCAACCGGGTCGTTGAGAAAGTAAAAGGCCTGCGTCAGGGAGCGAGCGAGGAGGAAGTCGAGCTGGGGAGCATGAGTTCTGTGGAGCAGCTTGAAAAGGTGCAGCGTCAGGTTGAAAATGCCGCCAACGGCGGCGCCAAGATCCTTACGGGTGGCCGGCGAAAACCTGACTCCAAAGGGCTCTACTATGAGCCGACCGTTATCGTGGACGCAACCCACGACATGGAGATCATGAGGGAGGAGACCTTCGGACCGGTGATCCCGATCATGAAGGTCAAGGATCGGGAAGAAGCGTTGCGGCTGGCCAACGACAGCCGCTATGGCCTGGATGGCAGCGTCTTCACCCGGGACTTGCAGACCGGATGGAAAATGGCGGAAAGGATCGAGGCCGGCTCGGTGTGCGTCAATGACAGTCTGGTCAATTTCATCATTCCCGATGCTCCTATGGGCGGGATCAAACAGAGCGGGATCGGGCGGCGTCACGGCGCCGAAGGCATCCGCAAATATTGCCGGCAGAAGACCATCGTGATTGATCGCCTGGGCCTTAAGAGCGAGTTTAGCTGGTTTCCGACGACCAAGCGCAAGATGGAATTCTTGCGCAGAGGTCTCAGATTTCTTTTCCGCTCCGGATGGAAAAATAAGCTCCGGATACCCAAACAGATTTGAGATACGAGAAGCGACAGACGCAAGCGAGTTCCGGGATTATTGCAATCCCGCAAAAATGTAGTAAGGATTGAAGCCGCCCCATCAAACCGCTAAGGAGACAATCTATGAGCAAGGACCTGCACACATTTCTGGCGATGGAAGAGAAAAACAGACCCGAGTCCCTCATCCGCGTCAAGGATCGGGTGGATTCAAATCAATTCGAGACCATAGCTTTTCTAAAACACCTGGATATCCGGGGAGAGCAGAAGATGGTTCTGTTTGAAAATGTCCCCAACCTCAAGGGTCAGCCCTCCCCTTTTCCTCTATTTTATAACCCCTATGTCTCGCGCCAGCTTTGCGCCGATGGCTTGGGAATGGGCGAGCTCAAGTCCAACATGGATTTGAGTCTGGAGGTTGCCAGGAGGGAACTCCAAAAGGGAGAGGTGGAAACACTGGCGCCTGGGAAAGCCCCTTGCAAAGAGGTCGTGCGCAAGGGCTCCGATGTAGATGTTGGCATTTTTCCAATTCCCATGCACCACAAGGACGATGTGGGCGCTTACTTCACCATGGCCTGCGCCATGAAGGGCATTGAGGACGACTTCTATGACATCACCTTTACCAAAAACATGTACTACGGCCCGCGAAGGATGAGCTTTTCGGCTCACGCGCATCACCATCTGGAAGCGATGCTCCAAGAGTACGAGAAGAGGGACAAGCGCGCTCCGGTCATCGTCATCTTGGGCCACCATCCGGCCTTCTTCCTCTCCACCTGCTGCATGACTCCTTACGGCAACAATGACTATCTGACCGCCTCGGCGTTTCTCCAGGAGCCTCTACGCCTCACCCCTTCCGAAACCTGGGGAGAGAAATTTCTCGTTCCCGCGGATGCCGAGGTGATTATCGAGGCCGAGGTTCCTCCCCACGTGCGAGAGTCGCAAAACCCGTTTGGTGAGATTCTCGGATATTACCAGTGGGAGATGAAAGTTCCCGTCCTCGAAGTCACAGCCATCACCCATCGGAAGAACGCTATCGTCCAGGACTTCTGGGCCGGGCAAATGGACCACTGGAACCTGGGAGGCATTCCCAAAGAGGGCAGCGTCTACAACGTGATCAAAAAGAATGTGCCTGGCATCAGGGCGATTCATCTTCCTCCGTCCGGCTGCGGCCGCCTCATTTGCTACATCTCGATTCACAAGGAGTTCGACAATGACGCGCGCAAAGCGGCGATGCAGGCCTACGTCGAGATGCCCAACTTGAAGCTCTGTGTCATCGTCGACGACGACATTGACGTGTTTAATGAACGGGAAGTCATGTGGGCCGTGTCGACCCGGACCCACTGGGATGCGGATATCGAGGTCATCCGCAAGGTCCAGAACTTCCGCGGATGGCTGGGAGATGCCGTGGCGATTATCGACGCGACTCAACCGTTGAAGGGAGAGTTTCCAAAACGCAATCGAGTCGACGAACAGGCTATGGAGCGGGTCAGAA
>WNFH01000911.1_pt1 | contig 19498 bp, 21 predicted proteins | sample 5400411 | NCBI WGS metagenome assembly WNFH01 (sample SAMN13153347, study PRJNA577476) | soil metagenome | isolation source: 200 cm saprolite under Douglas fir tree site 2 hole 3 | place: USA:California | collected 2015-04-18
CAGCTGCCGCCAGCCGCCACGGCGGAGTCGGCCAAGAAGTCGGCATCGGCGGCGCGTCGCAGCGGTCTTGCCGAGGCCGGCATCGAGCGGCCGCCCGAGCTTGGCGAGAAACTGACCTTCTACCAGACGCTCACGGCTCCACTCAAGAGCGTGTCACCCGCCGGGAGCCGCGAGCCGGCCCATCGCCCCGAGGCGCCGGCCAAGCCTCAGGCCGCGCCGGTATCGGCGCCGGTGCCCGCGCCGCCACTGGATGAAGCACCGCCCATCATGGTCGAGCGCGCGCCCCCGCCGCTTCCCTCTCCTCCGGCGGCCGCGCCCGAACGCGCCCAGGTCACGCTGGCCCCGGAGACGGCCGCCCAGTGGACGGTTCAAGTCGCCGCCTTCAAGGCGCGCGCTCAGGCCGAGCGGCTTCAGAAGCAACTCATCGCCGCGGGCTTCGAGACCTATGTGACGGAGAAAGGCGGGGAAGGGCAGGCGCAATTCCGTGTTCGGGTCGGCAGCTTCAAGACGCGAGAGGATGCCATCCGGACCGCCGAGCGCCTCAAGGCCGGGCGCTCGCTCGCCGCCTTCGTCACCTCCCGCTAGCGGGGGCGACGCCGAGGACCCCCGAGAGAACCCCGATGACCGGTAGGCTGGGCCGCACCCTCATCACCCGGGACGAGGTGGCCGCGCGTGTGGCCGAGCTGGGCCAGACCATCGGCCGCGATTACGCCGGTCGCAGCCCGCTCCTGGTCGGCGTGCTGAAGGGCGCCGTGGTCTTCACCGCCGATCTCGTCCGCGCCATCCCGCTCCGGGCGAGCTTCGACTTCATGGGAGTGTCCTCCTACGGCTCCCGCGCCCGGTCGTCCGGCGTCGTCCGGCTGACCTCCGATCTCTCGGTGTCCATCGAGGGGCGGGACGTGATCATCGTCGAAGACATCATCGATTCCGGCCGAACGATCCACTACCTCCGCCGCAACCTGGCGACCCGCCACCCGAAGAGCCTGGCGCTGTGCGTCCTGCTCGACAAGGTGGCCCGCCGGGAGGTCGAGGTGCCGGTGGACTATGTGGGCTTTGTCATCCCCAACGACTTCGTCGTGGGCTACGGGCTGGACCACGACGGCCTGTACCGCAACTTGCCCGATATCTCCGTTCTGGAGCGTACTTCCGACGCAATGGCGGCCGGGGAGGCCCGATAGCGGCCGTTGGGGGGTGTGGTATAATTTTCCCGCGATGAATCCGTTCTACAAGAACCTCGCCCTCTGGATGGTGATCGGCCTGATCGTCATCCTGCTCTTCCAATTGTTCTCCACTCAGCAGCAGACGCGGGGCGAGATCGTCTTTTCCGATTTCATCAAAAAGGTCGAGGCGGGCGAAGTGCGGGACGTCACGATTCGGGGCAAGGCCGTGACCGGTCACCTCGCCGACAGCTCCAGCTTCCGGACCTATACCGCCGATTACCCCGATCTGGTCAAGCTCCTCAAGGACCGGGGCGTGAAGATCGAGGCCAAGCCGGACGACGGCAGCCCCTGGTACATGATCATCGCCAACTGGGTGCCGATGCTGCTCTTCATCGGCGTCTGGATCTTCTTCATGCGTCAGATGCAGGGCGGCGGCGCCAAGGCGCTGTCCTTCGGCAAGGCGCGCGCCCGCCTGATCTCGGAGAAGCAGAACAAGGTCACCTTTCAGGACGTGGCGGGCGTGGAGGAGGCCAAGGAGGAGCTGCGCGAGATCATCGAGTTCCTCAAGGATCCGCCCAAGTTCCAGAAGCTCGGGGGCAAGATCCCCAAGGGCGTGCTCCTCGTCGGCCCTCCCGGCACGGGCAAGACGCTCCTCGCCAAGGCCATCGCGGGCGAGGCCAACGTGCCATTCTTCTCCATCTCCGGCTCGGATTTCGTCGAGATGTTCGTGGGGGTGGGCGCCTCGCGCGTGCGCGATCTCTTCGAGCAGGGCAAGAAGCACGCCCCCTGCATCATCTTCATGGACGAGATCGACGCGGTGGGCCGGCACCGGGGCGCGGGGCTGGGCGGGGGCCACGACGAGCGCGAGCAGACCCTCAACCAGCTCCTCGTCGAGATGGACGGCTTCGAGACCAATGAAGGCGTCATCCTCATCGCCGCCACCAATCGTCCCGACGTCCTCGACCCCGCCCTGCTGCGCCCCGGCCGCTTCGACCGGCAGGTGGTGGTGGCGCGGCCCGACGTCAAGGGCCGCGAGGAGATCCTCCGCGTCCACGCGCGGCGCATCCCGCTGGCCCCCAAGGTCGACCTCATGGTTCTGGCGCGCGGCACCTCGGGCTTCTCGGGCGCCGACCTCGCCAACCTGGTGAACGAGGCCGCGCTGCTCGCGGCGCGCCAGGACAAGAAGGTCGTGGAGATGATCGATTTCGAGAACGCCAAGGACAAGGTGCTGATGGGCGTGGAGCGGCGCTCCATGATCATCCCCGAGGCCGAGAAGCGCACCACCGCCTATCACGAGGGCGGCCATGCCCTCGTGGCCTACCTCCTGCCGGGCGCCGATCCGCTCCACAAGGTGACCATCATCCCGCGCGGGCGTGCCCTCGGCCTCACCATGCAGCTGCCGACGGACGATCGCTACAGCTATTCGAAGGAGTACCTGGTCAACCAGATCACCATTCTGCTGGGCGGCCGCTCGGCCGAGGAGATCGTCTTCCAGCAGCAGACCACCGGCGCCGGCAATGATCTCGAGAAGGCGACGGAGGTGGCGCGCAAGATGGTCTGCGAGTGGGGCATGTCGGACAAGATGGGGCCGCTGACCTTCGGGAAAGCCGAGGAGCATATCTTCCTCGGCCGCGAGGTTTCGCGACCGAAGGACTACAGCGAAGAGACGGCCATCCTCATCGACTCCGAGATCAAGCGCATCGTCACGGACTGTGCGGTGCGCGCCCGCCACCTTCTCGAGACCAATCTCGAGAAGCTTCATATCCTTGCCCGGGCCCTGCTCGAGCGCGAGACTCTGGACGGCGAGGAGATCAACAGGATCCTGATCGCGCGGCCCTTCCAGGAAGCCCCCGCCCCCGCCTGATCCGAGGTCATTCCGCCGCCGGCCCCTGCTGGTCCGGTCGCGCATCCCAAGGCCGTAATTCGGCTGTCCTGGTTGCTCTGGGCAGTGGTATTTTTGAGTTCGTGACCACTCCGATCCGCGCGACCCTGGCCGGCGTCCACCTCGGAGATGGCCGGGATGTGGCCGTGATGGGCGCCATCAACGTCAGCCCCGGATCCTTCTACCCGGGATCCGTGGTCACCGCGGCCGATGAGCTCCTGCGTACTGCCGAGCGCATGGTCGCCGAGGGCGCGGCCATCCTCGACGTGGGCGCCATGTCCACGGCGCCATATCTGGCCGGTCGCGTCTCCGCGGCCGAAGAGGCCGAGCGCCTGAACTGGGCGGTGGGGTTGCTGGCGGGCAAGCTTGGCGGCGTGCCCATCTCGGCCGATACCAGCCGTGTCGAGCCGGCTCGAGCCGCCCTCGAGGCGGGCGCGGGTATCATCAACGATGTCCAGGGGCTCATGGGGGACGCGGGCCTGGCCTCACTCGTGGCCCGCTCCGGCGCGGGGCTGATCGTCATGGCCTCGGAGTCGGAGACGCTAGGATCAGGCTCGCCCGTGGAAACGGTTCTACGGGTGCTTGGAGCCAGCCTCCGCGTCGCCGCCCAGGCCGGCATTGCCTCGGAGAGTATCGTGGTGGATCCCGGGATAGGCTTCTTCAGGCGCCGGGGCCTCGCCTGGCACGAATGGGACTGCGCCGTGCTGGGCGGCCTCGGCCGATTGCGTGATCTTGGCCGGCCCGCCTGCGTCGGTGTCTCTCGAAAGTCCTTCATCGGCGCGCTGGCCGGTGAGGCCGATCCCGCCCGGAGGCTGCCGGGCTCGCTGGCCGCCACCGCGGCCGCCGTACTGGCGGGCGCCGACGTGATCCGGGCTCACGACGTGGCGGAAACCGTCCAGGCCGTCCGGGTCGCGCGGGCCATCCGGCGCGCGCGAGACGGCGCCTAGCTCATGTGGCCGGCCCTCCAGGGGTTTCGCCTCCGAGACGCGATCGACATCCTGCTCATCGCGATCGTTCTCTATCGCGTCTTCGTCATGTTCAAGGAGACGCGCGCCGTCCAGATGCTGCTCGGCCTGGGGGGGCTCATGGCCGCCTCCTTCCTCGCCCACCGCTTCGAGCTCTACGGCTCGAGCTGGATCCTCGACAATTTCTGGTCTTTCTGGGTCCTCGCGCTCATCGTGCTCTTCCAGCCCGAGCTGCGCCGGACCCTGGCGCACTTCGGCCAGAGCTCCTTTTTCCAGGTGGTGACGAGGGCGGGCCGCGAGCAGCAGAGCCACCTCCTGGACGAGGTCGCCAAGGCGGCCGAGTCGCTGGCCGGCAAGCGCATCGGGGCCCTGGTGGTTCTGGAGCGCACCACGGGGCTTCGCAACTATGTCGAGCTGGGGGTGCCGCTGGACGCTCTCGTCTCGGCCGATCTCCTCGAGAGCCTCTTCCTGCCCTACTCCCCCCTCCACGATGGCGCCGTCTTCATTCGCGGGGGGCGCGTGGCCGCGGCGGGCGGCTTCCTGCCGCTCTCGCGCAATGCCCAGCTTGGACGGAACATGGGCACCCGCCACCGCGCGGCCCTGGGTCTGTCAGAGGAGACGGACGCGGTCGTGCTCGTCGTCTCGGAGGAGACGGGGCGTATCTCTCTCGCCGTGGAGGGGCACATGGAGACCGTGCACGATCACGAGACCCTCCGCCAGCGGCTCGCCGAGCTCTTCTCACTCGGCGGTCAACCGAGCCCGGCCGAGCAGCCCTGGTGGGTCCCCGCCCGCGGCTGGCTCCGAAAATAGCCACATGCTCTCGGTCCTGACGCGTCACTGGGAGCTGAAGCTTTTGGCGCTCGTCTTCTCGATGGCGCTCTGGCTCTTCGTGATGACATCGGAAAAAACCAATGCCGTCCTCCCCCTGTCCATCGAGCTTCACTCGCTGCCCGCGGGCCTCGTGGTCACCGGGGAGCAGCCCGAGACGGTGGAAGTGCAGGTCCACGGTCTCCGCACCGCTCTGGCGCGCGTCTCGCCTGAATCGATGCGCGTGCGCGTCAGCCTGGCCGGGGCCCGGCCCGGCGAGATGATGCTGCGGCTCGGTCCCGAGCAAATCATCGTGCCCGCCGGCGTGACCGTGCTGCGCGTGAACCCCGATATCGTGCGCATAGAGCTGGCCCGGGAGCGCTGATGGCCCGTCTCTTCGGCACCGATGGGATTCGGGGCGTGGCCAATGCGGAGCCGCTGACCACGGAACTGGCCTTTCGTCTCGGGCGCCAGCTGGTGGCCACCCTTCTCGAGCACCATGGTCTCGGCAGGGGTCGCCTCGTGGTCGGCCGGGACACCCGGCTGTCCGGCCCCATGCTCGAGGGCGCGCTTGTCTCGGGAGCGCTCTCCGCGGGCGCCGACGTCTTCGCGGTGGGCGTGCTGCCCACTCCCGCCATCGCCTATCTCACGCGCGCCCTCGACGCTCAGGGCGGGGTGGTGCTGTCGGCCTCGCACAATTCCTTCGAGGACAACGGGATCAAGATCTTCTCCTCGGAAGGCTCCAAGTTCCCCGACAGCTGGGAAAGCGAGATCGAGGCCCGCCTGAATGGCCGGGACGTGGCGCCCAAGCCTACGGGCAAGCACGTGGGTCGCCTCGTGCGCTATGACCGGGCGGAGGCCGACTACATCGCGCACGCGCGGCAGACCTTCCCCTTCGACCTGGCGGGACTGACAGTAACGCTCGACTGCGCTCACGGCGCCACCTATCGCGTGGCGCCCAAGCTCTTTCGGGCCCTGGGCGCCAAGGTCGTCGTGCAAGGCGCGCGCCCCAATGGCCTCAACATCAACATGAAGTCGGGCGCGCTTCATGCCGAGCGTCTGACCGCGCGGGTACGCGCGGCCGGCGCCGACATCGGGCTGGCCTTCGATGGCGATGGCGACCGCCTCATCGCCCTGGATGAGACGGGTGAGGTCCGTGACGGCGACTATGTTCTGGCCATCTGCGGGCGCCACCTGGCGTCGCTTCGCCGGCTCAAGACCGGTGTGGTGGTGACCACGGTCATGGCCAACCTGGGTCTCGACAAGGCCCTGGGGCAGGCGGGGATACGCACCATCAAGACCCAGGTGGGCGACCGCTATGTGCTCGAGGAGATGATCAAGACGGGCGCCAACCTCGGGGGCGAGCAGTCGGGGCATCTGCTCTTTCTCGATCACACGACGACGGGAGACGGCATCGTCTCCGCCCTGCAGCTCCTGTCCGTGCTCCGCGAGACGGGCCAGCCGCTGTCCGCGCTGTCGAAGTGCCTGACCAAGTTCCCGCAGGTGCTGATCAACGTGAAGGTTCGCGAGAAGCCGCCCCTGGAGTCCATTCCCGGGCTGGCGGCCCGGCAGGCGTCTTTCGAGCGCGAGATGGCCTCCGGGGGTCGGATCCTTCTGCGCTATTCCGGCACGGAGAATCTCGCCCGCGTCATGGTCGAGTACGAGGACGGAGACAGGGTCCGGGCCATCGCCGCCGATCTCTCCCAGCTCATCAAGGGAGCCATCGGGGCGTGACCGAGGTCAAGGGGGTCGGGGTCGACCTGGCGCAGATCACGCGCATGCGTCGCGCGGTCGAGCGCTGGGACGAGCGTTTCCTGCGCCGCGTCTTCACCGAGGGAGAGCTCGCCTATTGCCGCCGCCGCCGCGATCCCATCCCCCACCTGGCCGCGCGCTTCGCGGCCAAGGAGGCGACGCTCAAGGCGCTCGGCACGGGCCTCCGCATGGGCATCAACTGGCGCGAGCTCGAAGTCCGGCGCGAGCGCGGACAGGCGCCCGTCATGGTGCTGTCGGGCCGCTCCCAGGCCATCGCGCGCGCCAAGGGCGCCTCGCGGGTCCTGCTCTCGCTCTCGCATGATGGTGACTACGCCTTGGCGCAGGCGCTCCTCGTCGGAGATCTGCCGGATGCCGGGGCGGCTTCTACCTAGCTTCGCGATCGGCCTCGCCATGCTGCTGTCCGGCTGCGCGGGGCTCCTGGGAGGCAAGCAGCCCGTGTCCATCGCCGAGAGCACGCGCCCGACCCTGCCGGGGCAGGGAACCTTCACCGTCCAGAAGGGCCGGCCCGGCTTCGTCATCGGGGCCCCGCACGGGACCACGGACAGCGCCACGGACACGATCGGCGCGGACCTGGCCAGGCTGACGGGCTTCAGCGTCGTCATCGCGCGAGGCTTCGGCAAGCTCGACGCCGAGGGCCGCCGCTACAATGTCAACCGGCCTACGGAGGGCGTGCCGGGGACACCGCCGAGCGGTGAGAAGGAGAGCGCCGAGGCGCGTCGCGTCTTCGAGGGCTATGACCGATCCGTGACCGAGGCCGCCCAGGGGCCGCTGCGCTACTATGTCGAGGTCCACGGCAACGCGCACATGGAGACGGCCGGGCGCGTGGAGATCGCCACGGTGGGGATCAGCACGGATGAGGCCTGGCGGCTCAAGGCCTTGCTCGAGCTCGTGCGCGACGCGCACCTGCGATCCCAGCCCGATGCCCCGCGCCTGGACATCCTCGTGGGGCCGGTGGACGCCCTCCGCTACACGGCCTCCCAGGCCAAGGCGGGCGGCCTTCTCGCGCGCTCGGAGAAGGCCATGCACATCGAGCTGCCGCGGGTCGCGCGCACCACCTACCGCGAGATCTACACGGCCATGCTCGCCGACTTCCTCACGCAGTCCGCCGATCTGCTCGCCTCCTCGAAAGGGAGGTAGGGTGCAGCTGGTCTTCACGGCGGCCGAGATGCGGGCGCTGGACGCCCGTGCCATCGAGAAGCTCGGCGTCCCGGGGCCGCAGCTCATGGAAAACGCGGGCCGCGGCGCCGCCGCCGTGATCATCCGCGAGTGGGCGCCCCTCCGCGGCAAGCGGGTGACCATCCTGTGCGGCAAGGGCAACAATGGCGGCGACGGCTTCGTCGTCGCGCGTCACCTGAAGGGGAAAGGCGCGCGGGCGCGTGTCCTGCTCCTGGGCCGGCGCGCCGAAGTCAAGGGCGATGCCGCCAAGGCCCTGCGCCGATGGCGCGGGCGCGTCGAGGAGATCAAGGGGGATGAGGGCCTCGCCACCGTGCGGAGCGCTCTCACCGAGGCGGACATCGTGGTCGACGCGCTCCTGGGCACCGGTCTCAGCGGGGCCGCGCACGGGCTGCTCGCCCATACCATCGAGCTCGTCAACGACGTATGCGGGCGCGGCGCCATCCCGGTCATCGCGCTCGACCTGCCCTCGGGACTCGCGTCCGATGGCGGTCTGCTCCTCGGTCCCGCGGTCCGCGCGGACTTGACCCTGACCTTTGCCGGCCTCAAGCGGGCGTTGCTTCTCTACCCGGCGGCCGAATGTGCGGGGCGTGTCGTGGTGGTGCCGATCGGAATCGCGGAGGCGGAGGTCGGGCGCGGGATCACGACCTTTCTTCTGGAGGAGTCCGATGTGCGCGGCCTGTTCCCGCGCCGGCGTCCTGATGCCCACAAGGGTACGTACGGCCACCTTCTGGTGGTGGCGGGCTCTCTCGGCAAGAGCGGCGCGGCCGCCCTCGCGGGCACCGCGGCCCTCCGGAGCGGGGTCGGGCTCTGCACCGTGGCGACCGCGTCTTCGCAGCAGCCGACCATCGCGGGCTTCACCATGGAGCTCATGACGGAGGCGCTGCCAGAGACCGCGGGCCGGGCCATCGCCTTCAAGGCCAAGGACCACCTCGACGAGCTGGCGGCTCAGCGCGACGCGGTGGCGGTGGGGCCGGGGCTCTCCCTCGACGCCGAGAGCCAGGCGCTCGCTCGCGCGCTCGTGTCCGAGGTGCCGCGGCCCATGGTCGTCGACGCGGATGCGCTGTCCGCCCTGGCCGGCCACCTCGATCTGCTCGAGGAGGCATCAGCGCCGCGCGTGCTCACGCCGCATCCGGGGGAGATGGCGCGGCTGCTCGGCATGACGGTGGCCCAGGTCCAGGCCGACCGCATCGAGATCGTGCGGGAGTGCTGCGTCCGGTATCGCGTGCATCTGGTCTTGAAGGGCGCCCGCAGCGTGCTCGGATGCCCGGATGGGCGCGTCTTCATCAATCCCACGGGCAATCCGGGCATGGCCACGGGCGGCAGCGGCGATGTGCTGACAGGGATGATCGGCGCCTTCCTCGCGCGACGCTTCGATCCGCTCGCGGCGCTCCAGGCGGGCTGCTACCTCCACGGTCTCGCGGGAGATCTGGCCGCGGCCGACCGCGGCGAGGAGGGGCTCATGGCCAGCGACATCATCCAGGCCATCCCCGCCGCGCTCACGCCCGGCCTCCGATGATCGAGCTGAGACGCTGCCCGCTGTTCGAGTTGAGCGGTGAAGCCGCGAGACGAGAGCTGAGTTGATCCCGCAGGCGTGGCCGTTCGGACCTGAAGGGCGAAGCCCTGAAGGGAGAGCTGGGTGGATCAGCGGCGAGGCGAGGGCTGAGTAGTTGATCGAGCTGAGACGCTGCCGACGAGCCGCAGGCGAGGAGAGCGGCGAGGCGAGGGCTGAGTAGTTGTTCGTAGTCTGCCAGAGCCCGGAGGAGACGCAGGCGCTCGGCGAGCGGCTGGGCCGGCGCCTCCGCGAAGGCTCGGTGGTGGCGTGCTCGGGGGAGCTGGGAGCGGGCAAGACTTGTTTTCTCCAGGGCCTCGCCCGAGGGCTCGGCGTCACCGCTGATGTCACGAGCCCGACCTTCGTGCTCGTGAATCTGTATCAGGGTCGGCTGCCCGTGTATCACATCGACGCGTACCGCACGGAGAGCCTGACCGAGCTCGTGGACGCGGGTCTCGAGGAGATGGTCCATGGCTCCGGGGTGACCGTCATCGAGTGGGCCGACAAGATCCTGCCCCTCCTGCCTTCGACCGCCATCACGGTCGCCATCAGCGGCCTCGGCGACGAGCCCCGCGAGATCGAGCTCACCGGCCCCGAGGAGATTCTGAACTGGGTTTCGAGCTGAGGCGCTGCCCGCTGTTCGAGTTGAGCGGTGAAGCCGCGAGACGAGAGCTGAGTTGATCCCGCAGGCGTGGCTGTTCGGAGCTGAAGGGCGAAGCCCTGAGGCGAGGGCTGAGCTAAACAGCGACGAGGCGAGGGCTGAAATAACCGTCTGAGACTGGGGACATTGACGCCTTCGCGAGCCGCGTGTTACTTCGGCCGCATGGGCCGGAGCACTCGCGACACCGAATGGGCCATGGACGAGCGTCCGCGTGAGCGCCTCTACCACAAGGGCGCGGCGGCGCTCTCCGATGCCGAGCTGCTCGCGATCCAGCTGGGGACCGGGGTGCCCGGCCTCTCCGTGCTCGACGTCGCCCACGAGCTGCTGACGCAGTTCGGCTCGCTTCAGGAGCTGGCGGGGCGCGAGGTGGCTGAAGTGGCGGCCGTGCGCGGCGTGGGGCGCGCCAAGGCGGTGCGGCTGGCCTCCGCCTTCGAGATCACGCGGCGGCTCCGGTCACGGAATGGCGCGAGCCGACCGGCCCTCTCGAGCCCCGAGCAGGTGTTCGGGCGCTACGGGCCGCTCATGGAAGACCTCAAGAAAGAGGTCTTCCGGGTGGCCCTGCTGGACGCCCAGAACGGGCTCCTCAAGGACGTGGTGATCTCCGAGGGTACCCTGTCGGCCAGCCTCGTCCATCCCCGGGAGGTCTTCAAGCCTGCCATCGTGGAGTCGGCCGCCTCCATCATCCTGCTGCACAATCATCCGAGCGGCGACCCCACCCCGAGCCGCGAGGACGTGCGGCTGACTCGCCAGCTCGTCGAATGCTCGAAGCTCCTGGACTTGCCCATTCACGATCACGTCATCATCGGAAGGGAGCGCTTCATCAGCATGGCCCAGCGAGGGGCTCTCTAGACCGCCGAAAGACATTGTCGGCGGCTCAAAAAGGTCCAGATGCGAGGCGTCGCCCGAAGGCTGCACGCGAGGCGTACTCTCTATACGTTGAGCGTGCAGCCGAGGGCGACAACGAAGCAGATGGGCCTTTTTCAGCCGCCGACTAGCCCTTGGCCAGCTTCTCCACTTCCTTCTTCGACATGCCCTGGATGCGCGCCAGGATGGACTTCACCTTTCGTTCCGAGGTGTGATCCGCGAGGATCAGCTTCTTCGACTTCGTGCCGTTGACGATGTAGGCGACCCAGTCGTCCAGGCTCGGCGTCCCCCGCCATGCCACGGTGAGCCCGCTGAGCCGCATCCGCTTCCTGCCCTCTACCTTCGCCAGGGGCTTCCGGCTTGCCTCCATGCTCACCGTCCCTTCAGCATCTCACGTTCGTGTTGCACTCTCGTGACGCTGCAGCAGGGGCCCACAGTATGAAGCGAGGCAAACCATGTCAAGGCTTCGTTTCGCCGCCCTGGATGCGGGTTTGCGCGCTGCTCGCGCGGCGCACATGCGTGATTGCTGCCTCTTATTCGGCCGCTCGCAACGGTGGACGGCCGGAGCGTCATATTTTCGATACGTGCCCGCAGAGCCGCATCAGACCGTGCAATTTCTCGTTCTGTGGATGCCGGTGGATAAGTGGATAAGCTGTGGGTTACCGATGGGCCTTGACAATGGCGTCGAGCATTCGCCGCGCGAGGAGGGGACCCCGCGTGATGAATCCGGTGAAGTACGCGCACGCCGTCGCGCCCGCGGCGAGCGCCTGCAGGGCCTTGTCGGGGGTGTCGATGCCGCCGGTGGCGATGAGATCGATGTGCGCGCCGAATCGATCGCGCAAGCGGCGCACATTGTCGAGCATCTGAGGGAAGAGCGCGGGACCGGAAAGGCCGCCCACCTTCTGTGAGAGGCGCGGCTCGTCCAGACGGCGCGTGTTGCCCCAGTTGATGATGGTGATGCCCGCCTCGACGGCCGCGGGAATGGTCGTCTCCTCGTTCATCTGCGGGAAGTCGGGCGACACCTTGACGATGATGGGCTTGTCGGTGGCCTGGCGGGCCGTGCGGAACATGGCCGCGAGCTCCTGGGGCCGCTCGGACCACGCGTAGACGAGCTTCGTGTTGGGCGACGAGATATTGATCTCCACCAGGTCCCCGAGAGGCGCCAGTCCCTCGACCACGGCCACGATGTCCTCCACCGATTCGCCCGTGGCGGAGACGATGAGGGGCACCCGATGCGGCAAGCGACGGAGGGCGGCGCCATAGGCCTCGAGGCCCGGATTGTGGAAGCCATTGCAGTTGACGAGGCCGGGCCCTTCGGGCGTCTCGATGCGGACGAGATTCGGCGGGGGATGTCCGGGCCGCGGCGTGGGCGTGATGCTCTTCGTCGTCACCGCCCCGAAACCGAGCCCCATGGCGCGCCGGAGGATCGTCGTGTCGTAGTACATGGACGACAGGATCAGCGGATTGGGCAGCCGCACGCCGCCCAGGGTCATGGCGAGACGCGGATCGTGGTTGCGGAAGATGGGCAGGCGATCGAGAGGCAGGAGCCGCAGGCCCCACTGGCCCAGGGGCACCGCGATGCGCTCGGGCAGCCTGGAGAGGAGGCCGCCGTAGAGCACACGATAGAAAGAATCGGCGGCGCGCACCATGGCGATTGGGAGCACATGGTATCCTAGCCCGCCATGGAGTTCCACGACGCGACGGGCGCGCTCCTCTCGCTCGCCGCCCCGCCGCGGCGCATCGTCTCTCTCATCCCGAGCATCACCGAGATCCTCTTCGCCGTGGGCGCTGGTGACGCGGTCGCCGGCTGCACGGTGTACTGCACCCAGCCCCCCGAGGGGGTCGCCGCCAAGACGCGAATCGGTGGGGAGAAGGACCCGAAGCTCGATGTGATTCGCGAGCTCGGCGCCGATCTCGTGGTCGCCAATGTCGAGGAGAACGTGCGCGAGCACGTCGAGACGCTCCGCGGCTGGGGTATCCCCGTCTATGTCACCTATCCGCGCACGGTCGCGGACGGCATACGCCTCGTGCGAGATCTCGGCGAGGTCGTCGGACAGGGCGAGCGGGCGGCGACGCTCGCCAGCGAACTCGAGGCCGCGCTGGAGGCGGTGCGGAGGGCACGCGCGGACACTCCTCGGCGCCGCGTCTTCTACCCGATCTGGCGACGGCCCTGGATGACCGTCAACCGCGACACGTATGCCCACGACATGCTGGAGGAGTGCGGAGGGATCAACGCCTTCGGCGGGCACGAGCGGCGCTATCCGGAGGTGACGCTCGACGAGGTCGCCCAGGCGGCGCCCGAGGTCATCCTGCTACCGGACGAGCCCTATCGCTTCCGGAGGGCGCACCTGGCAGATTTCCAGGTGCATCCCGAAATCCCGGCCGTGCGCGAAGGCCGCCTTCACCTCATGGACGGCAAGCTTGCGACCTGGTACGGCCCGCGGATCAAGGAGGCGCTGGCCATCCTGCCTCGGCTCATTGGGGGAGAATCTGCCGCCTGACCTGCTATACTGGGCACCTCTTCGTGGAAGAGAGCAGCGGGTAATCGCACCCCGCGGTCCTCACGAGCGGTCGCTCGAAGCTCCCGGAAACAGCGGTTCTCTCGAAGGAGACGGTGCCGTGCGCCGTACCCCGGCCAAGTCGTTCCAGTGCGAGGTGGTGTCCGAGACAGTGTCAATCACGCTTCGCCGCAGCACGGTGATCGGCGGCAGCGGGAAGCTCTTCGTGCAGTGCAGCGAGCTCGACTGTCAGTACGTGGGCGCGAACGAGCCGCCCTGCCCCCTCACCCTCGACCTCTTCGCCGCCGAGATCCAGGAGCGGATGGAGCAGCGTCGGGACGAGTGATCCGGCGGGATACCGTCGATCAGGGATTCTGCGGAGCGGGTCGGCTGATGATCTCGGTCTCGTCTCCTTCGAGCCCCACGAAGAAGAACGCCGAACCGTCCCGGTCGGCGCGCCAGACAATGGCATCCACGTCGAGAGAGCGGCCGTTGGGTGGGCGGAAGTGGAGCTTGGCCGTCTTGCCGACTTCCAGGGGCTCATCGACCCGCACCTTGGTGCCCATGGGGCTCAAGTTCACCGTCTCGAGCTCCAGCGAGCGGTTCTCCAGCTCCAAGATCACAGGCCATGTCACCTTGGCCCTGGGGTAGCGCCTGAGTTCTGCCCGCCGGTCGCTCATGGCTATGGGCGATTGTCTCATTGGCCCACGGCTCCTGACAAGGCCCTTTGCAATTCTCGCCCGCGGCTTCCTCTCATGCCCATTCGATGCGATTCCGGCTCACGGCGATTCGATGCAGAAGAGATAGAAGAGAGGTCGGTTGATGGTGCCGGGCTGCCGGTCGAGGTCGCTGACGCAGCGAGCGCGGCTCGGAGGATTGTCCCCGCGCACGGGTGGGTTCGTGCTCGATGCGCACGCAGCCATGACGAGGCCGAGCAGCACCGTGCCCAGCCATCGTCCGGTGCTCCGCATCCGACCGCCGCCCTCCTCCTCGCTGACGTCTTGGCTGCGACCCCAGGGTAGCACGTGCTTGGACAGGTCACGCCCTCGTGTGTGACAATCCGTGAGACCGCCCCATGGCCCAGCCCGTGACCCCGTCCGCCGCCGCCACTCTCGTTCTCCTGCGCGATCGTCCGCCCTCCGCCGTCGAGACCCTCTTGCTCCAGCGTCACGCCAAGAGCAAGTTCGCCGCCGGAGACTATGTCTTCGCCGGCGGAAAGGTCGAGGCCGACGACATGCCGGCGGATGGTGAAGGCTTCTGCCGCGGGCTCACCGCCGCTACGGCGGCCGCCCGACTGGGCGGTGTTCTCTCACCGCGCGAAGCCCTCTCCTACTGGGTCGGCGCCATCCGGGAAGCCTTCGAGGAGGTGGGCGTCCTCCTCGCCTATGGACCGGACGGCGAGCTTCTCCGGATCACCGCGGACCGCCGCGAGCGCTATGCCGCCTACCGGGCCGCCACGCAAAAGGCCGACCCCGCCTTCTTCGACATGCTGAGAGCGGAGCGGTTGACCCTGGCCACCGACCGCGTGGCGTATTTCGCTCACTGGATCACGCCCGAAGAGCAGCCCATCCGCTTCGACACGCGCTTCTTCGCCGCTCAGATCCCGCCGGGGCAGGAGCCCGCTGTCGACGGCTACGAGATCGTCGAGCTCAAGTGGCTGACGCCGGCCGAAGCTTTCCAGGCCCTCAAGCGAAAGGAAATCGGCCTCCGAACTCCCACCATCAAGAATCTCGAGCTGGTCCAGCAGGGCGGGGCGCCGGCCGAGCGCGTGCTGGCCCAGCTGGGCGGGCGGGAGGTGCCGACCATCCGCCCGCGCATTCTCCAGGTGAATGGCAAGCCGGTGCCGGTGCTGCCAGGCGATCCCCGCTGGTATTGAGGTGAGGGAGCTGACCTTCGCGCTCGAGTTCAGAGGACGGGCGGGGGCGGTGCCCGGCATCGAGGGAAAGCGGCGGTCGAGAAGCGTCGCGTCGAGCCAGGCCCTTTCGTGCGTGATGACGGCGGCCGGCGTGGAAAGCCGAGTGGAGCGGCAGGCGGGTGACGAGGCCGTGCTCGAGGCTGAAGTGACCATCGTGGATGAGGGCACGTTCACGGAGACCGGCACCATCCGTTATGGACGAGCAGGCGGCATCACCTTTGCCACGCTGGGGCAGGGCGTCGTGCTCCCGGGTGACACGCCCGGGGTCCGCCGCGGGGCCGTGATGTGGAAGGTGACGGGCGGCGACGGACGCTTCGCGGGCGCCCACGGCATCGTCACCTCCAACTTCGCCGTCAGCCCCGAGGGCGAAGTCGTCGACAATCACTACGCCCGGATCTTTCTCCCGTAGCAAACGCCGCAGGCGGCTCAAAACGGCCCAGATGCGAGGCGGCGCCCGAAGGCAGCAGGTGAGGCGTAGTTCTCATTCAGCCCTCGCCTCGTCACTGCGCCTCTCAGCTCGAACTGCCACGTACGTTGAACCTGCTGCCGAGGGCGCCAACGAAGCAGATGGGCTGTTTTCAGCCGCCTGCTAGGAGGCGCCGAGGCCGGGCTTGGAGGCGTTCACGATCACGCCCATGTTGCCGTAAGGGTGCTTGTTCTCCAGCATGAGCTGGTGGCACTCGGGGATGTCGTCGAAGGCATAAGTCTGGGACAGGCATGGGTCGACCTGCCCGGCCGCCACCAGCTTCGTCACCGCCGTGGCCTGCTCGTCATTGGAGAGATGGCTGCCCTGGAAGCGCTTCTGGCGCATCCAGTGATAGCGAAGATCGAGGGTGACGTTGTAGCCCGTGGTGCCCGCGCAGATGACGATCATGCCGCCCGTCGCGCACACGAATTCAGAGGTGGGCAGCGTGGACTCGCCGGGATGCTCGAAGACGATGCGGGGATTGGTCTTCTCCCCGAGCGCGTCCCAGATGGCCTTGCCGAAGGCGCGGGCACCCTTGGCCCAGTTGCCGTAGGCCTTGCCGTCCTTGGTATCGGGCATGGGCCCCCAGTGATCGAACTGGGTGCGATTGATCACGCCGGCGGCGCCGTGCTCGGTGCAGAACTTGCGCTTGGCCTCGTCCGAGACGACGGCGACGGCGCGGCCGCCCTGAGCGCGCGTGATCTCAAGGGCCATGCTGCCAAGCCCGCCTGTGGCTCCCCAGACCAGCACCACATCGCCGCGCTCGACGGTATGAGGCGCCCAGCCCATCAGCATTCGATACGCGGTTGACCCGCAGAGGAGGAAGCAGCCGGCCGCCTCCCAGGTGAGCCGCCTGGGCTTGGGCACGCACTGATGCGCCTGGGCGCGGGCGAACTGGCAGTAGCTGCCGTAGTTGGTCTGGTAGCCCCAAATCCGCGTGCTCTCGGCCAGCATGGGGTCTTTGCCGGAGAGCACCCAGGGGTCATCGGGCCGCCACCAGCCGCTGTGAATGGTGACCTCGTCGCCGACCTTGACGTTCTTCACGTCCTTGCCGGCGGCCCACACGATACCCGAGCAGTCGCTGCCGCCCGCGTGGAAGTCCTCGGGCTCGCCCAGCCTCTGGCGCTCGGCGATGACGTCGAGGGGCTGGCCGAGAGCGGCCCAGACGTTGTTGTAGTTGATGCCGGAGGCCATCACGTAGATCAGGACCTCGTCGGGTCCGATGGTCGGCGTGGGAATGGTCTCCCGCTTCCACGCATCCCGCGGCTGACCGAAACGGTTCTGCCTGACGAGATACGCGTGCATCCGCGCCGGCACTTCGCCGAGCGGCGGCTTCTCGCCGATGTCGTAGAGATCTGCCATCGTCTCCTCCGGTTCGAGCTACGTGCCTTGAAAGTCCGCGCGCTTGCGCTCCGCGGCGGCCCGCATCCCCGCCTGGCGGTCCTCGGACAGCAGCGGGCCTGCCGCCTGGTCGGCTTCCCAGGCAAGCCAGGCATCGCGCCCGCGCCAGAAGGTTCCGTCGATGGACTGCTTGGCCGCCTGCACGGCGAGCGGGCCATTCGCGGCGATCTCCGCCGCCAGCTCGGCGGCCCGCGCCGGGAGCTCGCCCGCCGGGTAGACATGGTTCACGAAGCCGATGCGCAGCGCCTCGGCTGCATCGAAGCGCCGGGCGGAGTAGATCAGCTCCTTGGCCATGCCGATCCCGATGGAGCGCGGGAGGCGCTGGGTGCCGCCCATGTCCGGGATGATGCCGAGCTGGACCTCGGGAATGGCGAAGGCCGTGCCCTCGGCGGCGATGCGGATATCACAGCAGAGCGCCAGCTCCATGCCCGCGCCAATGCAGACGCGCTGGATGGCCGCGATGACGGGGACGCGTACGCGCTCGAGGCGCGTGAAGCATTCCTGCAAATGGGCAAGATGGTGGCGGATTCGGGCCAGGGCTGCGCCGGCGGAGCCCTCGAGGGCGCTGCCGAGCGTCGAGCCCGCCTTGACGTCGAGGCCCGAGCAGAAGGCCCCGCCCGCCCCCTGGAGGATGACCACGCGCACGCCCGGGGCGCCGTCCACGGCCTCGGCCGCCTCGCGAATCCCTTCCCAGACCTCGAGGTCGAGGGCGTTCAGCCGCTCGGGCTTGTTCAGCGTGATGGTGGCCACGGGCGCCTTGATCTCGACCTGCACCTTACTCGTCATCTACTCCTCTCCAGTTGCTTCCCCTAGCGTTCTATCCCTCTCCCCTTGAGGGGAGAGGGCAGGGTGAGGGTGTCGAGCCTTGTCGCCTAGCCATTGAATTGCTTCACCAGCGCGGGCAGTCGCGGATCGCCGAGATTGGGCTGGTAGGGCTGATAGAGCGAGGTGCGGTCGAGCAGCCCCTGGTAGCGCTCCATGATCTTGTCGTGCAGCTTGTCATAGGTCGCCGTCACCGCATAGGTGTCGAGCATCTCGTCCGTGATGAGCTCGGCCATGCCCTTCCAGTCGCCTTCCACGCTCTTCTTGTGAAGCTGCGCCGATAGCCCGCCCCAGCCGTGAACGTCGAGCACGGGCTGGTAGGTGCGCGTGGAGGCATAGAAGGAGATCTGCTGCTTGACCATCAATTCCTGGTCGCGCCGCTCCTTCTCGGTGTCGCCCACGATCACGAAGCTGGCCGTCGCGTAGGTGAAGTCCTTGCGCGAGCGGCCCGACTTCTTCAGTCCCGCCTCGACGGTCGGGTGCACGACCTCCCGGAGGTACTTCGGGCTGTTGAAGGGATGTACGTGCATCCCGTCGCAGAACTCCCCGGCCACCCCGCACATGTAGGCGTTCACGGCGGCGATGTAGATGGGCACGTTCGGGTGCTCGATGGGGCCGGGATTGAAGAACGGCGTCATGACGTCGAAGGTGTAGAACTGGCCCTTGAAGTTGAGCTTGGTGCCGTTCTGCCAGCAGTCCCAGATGGCGCGGATGGCGCGGACGGCCTCGGCCATCTTGGGCCCGGGCGATTCGAACTTGACCGAGAAGCGCCGCTCATTGTGCGCCTTGACCTGGGTGCCCAGCCCGAGCATGAACCGTCCACCCGAGGCCTTCTGGAGATCCCAGGCGATCATGGCCGTGATCATGGGGCTGCGCGAGAAGACCGTGGCGATATTCGTGCCGAGCCTGACGCTCCCGGTGACGGAAGCGGCCACAGCCAGGGGCAGAAACGGGTCGTGCTGGGTCTCCGCGGACCAGAGGCAGTCATAGCCCATGGCCTCGACCTTGCGGGCATAGTCGGGGAGCGTCTTCAGGTCATGGCTGAGCATGCCGATATCGAGCTTCACGGGTGATCTCCTTGTCTCATCGCTGAGTGGCGAGGCTCCCGAAGCATACGCGAGAGCGCGAGGGCCTTCAACCGCGCTCCGATGGAGAGACGACTATGAAGACTCCGTGAGGAAGAGCTCGCGGAGCTTGGCTTTCTGGACCTTGTCGCCATGGGGGCCGGGGGTGCGGGGGACATCGGCCACGATGCGGACGTGGCGAGGGACCTTGAACGAGGCGATCTTGCCTTTGCAGTGCGCGATGATGTCGGCCTCGGTGAGGGTTTCGTCCTCCCGGGGGATGACGTAGGCGACGGCCGCCTCGTTGAGCTTCGGATCGGGCACGCCGATCACGAAGGCCTGCAGAACCTTCGGGTGGGTCATGATGAAGGCTTCGATCTCGGCCGGCGCTACCATGAAGTGGCTGATCCTCAGGGCCTCACGCAGTCGCCCCTTGAAGATGGTGCGCCCCTCGGCGTCACGCACGGCGAGATCGCCCGTCTTGAACCAGCCGTC
>WNFH01000914.1_pt1 | contig 19495 bp, 16 predicted proteins | sample 5400411 | NCBI WGS metagenome assembly WNFH01 (sample SAMN13153347, study PRJNA577476) | soil metagenome | isolation source: 200 cm saprolite under Douglas fir tree site 2 hole 3 | place: USA:California | collected 2015-04-18
AGAGCGTCTCTCCTCCACTCTGCGCAGGGAAAGCGCGACTATCTTCTCGCAGATTTCGGTCGGGTCACCAGGGCCGCGACGACAGCAATCGCTGCCAGGATGAAAAAGGCCACCGCATGCGTTGGATGCGAAGCCAGCGGAGGCGTCGTGGTGAGCGGGTGATAGATCCCTGGAATAAGATAATAGACGGCTAAAGCCAGGGCGACGACCGCAACGACAATCGCACCATAAAAGAGGGTTCGCTTGTTCATCGACAGTATGTTCCTTTCTCAAAGAGATCTGCATCACTCTGTTGCTCACAGAGGATGGCACAACGATTAGTGCAAGGGTGTCTGCTTCATCACTTTGACCAGGGAGAGGCCTGCAATTCCGGCAAGCAGTCCGAAAGCTCCTACTGCCACCAGGGCAAGGAGCACTTCAGGCCCATGCGTACCTAGCTTCTGCAGCCCAATGGCCAGAACACGAAAAACGCTGGTGTGATCATGCGCTGACACCACGAACAGACCAGCAAGCACGGTGAGCATCCCCAGCGCTAGCATCCCGTAGCACAGTGGACGGGACAGCCGCAGGCTCGACGGCAGCGCGACGTTACGGTATCTGCCAACAACGCCCGCCAGGAACAACACCACTCCTAGCGCAAGGACGGCATAGGCCCGTTCGTGGTAATGGATGGCAACGTGCAGGTAGACGCCCAAAGCACAGGCGAGCACGCCCAGCGCCATCATGCCAGCCGACACGAGGGGGCGGTGCATCCAGAGGCGCGTGCCTCTCTCCTGAGCTGTGTGCCTCTGGAGAGGCGGGGGCAGATCGGTGTGCTCTTGCGCCTGCCCGCCGCGTTGCGCTCCAGCGCCAGGATAGTAATGCTCTAGGGGGCCGGGCAAGGCCCGTTCCGCCTCCGCTTCCAATTGCCGCTGGTTGCGGCGCACGAAGATGAAGAGCGCGAAGAGGCTGAGTGCCGCCAGTGCGAGCGCGACAAGGCCAATCGGCCCGGTGAGCCGCTGCAGGTTATCCCCCAGGAGGTAGCCTCCCAGGCCGTAGCACGTGGCCCAGATGATGCCTCCCAGAGCATTGAAGAGCAGGAAGCGTTTCCACTCCATGCGATAGGTTCCCGCCAGGAATGCCGCCCACATGCGCAGCACCGCCACGAAGCGCCCGAAGAAGACGACTTTGCCGCCATGCCTGCGGAAGAGATAGAGGCCCAGCTTGAGCTTGCGCTCATTCAGGCGGACGAGGTGCGCGTTTCGGCGTAGCAGGCGAGAGCCACCCTCGCACCCGACCCAGAAGCCCAGATTATCCCCCAGGATCGCCCCGCTGGCCGCCGCGGCAATGACCAATACGGGCGCGAGCTGGTGCGTACTCCCCGCATAGATGGCTGCCACCAGCAGCATCGTCTCGCCGGGAAAGGGGATGCCCGTACTCTCGATGGCAATACCGGCAAAGATGGCCCAATAGCTGTAGGTGGTGAGCAGCGCCACGAGGCCTGCTGGACTATTCTGGATCATCTGCTGTGTCTTCTCCGTTCTGTTCTGTGAACCTCTGCGGAAGCGGTGAGCAGCGATGGATGGGTGCTCGCGCCTTCCGCAGGCTACTATAGCAGCCAAAAATGAGACGAAAATGAGAACAGGACTCCGTGTCCTCCCGTTCGTGGAGAGAGGGGAGGGAACCTGCGCAGCACGAACAGGTGGGGGACAAGCTGCTGTTCGCACACACCTCTCCTCTTGCGTGCTAAGGTAAGAGCGCCTTTACGCGAGTTCGTGCCTCCGCTGATCGTCGTCTGGAGGAGACCTTGTGGCATGGCCCACTTCTACCTTCGACTCATCACACAGAGCGTCGGCACGATTAAGACCGCGATGAAACAAGGAGCGGGTTCTCATCTGCAATTCATGTGCCTCGGATAGAGTAGGAAGAGCAGGAGCTGCACGTCATTCCAGCTCAGCTTCTTTGCTCTGGCTGCTTGGCAAGCACGATGACGCGCAGCGTCAGAGAAGCGGATGATCGTCGAGACGTGCGAAGGAACAGCCCTGACATCAGTGCTCTCGCGTAGGCGTTTGAAGGAGGCTATTGTCAGGGCGTGTAGCTTTAAGGGTACAGTTTCTGCTTGTTAGTCAGCATCTCAATAAACTTCTGTATGCGGGCCGAGCGGGTTTCAGGCTTCTTAGCCGTTTGAATCCTGAACAAGATGGCATAGCGGTTGACGCTATTCAATGTGTTGAAGAAATCCCTGGCCTGCTGATTTTTGTCCAGCGCACTTTGAAAATCAGCGGGGACCGTTATCTTACTCTGCGATTCGTAAGCCGCTTCCCAACGACCATCAGCCTTTGCTAGCTCCACCTGCTGCATCCCTGCTGGCTGCATTCTACCTTCGGCCATCAGCACCGTTGCTTTACCGCAATTCACCTTTGACCAAATGCTCTTGGGGCTACGCGGCGTGAATTTTTGTACCCAGTACTGCTCATCAAAAGAGGCTTTTTGTCCATCGATCCAAGCAGAGCAGAAGGCACCCTCTACAGCTTCGGCATAAGACACAGAAGCGATGCCTGTGTCTTTTTTGGCCAGTTTGAGCCAGATACCCTTTGTATTCGTATGATGCTCTTCGAGCCATGCTTCCCAGTCTTGTTGGGTTTCAAACGCACTGATTGGGAGAGTATCTGTATGCTTCATGCAAGTTTTATACTCCCGACAAGGCCTTTGCCACGTCCTCGCAATGGGCCTTCCGGTTTCAGGTTGAAGACGCCTTTGGATTTAGCCATGTAACGAACACCAGCACTACTTCGGACCGTGTCGACACGGTACGGTCGGTTGCGATTGAGGCTCATATCTATAGTGGGCCAAGTGGAGGTCTCTGTTCATCTATGGATGAATGAGTCGGAAAACGCGTGCGATAAGCACCACCACCGCAATGCACAGCAAGGCAATGGCGAACCACTGTATTTTGCGAGTCGATGTCTTTTCGGGCGCTGGCTCGCTCATTCGTCGTTTCTGATACTTTGCCTCGCGCCGCCGACCTGATCTATTGAGCGGAGCTTTTCTACGCCTCATGCTGCACTCCCTTTGCCGTTATGTAAGCGCGGGATTGGAATATTACGGTAGTTCCATACGTAACTGGCAAACCGTAGCAACACTTTGCCCTATTGTACCCAACTCTGAGGGATAAAGCAAAAACAGACAGGTACCCGAGGCGAGCGCCTCGGGTATAATCAGGGAGTCACGGTATTTTGCGGTGCTTCTGCGCGAGGCGCGAATGCAACGGGGAGCACCCATCGTAAAATGGAGAACACGCCCATCAGGCAAGCGAGGAGAAGCCTCATTGACCCGCTCACATGAAGGAGCGTCTGATCGCGATTGAGCATGCGATTATGGTTGCTTTCCAGATGCGTAGATATTCTTGCTTTACCGCAAGACCCTGTTGCTATACAGACGCGTGATAGTGGCGGAAGTTCCCGTCGCGGCCCCAGTCGGCTGCTATCTCCGCATCTCGCCGACTGGACACCTCTGAGAGGGGAGAATGGCGACGAACTGGCGATTGACGTGGTTCCATCTGAAAAGAACGAAACCAGAGTCCTTGCTAAGCAAAGAGGACTCATGGCATAATCGTAGATATCCCGTGAATGGGACCGGAACGCGCGCTCCTCGCGAGCATGAAAAAAGGATGGAGGTCTTCCCGGTTCCCCCGAATCAGCGTGAAATGCTTACGGCGTAACTTTTTGAGGAAAGAGAAGGATGGAAGCACCGTCCGCAAAAATGCTCCCGTTCGCAGGCGAGGCCGCTCATCAAGAAGCCGGGGCCTGGATCACTGCCTACACGCAGGATGTGTTGGCAGCCAAGGACGGGGCGACTATCGAAGCCTACACACGCATTCTGAAGCGATTTGCGGAGTGGCTTGCCCTCCGCCCCGGCAACTCCGGCCAGTTCCACCCCCAGGCGATCACGCATACCGCCATCGAGTGCTTTCTCGATACGCTCCCCAGTTTCAGTTATAAAAAGCAGGCGCGCGCCGCCCTGTCTGGGTTCTGTCGCTGGTTGCAGGAAGATCACCAACTCCTGGATCGCAACCCGGCACACGGGGTCGGGCTACCAGCGCAAGTACTGCTCGTTCCTCGCGAACTCCCCGAAGACCAGCGCTACGTGGTTCGTGATCTGGTGGAGCGGGAAGCCGACCTGCGCGGCAAGGCAGCGTTTGCCCTGGGTGACTTCGCCGGGTGTCGCGTGAGCGACGTCTCCTGGCTGCTGCTCGATGCGCTCCATGTCACTACGAAGGCTGGGTGGATGACCGTTGGGCATAAAGGCGGCAAGGAACGCACCATCGATCTGGTCAACGAGGCACGGCGCGCGCTCTACAACTACCTGGAGCAGGGCGAGCGCAAGGAGAGCGCCTACGTGTTTACCAGCCAGCGCGAAAAGTCACACCCAAGCTCAGGAGAAGTCGATGGGTGGCGGTGGACGGAGGACGGTATCCATCAATGGTGGCAGCAACTCCAAGCGAGGGCGCGCCTTGCAGAAGCCACGTTCATCAACGACATCGATTTCCGCGACCTGCGCCACGATTTTGCGCACCAGGCGCGAGAGTGTGACTGGAGCCTGGAAGAGGTGGCCTATTACCTGGGGCATATCACCAAAAGTGGGATGCCGATCATTCAAACGACGATCCGGTACACCCAGGTGAGCTGCGAGCATGTGAAAGAGAAGCTGAAGCTGCTGCGGGGGTAGCATCTCGCGATCCAGGAAACGCCTATCCACCGAAACGTTTGGGAACCGTCCGACGAGGCTTGAGGTATGAGAAAAACGATCATCAGATCCGCGAGTATCCTCGGTATGCTGTTGTTGCTTGTAACTGCACTTATTGTCCTTCTCCGCTTTTACCCGTATCCCTCTAATTTTCCTGCCTATCCAAAAATAACCCACACCCGATCCGGGGCAGCAGGAGACCCGATAAATCTGGTCTTTGTCGGGACGAAAGATCAGATCATGCACAGCTTCCAACAAGCCGGCTGGCTGCTTCCTGATCCTATTACCCCACAAACATCTGCAAAAATCGCTGCTGATAGCCTTGCTCACCGCAGCTACCCGACTGCACCAGTCAGTAATCTCTACGTCTTTGGGAGAATCCAGGATCTGGCGTTTGAAAAGCCCACCAATGATGTCCAAAACCGCGGGCACATTCGGCTCTGGAAGACAGGAACCCTCGTCGGTGGACAACTCGTCTGGGTGGGACAGGCATCTTATGATAGCGGGATTGAGCTCAGTGCGACCAACCATCTTTCCACCCATCACATTGCTCCCACCGTCGATCTGGAAAGAAATGCCGTCGGTGCTGACCTGGAAAAAACCGGTCTGGTCAGAGAAGAATCCTACGGGGCATTTACTCCTCCCATTTTGTATGCACGCAATGGGGGCGGAGATTATTATGAGAGTGATGGTGATCTGCTGGTGATCAATTATACGCAGGCTCCCATCCCACTCAACCAACCGGTATGGGTTATAGATGGACTGAAAACAGGTGTGTTCCTCTTCTACGATGCGCTTTTCACCGTTGTTGGTGTGCTGATTGCTTTCCTGGCTCTGGTTGTAGTGATCATCGCGGGACTCATGCTCTGGCGACTCACGAAAAGAAACCGGACCGTGCGGAAATAGCCACAAGGCATGGGCAGGAACGAAGTTGCCATTTGGCCAGACTGGAAAATGATGCCGATCCAGTGCACACCTCGCCACGGATGATGGCCCTACGCCACTCTTGATGATGCATGAGCAGTTGTGATGCCCTCAGCAACGCGGGAGAGCAATGCCAGGTCAGATCACCGATCCCGCTCACGCCGAAAATCGCCAGGCCCATTATAGAGGGTTCGTAGCCGGTCGGGATCGCTTGCAGCCAGCGATTGCCAGGCAGGCTCTCCCGCACCAGCATCAGAAGTGAAGGCGCGCCGCCACCGCGGCTTCGCGCGGATTGGCGCAGGTTCTCTTGAACCTGCACCAGCAGGATGAAAGTCACCGCAAGGTAACCAGAATAGAACACCGCGTGCCAGGGGGTGAAGAACTTCTCCAGTTGCGGGATGTTGCTGTGCGCTTATCCATCGATGAAGAGGCCGCCGAGCCACCAGACGGAGACCACGACCCATAAGCGGCTTGTGCGAATTGGACTCTATTCTATCGCCTCCAATGAGATGCGATTACCCTGACCCCACGAACGTGTGCCTTGACAAAGTGGTGAGAGGCTGGATACAGTGACATACTGAGACTAGATTAGGCATCGGGAGCTTTCCCATGGTAAACCCAGATGATTGGATCATCGCCGCGAACGGTTTTTACATTGCGAGCCGTGCGTTCCTGATGCGGCGTGGCTATTGCTGCGCGAACCAGTGTCGCAATTGCCCCTATATCAACTGGCGCAACACCCCAACCTGGGAGCCGCTGCCGGCAGCGGCTGTGCTTGTGGCTGTCGTCTCTCCAAAAGCGCTAGAGGGGGCACGGCTAGCACTCACAGGGCATGAGCGGGCGCTTCAGCAAGGGAACCAGGCCGCCGAGGCACATCACCGGGCAATGGCCGCGCACTACCGCTTGCTGTTGGAGCGCTGGGAAGCGGCGAGGGGGAACAGGGGTGAGGATTCAGGAGAGTAGGCCGGCGCTTCAGAACGGGGTGACGATTTTACCGTGAGGAACTTGAGGACGACCCACCTTGTCTTCGCCCGCAGACCGCGCAGAGCTCCTGTTGCTGCCCCTCTTCCTGATGTGGTAGACTTGAGAGGTGATCACCCCCTTTTGCAGTGAGAAGGACTCATCATGGCTGCACTCCTGGCGCTCGTTGCCACCATCCTGACCTCCTTTCTCCCCATCCTGAACAAGCGCCTGCTGCGTGACAGTGGCCCAGCGCTCGTGGCCTGGATCATCAATGCCGCCTCTCTACCCATCCTCGCAGCGGGAACGCTCCTGCTCACCCAATGCTCGATCACCCCTCTGTATGGAAGTCCTTCACTCTCATGCGCCGCGCACATCCCGCGCATCGATGGTCTCTTCGTTGCGGCCCTGCTCGCCTCTGCCCTCCTCAATTGGGTCGCCACCCTGCTTTCGACGGTCGCTCTCGCGCGGGCCGACGCCTCGCTGGTGAGCCCCCTGCTCACCTTCAATCCCGCCTTCACCTTGCTCCTGGCCTGGCCAGCATTGGGAGAGGTTCCGGGTCTGCGCCAGACCACCGGCGTGGCGGTGGTGCTCCTGGGCGCCTACCTCCTCGACGTCGAGGAGGCGCGAACCGGGCTGCTCGCACCTCTGCGCCTGCTGCTGCACCGGCCCGGGACGCTTCTCGCGATTGCCGCCTCGGTGCTGTGGGGAACCACCACCGTGCTGGAAAAGCTCGCGATCGACCATGTGACGCCTCCCAGCGGCCCGGCGGTGGCCCTGGTCGGGACATTCCTCCTGGTCGCGCTGCTCACGCCGGGGGCATTGCGCTCAACCCGAGCGGAGGAGCCGCCTCGCGCCAAGGGACCCCGGCAGGGGCTCCGCGCCCACCCGCGTGCGCTCACCGCCGCCGTCCTGCTCGCCGGTGTCGCTCCGCTCTTTGGCTTCACGGCGATTGCGCTCGGCCTCGTCGGGTATGTGACAGCGCTCTTTAAGCTGAGTGCCGTTCTCACGATTGTCTGGGCACGCGTGTTCCTCCATGAGGGTCAGATGCGCGAACGCTTGCTTGGTGCAAGCGTGATGCTCGTTGGGGGTGTCCTCGTCGCGGCATAGGGACTCGAAGCTTCCTGCGCATCTCCGGGTTTTCCGCACAGGCGCGGGTCCATCTGTGTACCGTTACGTGCCGCTTTTTCCGGGAATCGCACCAAAGGGGTCTCTCCTGCACAAACCCCCTGCCTGTACAGACCGCTCGCTTTGCGGTACGGCCCGCAACCAGATGGGCGCAGCCGGTCCCTCCCCTTTCAACAACACCCCCGTGGTCGTCCACAACAGCAGCCCGGGAGTATGGGCGAGCCGGGCCTGCGCTACCCGCTGCATTCGCCTCTCCTGCGCGATATCCGGCGCAACGCAGAGGAGCCTGGGCAGCGCCGAGCGTTCCCGCGCCCACTCACGCGAGGCAAGGTAGTGCGCGTACGCATCGAACTTGACCGCCAGGTCGCGCACGTTCATGGTGCCACGGTCCCACTCCAGCCAGAAACGCATCTGCTGCGACCCCGCGCGGTATTCCGCCAGGGCATCGGGCCGGAGATTGTGCCACTGCTCGCGGACCTGGTAGCGCCGCTCACAGGAGGCGCCCGTCTCCCACCAGCAGAGTTCCCGCTCTGGTTGCTGCATCGCGGCCTGGGCCAGGCTGGCAAAGAAGCTATAGATCCCGGCCGTGTGCTGGATGTGCTGCAAGAGCCAGGTTTCGCCTCGCTGCACCATGGTTGAGGTTTTTCCGTCGGCCTCATCGTCGGGCCGTGTCATCATATTGCGCACGGACATGTGGCTCGCGGCGGCCATCAAGCGCAACCCGTGCTCACACAGGCGCCAGCGCTTCCCCGCATCGGTCGGGATCGGCTCCAGGCAGCCGCAGCGATGGAGTGCATACAGCGAACAGCGCGCCGACTTGCGCTGGAGGCCCAGAAAAGCCGCCAGTTCCTCATCGGACAGCAGTGGGTGGGCGAGCAGCAGGCGCAGGATGCTCCACTGACAAGGGGTCAGGCGGACACCCAGGAGGGCAACCATCTCCCGTTCCTCTGGATTATCCCATCTGGCGCACGCGGCGCGATCGGCCAGGTCACCGGCGATGAGGCGACTGAGCCGAGCAGGTCTCTCAGGCGATCTCGTCACCGGGGAAGTATTCCCCGGTGAGCCGACCCCGTGACGCTCTTCCTCTTCGTCATCTTCCAAGTGCAGCGAGGGCGGAAAGGCTGCACGCGGCAGTGGTTTCAGGAGATCTTGCAGGCGAGAGGAGCTATCAGTCGCAAGTGTGCGCCAGTTGAGCATCCAGGGATTGACCTGCGGGCTCTGCGTCTCGGGAAGACAGGCAAGCGCACCGACGAGAGGGTCAAGTCGCAGCTTCAGGGCTGTGGCCATGGCAGCGCGCTGCCAGTGATCGCGCTGTCGTTGTGATCTCGCAAGGATGAGTACTGGCAGCATGTGCTGATAGACAGGCCAGCGTTCGGGGGACTCGCGCCAGCACAAGAGGCGTTCCAGGCGCAGGCGCATCAACCGCTCATCGTCCAGTTCGGTAGAGAGGATGAAGAGGCCATACCACTGGTCCAGCCTGCTGCTCTCCCCTTGCTGCGTGCGAATACACAGAGCCACCGTGCCATCAACAAAGAAGCGCATCCGCTGTTCCCGGTACAAGCAGCGGTGCGTCACATCGCGCTGCCAGGTCCAGCGCACGAGCCTGGGCCGCCTCCCCTGCGTCGTCATAGTCTCTGCTGCGTGCATGACCAGCCCGTTCACCACCTCCTGGAGCAGGAGCAATGTGGGTAGACGCGGCAGCAAACGTAGTAGTCCCTCCTCATCGGCTTTCCATCTCTGCACCAGTTCACGGGTAGGTGTATCCAAATACTTCGCCAGCACATGCAGACCCAGATTGCTCAGGTGGTAGAGCCGCTTTCCCGCTCCCGGCGTTCTCGGCAGGACGCTTTCAACCAACCCTCGGGCATCCAACGCCTGCACGTGGCGGTAAACCGTGGCGCGGCTCGCCCAGCGGGCCACACCTACTACCAGGTCATCGACCCGCTGCAGGGGATAGTGCAGCAGCCAGTGCAAGAGCCGCCAATCGATCTCCACGAGGGACGTACCTACCTCCGCCAGCACCTCTGCTGTGAGCTTGCGTCCCGCTCGTCGCTTTTCAAGGGTGGACTCCGGCATCAGGAGTGTCTCTTTCCTCGCCCTCTCGCTCGCAAGAGGATTCATCGTCTTCGCGATACATCAGATGGAGGTGAGGGGGAGTGGCGGTCTCCTGCTGCTTCATGCGACTCCCACTGCCGCGCCTCTTGTGACGACGAGCGCTGCCCGCCTCACCTGCTGCAGCGTCACTGTCTATTTCCTCTTCCGCCCTCCTGCTAGATGCTCGTTGCCTGGTCGGTGCGGCGCTCCGCTGGCGTGCCTGGCTCTGCCGGATCAGGTCGTCCACCACTCCGGCAGGGCGAGCATCGCGCTCCCGGCTGCGCAGGCGAACGAACTGCGCCACGTCCTCGTCAGGACGTGGCGGCGCGTCCAGGTCGAGCGAGAAGACGGGCAGACGATGGCCGTGCAGCGACAGCTTGACGTAGCACTGGAAATCATCCAGGTTGGTAATATCCTCCTCGGCGATGCCGTCCAGTTCATGCAGGAGGCGTGCATCCTCTCCGGCCATATGGAAGGCGAAGAGGTGGTCGATATTGGCCAGCACCGTCGCCCGCAGGGTGCGCTCCAGCCGGTCCAGGTAGGCCAGCGACTGCGTGGCGAGGGCGAAACTGCCGCCGTACTTGCGCAGCTCCGCCAACATGCCCTGGTAGTTCGCACCCCGGTACACCTGGAATTCGTCGATCAGCACCAGGTAGCGCCGCCGAAGCTGTGGCGGCAGAGCGGCCTGCTCGGCGAGCGCCGCCTCGAAAAGACCCAGCAGGACGATGCCGATCAATTCCGAGAGGTCAGTTCCGACCACGCCGCTCGCGGTACTCACCAGCAGAAGCTGCCCCGCGCGGACGACCTCCCGCAGGTCGATGGTCGAACGCGGCTGGCCCAGGATGCGCCGCGCCACGCGCGAACTGGCGAACTTGGAGAGTTTGGTGATCACCGAGGAGGTGATCTCGCGCTGCTGGTGGGCGTCCATTGGCTCGTAGTAGTGCTGCCACCAATCGAGCAGCAAGCCGTCGCGCACCTGCTCCAGGACAGCATGGCGGAAGCTTGCCAGGCGCAGGAGCGGCACCACGTCGAGCAGGGTATACTGCCGGTCCGGCCCTTGATATGGGTCGCGCTGTATGAGCAGCTCATTGGCATCGGCCAGGGTCTTGAGCGCGTATTCGAGCACATTTTCCGTGCGCGAACCGTAGCTTGCTACCCACAGGTGTTCGGCAATCGTGATGAGGGTATCTACCACCTTATCGCGGTCCTTTCCGACCATATCGAGCGGATTGAGGCCCACCGGATAGCCGCTGTCGGCCAGATCGACCAGCACGACGTTGTCCCGCTCGCTCGCGGGAACCAGCCCACACAGCGCGTGCACCACGTCGCCGTGCGGCTCGATGAAGGCCAGACCTGGGGCTGATGCCCCGCCTCTACCGGCCCGCACCGCACACACCGCCTGGGCCAGGTGCTGGAAGAGTGTGCTTTTGCCCTTGCCGGTGCTGGCGACGGTCAGCAGGTTGTGACCCAGGCACTCGGTGGGCAGGTAGACCGGCACCGTGTGACCGACGTGGCTGGAGGTACCGATCTTCCAGCCCTGGCCCAGGGTCAGTTCAGCGGGTGCCATGGCCGTGCGAGCGCGAGTGCGTTCCACATAGGGCAGGTCGGCCAGGTCCTGCGCTTGCGGCAGGTGCCACAAGGCCCCGATGTCGGCTACGCTGAGCAGATGGGACGATCGTGGGAGGTCATACTCCCAGCCCGACATGCGGGAGCGCAGCCATCCTTTCCGTTTCACGAGCAAGCACCCGGCCTTTCGCTGCGGCACGCACCGGGGGATGAAGTAGCCCCCAGAGGCGGTATGGTACTGCCGGTAGGCTGCCACCAGGTGATCGAGTACTTCCTCTTGCTCCTGCCTGCACCGTTTCTGTTGGGACGCGGTTTCCCGCCAGTCCCGGTAGACATCCATCAGCGACGACCAGGGAAAGGGTTGCCGGGTGAGGGATTGCCAGAGCCTTCCCGAGAGAGAGGCATCGTGTGTCGATACTCTCGCTGCCTGGGAAGAAAACACGAAGAGGCGCAGGCGCACGCGATAGGCCGGGCGCGCCGTCTTTTCCTCCACCAGGCGCATATCGTAGATAGGGGTCGTAGCGATGCGGTTCCTGATCTGCAGGACGACGAACGCGAGGCAGAAGAGGGCCACCAGTACCACCATTCCTCCAAGAGCCAGTGCGACCAGATGGGCGGGGGAGAGGTGTGGCATCTTGCCATGCAGCAGCGAGAGGCCTGCTTGCATCAGCCAGGAGGGAATGAGCGCGTCAAGTTGCCGCTGGAACCGCCACCACACGAGGAGGAGCGCGACCAGCACGCCCATGCTGACCAGTTGGAGCGTACTGGGGCCGCTTCCCTGCGCTCCGCTCAACTCGCGCCTTTGGCGCAGGCGCTCCTGTTCGAGGGGATGCTCGACCGACTTGCGACGAAAGGGCTGCGACCACGTTGGAGGTGCCGGGATGAGCGCCAACTGCGTCACCACGCGCATATGAGCCGGGAGATGGTTGAACACGCCCAGGATGCCGAGCAGGGGATCGGCGCCCTCTTGCAGGAGTTCGCGTTCGCGCAAGGCACGCAGGGGCAGGTACGCCGCCGCACCTGCGCGCAATTCGACTGCGGAGACGACCTCACCCTCCCGCAGCGCGAGGGGATCATGCGGCTTCGCCAGCTGCCGGATGATAGCCTGGGGATAGCGTGCCTGCACCTGGTCAGCAAGATGCCTCTGGGACATAGCTGAGGTGGCCCGTAGCAGGAAGTGACGAGAAGAGGCGGTTGCAGCCAGTTCCAACGCCACCGGATGCCGGGCATCAGGCGCCAGTCCTTGCATAGCGGTTTCTAGCGCCGTGATGTCCCTGGTGCTGGCGGAGCGCGGCACGAGCACCGACGCGAGGTAGTGCTCGTCCTGAACAGGCGTCATGACAGTATTCTCTTCAGCTTGTTGCGCCGTTTCATCTCTGTGATTGCTCTTGTCCCCTCCCTTGATGGATGATTCCATGCTCCTCTGTTGTCTCTGCATCGTTGTCTCCCTCCTGTTGCTGCCGCTACGCATGCTGCTCTTGCTTGAAGGTCCCGTTGTTGCTGGCCAGGGTATTGCTGGTATCGGATGCGTTCTCTTGTCCCTGAAGCAGGGGTAAAGGAACCGTCTTCTGCTGGCTCAGCGCAAGCTGGTCCGACTCCACTCGTGCCGGGGAATCAGCACCTTCATGCCCGATGTTGCTCTGCTCGGCGCGTTCCACCGGGTTGGTTGTGATCAGTGCATGTTCGCGCTGGCTCGCGGGAATAGAGATGATCACGCGCTTCCCTCCGGCCAGCACGAGTGCCTCGTGGCTGCCGAAGGTGATGAGTCGCTGCTGTTCGCTCCTCGTCAGGTGGAAGCGCTCGGCCACCGCCGCCGCGCTCGTCGCATCCTGCGTTTTGAGCACCTTGATGGCGGCGTTGGAGGCCACCACACTGCCCCAGGGATCCTGCACAAATTGTTCGGGGTTTTGCGTCATAGTCACCAGGCGCAGGTAGCGCTTGCGCGCCCGGCGCGAGAGCGTCGCCAGGAACTGCCCCCCGGCGGGATGCTCGATCAGCGAGGCCGCCTCGTCGATATAGAGCGCGCGCGGTGTGCGGCTGTCGTAGAGCGCCTGCATCCAGACGCGGTCGGCGATGAGCGCGATCGAGAGTGCGCGTAGCTCACCGCGCATGTCGCGGATATCCCACACCACGAGACTACTCGCCAGATCGACCGAGGTCTGGTCCGAGAACAGGCTGGACAGGCTGCCGGAGACGTAGCGATACAGCCGACCGCACAGATCGGTTTCATCTGGCCCGCAGAGGCCGCTCTGCAGGATGTCGTACAGGTCGCGCAGGAGTGGCGGCTGGCGGCGGTGTGTGCGTGGGTCGCCCGTGATGCCCGCCCGGTGATAGGTTTCGTACAGCCCCCGATCGAGGAGCCCTTTCTCCCGTTTGGTCAGCATGCCACTACCGGACGAGGAGGGGGACACGTCCTCCGCCAACAGGATGTCCAGCATAGCGTGCAGGTCCTGGATCTTCTCGGCCAGCCGGTCTCCCTTGCTTGCTTCTCGCAGGTAGATGCTCAGGTCACAGCGGGGAGGCAACAGGTCAAAGGGATTGAGGCGTTGCACTGAGCCGGGAGCCAGGCGTACCACCGTACCGCCCAGCGCCTCAGCGAGCTGCTGGTACTCGAGGTCGGGATCGATCACAAAGCTCTGGTCGCCCCGTTGCCAGTTCACGAGGAGGTCGCGCTCGACGAGCAGCTTGCCGAGGTAGCTCTTGCCCGAGCCGGTCACGCCGCCGATGAAGAGGTGCGGATTTTCGAGCGAGCTGTCCCAGGGGTTGAGCAGGACTGGCTCGTGTGTCTCGCTGATGCCCATGAGCACCCCACCTGGCATCACGAGCGAGTTGGACAAAAACGGGAACATGGTGGCGAGCGTGGTCGAGTCCAGCGTGAAGGTGCGCAATAACTCGTCGCGCGCCTGTGGCAGGCAGGACTGGAAAGCCTCGGCCTGCTCAAAGGTGGTGGGATGCGCCGCCGCATCCAGCGAGAGCAGGCCGAGCACGGAGGAGAGTCGCTCTACGCGCTCGGCCAGCGCCTGGTGGCTCGCGGCACGCAGCAGGAGGTAGAAGCCCAGGTCGAGCACCCGTTCTCTGGAGCGCGCCAGGTCGTCGAGTAAGCGGGTGATGTCCTCCTCGGCCACCAGCGTGTCGGGATCGTCCGCGCGCCCCTCGCGCCGGTTGAAGTGGCGGCCCGAGGCGTGCCCGGCCCGGTTGCGTCGTAGCTGCCGTTTCATGGCCGCCGTGTCCTGCGGGTGGTAGTGGAACGTCAGGTCGAATACCTCGTCGTGCAGCAAAAGCGGGGCCAGCCAGCCATCAAAGGAGACCTCGCGCGGGCAAGCCGTCACAGCGAGGCCGCAGGCATATTCCTGCCCGACCCGCAGCGCGTCCGGCGTGACCTCGATGCACTCCGGGGCCAGCAGATCAGCCAGGTGCAGCACATCAGGCACCGGGAGCGCGCGTTCGGCCTGGTGCATCACAGGCGAGGAGGCTTCCCTGTGGTGCTCGCTCCCGGCTACTTGCACCATCTGGGAGCGAGGCGTGCTCCCTAAATGTCGTTTCACGCTGGTGGGGCGTCCCACCGCAGTCAAAAGCTTGTCAGGGAGGGGATGGGCGATGGCGCGTTCGGGTGTCAGGCACCGGTAAAACAGCCGCGCCAGCTCGTCGTTGTGCAGGCGCTGGCAGGTGAGGCCACAGGAGGCCAGGTGCTGGGTGAGAGCCTCTGCACGCAGCGCCAGTTCCTGTCGGGCCTGTTCCTGGGTCTCGGCGACGTGGTGCGCCCGTCCTTTGCCGAACAGGGGTGCGATCCCTCCACGTCGTCTCGATCCCTGTGAGACCGGGATGATGACATAGATGTGGCGCTCGATGAGCGTGCGCTGCGCCGCAATCTGCTGCACGAGGTCGGCCACGCTGGACGCCAGGGTGTACCAGGTGGAGGGATGCTGTCTCTCTTCACTCGGCCTTATAAGCAAGTGCCGGATGTAGGGCAAGAGATCCAGGCGCTGGTTGCGCACCAGCACCTGCAAGGGAAAGGACAGCGACCGGATGAGCGCCCCAAAGCGTTCGATGATGGCCTCCTGCTCATCTTCGGCTTTGAGCGCGAGGTTGATGGGTGCGACTTCCAGCACAGCGCGATAGCTGCGCCGGGTGGGTGAGCCGGGCGCGTAGAGGCAGAGCATGTCGCCGCTCGTTTCGCGCAGGTACAGCATGTCGCGCTGCACGCTGGCCTGGGGATGTGCCTGCTTCATCGCTACTCCCTCTCCAGGAGAGGCAAGGTGTTCAGTCCCACCTCCTCTTCCATGTCGTCCCCACTGGAGAGAAGCGGGGAGCGGTGTTGCTCATACGCGCGGATGCTGCGCCAGAGGTAGCGTTTCGGACGCAGGTGGTAGCGCATCAGGACGATGAGCCAGACCTCCAGGTACCGACCGGCACACTGGTAGCAGGCGAGGACGAGCACCAGCAGGAAGGGCATGAGCGCCAGCAGCAGCCGCAGGATCTCTCCAGCAACGGCATGATGGCCGAGCACGGTCAGGTGCTGCCAGATGGTCCCGCCAATGCCTGCGCCGACCAGCAGAAGCAAAAGCTGGCGGGCCGAGAGACTGAACGACCACAGCGTCAGCACCTGATCCGGCAGGTTCAGATGCGTTGGCACGATATGCTTTCTCGGGATATGCATGGTATTCGTACTATGCATGGACTGCGACATGGGATGCTCTCCCTCACTTTCTCGCGGTGATCCCCTGTTCCGTAGTGCAAACAGACTTGCGACGAGTGGATCACGACGCGCATCTATTGCCCCTGTGCTGCGCCATTGACCAGGCTCGCGATGGTCTGAGCGAGAATGGCCAGCGCTAGCCCACTCAGGGCTACGTACAAGGCACTTCTGGCCTGGACGCGGTGGTTCTCATTCTGGTTGGCCGTCATATATAAGAGCGCCGCCCAGGCAAAGAAGAAGGTCGCCATCGCCAGAGCGAAGACCGTCAGATCGTTATACAGGTTGGTGAAGAAGCCGGCAATGCTGCCCAGCACAATGAGCGCGTTCCAGGTGGCTTGCACCAGATTCGTGAACTGCGCCGGGTGAAGCAGCGCGGTGGCATACAGGGTTTTGATGTATATCATATGTCTCACTCCTTCCTACGGACTTGCGCTCATGGTGAGAGCTGACCGGGTGATGGTGTCGACTGCGCTAAGGCCGCACCAGCGGGACGAATATAGCCCCAGACGGTATACCCGGGCCAGCTTGAGGTATCAACGGTGAGATCGGGCAAGAGCAGCATGGTAGTGTACGGGCTCACGCTATTGGCGTTGCTGAAGGTGATCACGCCGTCCATCGTGGCGGTCGGGAGTGCGACGCTCATCACAATTCCCGCGTGCCCAATGCCCGCGTCCTTGAAGATCACGACATCGCCTGGGGCCGGGATGCCGCGCTGTCCGGGAGGTGCGGAGGCCCCGGGAATCTCCTGCCAGCCCGGCTGCCCCGCATAGGTAGCCCACAGGTCGAAGGCGTTGGCAGTGAGCGTCATGGGATAGACCTGGGAGTAGGCTCCACGCACAAAGCTTACGCACTGGTAAGTGCCGTTGGCCCAGGCCGAGCAGCCCGGGCAGACCTGCAAACCGTACTGGATCACCGCCTGCGGGAAGGAGGGCGTGCCAGGAGGGTAGAGGCTTTCGGGTGCCTTGTACCAGGTATAGTAGCAATCCGGGTAGCTGATGTGTCCCCCGCAAGCCGGGTTCACGTAGAGTGCGCCGGCCATCGCCCGTGCCCAGGCCACGACCTGCGCACCGATGGCGCTCACTGGTACGCAAGTGGGCACAGTTCCATCAGGGGTGGGCGTAGCACCAGGTATGCCTGGTGTAGCGGTCTGGCAGATGCCAGGTCCGCTCCCGTACCCACCGCCTTCTGTCCAGGCGAACGAGGCCGACATACCGGTGAGCGCCACAAACGCCAGCAGCAGCATAACGACGACCCCACCGGTCATCGCTATCAGGAGTTTGTGTGAACTGTGCATGTGCTTCCCTCCAAAAGCTAAAGCAGCGCCAGCAGGCGCGGCGCGACATCCGCTACAAAACCCGCTGCTCTCCCGGCGGCCCCCGCTGCGGCTGCCGAGGCGTCCATCATGGGACGCAGAGCAAAGCGATGCACGATGCCGGGGATGCGCAAGACGAGATAGAGCAGGGCCACACCCACCAGCAGCGTCGCTAAGGTGCCGCCAACGCCGAAGAGGTTGGAGGCTCCCAGCGAGGTGAGCAGCGTCCCACCCAGGGCCAGCGCCACCACCTGGAAGAACTGCACCAGCACCGTGCTGGCGGTGAGCGAGAGCCACATGCGGCCAAAGCCCATCGTCTGCGGGAGCGCGAAGCAGGCTAGCCCTGGCCCAGAGAGCACCAGCAGGATCCACAGCAGTGCCAGGCGCACCACCATCTGCGCGCCGAGCAGGATCGCCATCACCCCCAACACAAAGGCCAGCACCCACGCCAGCAGTCCCTCGCCCGGAAGGTTGCCCTGGAATATCCCCGCAATGAGGTTGGTGAGCATCGAGGTACCCGCCAGGGTGGTTGCGACGCCGCAGAGCGCGTTCTCCAGGTCGATGAACAGGCCAAGGAAGTACAGGCTGAAGTGCGCCGCGCCAAAAGCCAAGAGCAGACGTGGTAGGAACTCCGCGAGCCCCGAGTGGGGCAGGCCGAGCTCGCGTCCCACGATGACGTTGTAGCCGCCGATAACGATGAGGCTGGCCAGGGCGAGATCGACCACGGTGAGGAAGGCAGAGAACCAGGTGCTCACCGTGGAGTTCTGGTACGTATCGGCAGGCGGTGTCTGGGTAATGATGTTGAGCGGGCTCTTCAGGATGGCGTTAATCACAGGCTGCAAGGCGCTCGTGATCTGCTGGGCTACCCACTGGGCGGCGTTCTGCAGCCAGCAGGTAACATCGAGCGGATTGAGACAAACCGCCGCCTGGGCGGTTGCTCCCATCCTCTCGCTGGAGGAGGCACCCGCTCCCATGCCGACCGCTGGCGTCATACCAGGTCTGGCAGCAAGGCTCATCTGGACTGGTGCATGGCCGGGTAAAGCAAGCTGCGCCGACAGGGTAACTCCTTTACCTACACCAGATTCAGCAGCCAGCAGATGCAATCCGAAGAGGGTCAGAATAAGCAGTATGCAGACCCGAGAGCGCCAAAGGAGACGGCGAGACGATGTTTGTTGATCACCCCTGGAAGCATGCTGCTCGTCGGCAACGCCACTTTTACGAACGAACTGATCTGGAAACATACCTGAGATAGACTCCTTCCTGCCTGGGTCTGCTTGGTGCATGACACCCCTGAGTGTAGCGGAATCCCGGAGGAGAAGGTGAGACAAGTGTAGCGAGTTTTTAGAGAGAAGTGTCGTTGGAGCAACGAGATAGTATTGGGGGAGAGCATCGCTGAAAAGCAGGCGAAACTCATGTTCTGAAGTTCAGAAACGCTCATGTACCTGATAGACGACGGGTGTATGAAATACTTGTAGGCAAACGAGCAGACAGATCAACGTTTAGAAGACAGAGAAAACACTGGTCAGACCACAATTCAAGCGCGATGGGCATGTCAGGTATCGTTACAAATATGCTTTTGCATAGTGCTGCATCCAATGGAAACAATAGCGTTTCCAGGCCTTACCAGCTTGGCTTGCTCGTTTGATTGCCTAAAAGTATTTCATGCACCCCAGTAATTGCTATCGGCCTGTAAGTGTTTTTCTGACGAAGAAGGTTCAGATTGTAGGGGAGACATTTTTTGTCTCAAAATACATGTTTTCAGAGGAAAGATACGACGTACCAGATAACTTAACTGACAGAAGGTTGATGATCTCGCTGCGTTGACACTCCCCTTGCTCTTGCGTTTTTGCTACCCAAACGGTATGCTTCATCCAGATGAGCGATTGGGTAGCACCCAGACAAGCCTGGGTAGCAAAAGACGAGCGGGAGGTCCATCGGAGTATGCCAAAGGCTGCACTCTACCGTCTCACCTGGGTTGGTGAGCACCAGATCTATGCGCTTCGTGAGGCTCACAACAACGAGCAACCGCTTCCTGTCACTCCGGGCAGTGTGGAGTGGTTCTCCTGGTTGAGTAGCATCCCATCCTTCAC
>WNFH01000951.1_pt1 | contig 19475 bp, 20 predicted proteins | sample 5400411 | NCBI WGS metagenome assembly WNFH01 (sample SAMN13153347, study PRJNA577476) | soil metagenome | isolation source: 200 cm saprolite under Douglas fir tree site 2 hole 3 | place: USA:California | collected 2015-04-18
CAGTACGGCCATCTTCCTGACCTGGGACGATTGGGGCGGCTTCTACGATCATGTCGCGCCTCCGGTGATCGATGGGCTCGGCTATGGCTTCCGTGTGCCTTTCATGGTGATCAGTCCCTACGCCTACGCCACCACCAATACGAACAACCCACACGTTGATCACACCGTGCTGGAGTTCTCCTCGGTACTGCGGTTTGCGGAGCAGAACTTCAATCTGCCCTCGCTGCAACGCCGGGATACTTCGGCGGGTGATCTCATGAAGGACTTTGATTTCTCCAAGGTGCATAACCAACCGCTGATCCTCCAGCAGCGAACGTGCCTTTCGAAGACGCTGCCCTTCACCGGCGACTGGAACGATTAGCTCAATTAAGAGTATCGCTCACAAATTTAGAAAGGATAATCAACACAATCGTCATATAAGCCATGTCCAACTCGACTTTGCCAGTGTCTTAAAGCTGGCTGAACAAGTCTATAACTTACCCTTGCTCAACAAGCGCGATACGAACGCGGGTGGCCTCCTGTCAGAACTGGACTTTTCTCAGACATATTCCTCTATTTACGGTTGCCCAACAGCAATCGGCAAATCATTTTGAACATGCACGTTCAGGTCTGCTCCCACAAAGTAATCGAGTCCATCAGAGCCAACGATATGCCACATGGGATCCATTGCCGAGTTCCCACCTCCAGCCCACTTGTGAACTGCTGAGGTCAGGACAGGGTAATTGGGGTCAATGGGAAAGAACATCAATTCCGGCTGCGTCCCCGCCAGTACGCCCAGTCCTCGTTGGCCCTGCAACTTAGCTATCGCGACTGACGATGGAATGTACGGGAAGGCCAGGCGCGCATGCGTGTCCAGCGACGTAATTACTCCATAGGAGGAGAAGCGCATGCGCTGGTGCGCGCGATCATAGACGAAATCAAAGATGCCGCAGCGCATTCCTGAAGCATCGCGCACAGAGACAACCCAATGGTCGTCATCATAGTAGCTATTGCCAGTATGGGCATTGTAAGCGTGGACCAGGGCCGGCGTATCGACGGATACATACCCAAAGCGGCCCTGCATCGACAGATACTCTCTCCCGCCGGTAATCGCTCTCGCAACATCAGCCGGTGACACGGATGCCACCTGGAACCAGCCTGGGTCGACCGCAGCGCAGGGAGCCTGCCCTGCATTCCCGCATGGCCCCTTGGGGTGATTTAACGAACCATACCCGGCGGGAATCCCTGATGAAGGACCGCCCCCTGAAGCACTCGCGACAGTATTCCCATGCCCGATGATTATCAGCAACGCGAGACCAAACACTACTGCAATGGCCATCGCTATGGCAAATGTTGTAGCGAGCAATGCTCCTCCCGAGGCCCGCCGTTTTGGTTGGATTATGGCCCGCTTGCTGATGTGCGACATGGCTCTATAGGTTGTGCCAGTTTTTTTGCTCCTGGCTTGCTTGCTTGTACGTGACATACCTGTTCCCCTTATTGCTTGTTAGAACCTACGCTAAAACACGACATCAGTTATGCGGTGCAAGGTTTCCATTCTGGTCAATGGCGTAATCATATGAGACGGATGCATTATTGATGCGGTCCTGCTCAATCGTGACGTAATAAGTGTTCCAGTGATGCGTATAGCCGCCTGGAAATGGCGGCACATAGTAGTGATTAGGGGTATCCGGCTCAGGGTCAGAGCCGTTGCCGGTATTGTAGCCCTGTCCCCACATCACGCGATTGTTCGTCCAGTCGGTCAGTGACCAGAGTTGCTGCTGCGTATGGTTATAGGGGTGCGTCCCGTCCACCGAGTTGTTCGCATGATTCAGCCAGGGATCCCAGGTGTCGATAGAGCTGAGCGTTGCGCCGGGATAGGAAGGGTCGCTGGTGGCCCACACGCCGTCAACTACGAAGGAGTGGTAGGCCCCATCGATGGTAACGCTGATGGGGTCATTGTGGGAGACGGTATTTTTCCCAAAGTCGGTGGCGAAATCGTAGGTTGCGGTGGTGCTGCTCGTGCGATAAATCCAGTTGTGAAACCAGTAGGGCTGTTGATAGGTGCTAGGAGGTGTGTCGTACCAGGCCCCAAAGGCAATGGAGTGAGGATCGGTGCCAAAATCTCGACTGATATTGCTCGCGACATAGCCGCCGCCACCTCCCCAGGGACTGGTTATCGAATTGAGCCGGTTGTGAATAGCCTCCTGCGAGTTGTCCCAGCCGGGACTGTGGCCATTGTAATAGAGCCAATCATAGACTTGAATGGCCCGGATGTTAGCAATCCCACACCAGTTCCCCTGATGTTGATACCAATCGTTGGTCGCGGTATACATCCACGAATGGTTCGATCCGTACCAATATAGGTTGGCGGGGGCATTGGGTGAGTTTGCTTGCACAAGTTGTGTACTACTGGGGTCAAGGGCTGTTGCCTGGGCAGGCGAGCCTGCACCGAGGTGCAGCAACTGGAACAAGGCCAGTGCCAGCGCAATGCCGATCAGAGTGGAAAAGAGACGGCGTTGTAGAAAAGCCACGATCTTCGTACTCCTTTTTGAATAATGGCGATATAGAAAGTGCCGACCTACAATGATTTACCTACCACAAAGGAATACAGGGCACGATGATACGAAGTCTCTTATTTTATACAATTCTGCAATACACCATTTTGTCGCGCTAACATTTGAATAGAGTTTAATCAACAAAAGTTCTTTCGGGCTTCCGACGATTAAATGCAAATTTGGGCATTTGACAATGTCAAATGCCCAAATTTGCATTTAATCGTCGGAAATCCATGACTTAAGAAGGGAAAACTGCAATATGATCTTTTCCGCAGGAAAAGATCATATTGCAGTTTTCCCTTCTTAAGTCATTCACTTTCGGATAGGGGGATAAGCACTGGCACAAAGCCCTCCCCTGGGCGGTAGTCCGGCGACTGGTGGCGGAAGTACGTATTGTAGAGGTGAGCATAGTGTCCCCCCTGACCCATCAAGACATCATGACTGCCCTCCTCGACAATTCTTCCTCGATCCAGCACAATGATACGGTCGGCATGGCGAATGGTCGAGAGACGGTGAGCAATGATGATGGCGGTGCGATCTTGCAATACCAGGTCAAGCCCCTCTTGAATCTGCGCCTCCGTGAGCGGGTCAATGCTGGCCGTTGCCTCGTCCAGGATAATGATCGATGGGTTCTGTAATAGCACCCGCGCCAGGGCCACCAGCTGTCTCTGCCCCATCGAGAGCGCCTTCCCTTCCTCGCCCACCTCAGTCTTGAGCCCATCAGGTAGAGCCTCAAGCCAATCTCCCCAGCCTATCCTCTGAGCCACCGCCGCTACCTCTTCATCTGTGGCCTCTGGTCGAGCATAGCGAATGTTGTCTGCCACCGTACCGGAGAAGAGGAATGGCACCTGTGGCACAATACCCAGTTGCCGGTGGTAGGCGTGCAGGTCAAAGCTGCGGATATCGTGCCCATCGATCAGTATCTGCCCTCCCTGGAACTCGTAGAAGCGGGCGACCAGCTTGCCCAGGCTGGATTTGCCTGCCCCTGTATGCCCCACCAGTGCCACCGTCTCACCAGCTTGTATGGTCATGTTGAAGCCAGCCAGCACTGTCTGTTGTTCGGTGTACTGGAAAAACACATCTTTGAACTCGATGCGACCGGACAGGCGTGGTACAGGTTGCCGGTCAATTTGCCGTACACGCGGCTCCGCGTCAATCAGGGCGAAGACCCGTTCACTGGCGGACAGCCCCAGTTGGAATTGGCTCCAGAACGAGGCGATACTCGTCAGGGGAATCCAGAGTATCCCGATACTCTGCACAAAGAGAAACCACTCTCCCGCCGAGATGCTGCGATCCAGCACGTTGAGTCCACCAAAGTAGACCACAATCGTGGTGCCGATGTTGGCTACCAGGAACAGCAGGGGAAAGACGCCGTTGTACACAAAGCCTGAGCGCACATTCACATGATACGACTGCTGATTGACCTTCTTGAACTCATCGTACATGTTCTGTTCCTGGCGAAAATTCTTGGCAACCGTGATACCGCTGATCAGTTGATGGACATAATGGAAGGCGGGTCTATTTCTATTTGAAAAGGCGGTTGAGAGCCGACTCGATGCACAATGGCACAAATGCCGAAAAATTCGATGGCATCGCGCTTGAACTGGTACGGGGGGGTAAACTGTTTGTCGTCTATCTTTTCTCTCCATTCTTCACAACGCGTGTGAAAGTCAAGCAGTTTCCTTTGTACCTTGTCATATTTTGCTTGCACTTCTTCTTCATCTTTCTGTTTTGCAAGACAGTCCTCTTCTTGCTGCGCAAGAATTTTAAGCTGTCCTGTCAGATATTCTCGTGTTCCCTTGTCAAGTTTCCCTTCTTGTATCAGCGTGTTTAATTCGTTGCGCAGGGCTATTTGTTTTTTGCGGATAACGGCAAGCTCGTTCTTTTGTTGCCTTTTGTTTTTTGCTCCGTCCAGTTCCCTCAGCAAAGTTTCTACCTTTTGATCTACTTCTGAGTGATCGCGGATGATGTGTATTGCTTCTTCCCAGGCTGCAATGTCAACTTCTCTTGCAAGAATAGAACGACCCTCGCATCGCTCCCGTGTATTCGGGCAGGTGTAGGATGCAATACTCCCTCGTCTTTTGTCCCTACGAACCGTCATGACGCGGCAGCACTGTCCACAAAGGACATATCCTGACCTGAGTAGCGTATCCTCTGCATTCTGGTTCCGCCTGGGAGAATTTTGTTTGTTTCGGTTTACTACTCTCTCAAGTGCTTTTTGCGCTAGTTCTTTGGTGACGATTGCAGGAACAGGAATGATAATCTGTTCTGCTTCACTCGTGTTTTGCTTCCGATAACTCTTCTTTCCTGGTATCTTCCCAAGAGAAAGGGTTTTAAACTCCCGACGCTCACCCCAATAATCTGACTGGTGCAATTTCTGTGTGACGCTTGAGACTTGCCAGATGAGGGGTTCATTCTCCCGTATCTTTTTTCTGGTGTCTTTCACCTTCATCGTCACATAGGGCGTTGGGACTCCTCTTTCGTTGAGTGTGCGGGCTATTTGATGCGCTGTTACACCACTGGCGGCAGACTCAAAAATGAACACAATCACCGTTACCTCTGTCCACTGCGTTCCATCTGGCTCTGTGTAGATAACCGTATGGTTGAGTTCTTGCCCGATACGTTTCCCCTTTTCATCGAGAATATAGGTATACCCGTAGAGCCGTCGTCCATTGCCGACAACACGCGGAGCAATGCCTAACCGCTGGTTACCCGTCGCTTTTGCAACTTTGCCGCCTCTTGAACGTCTCACGGTATCGGCAACTTCTTGTTGTGCCTTGTATCCTCGAATAAAGCGCATCAGTTGCCCACTAAAGGAGTCATCGTCAGCGTGATCTTCAGGGTCAGTTGTCAAAATGTGTATGTTCAGTTCCCGAAGCTGCATCCTGAAAATTTCCCGCTCAAGTGCTTTTCGTCCAAGTCCACGGTCTAATACTTCCATGACGAGCAAATCAAACTCATGGTTCTGTGCCATTGTCAAAATGTCGTCAAGTGCCTTACGGTATCGGTATTCAAGGCCACTATAGGTATCTCTGATAATATGCCTCTGTTCATCCAGTTGTAACCCAAGTGGCTCAATTAACAACTTCCTGACTTGGCTTTCCTGCCAGCTATACCCATACATTTCTTCTTGCGGTGCAGTTGATACGCGGGTAAGAAGTAACGCACGCATACCTCTGTATTTTTCGTACTGGCTTTCCATTGCCTACCTCTCCTAATTTGCGTTTTCTGTGCCTTTTGACACGTCCTTGTTAACGTACTCGTTATGTTCAAAATCTGACAAAACGATGAAATTAGTATACCGAATACAGCAGGGGTTATGGGAAGAGAGTTTCTAGAACAAGATTTCTCATAACTATGAGAATGCTCTATCATTACTATGAACATCTTTTTTGTACATAATACCTGATTTTTTGCAAATTTTCCAGTAGATGCATTGACTTCCCTATACATCTCATGGCATACTGTAGACATACTACGTAGTGAGGTTATTTTCATGACAATTGAAGACTATCGTATAGAACTTGGATGGTCTATGGCAGAGTTAGCGCGGAGAGCAGGAATAGATGTGAGCACGTTGAGACGTGCAATCGAAGGCCAGCAGATATATAAGCATACTGCTGGTGCTATAGCATCCGCGCTTTCTCAGGGTCTAGGGCGTAAAATCACGTATCAAGACCTCGACGGACTAAACGTCAAAGACTAGCGATCATCCAGGTACCCTGAAAGGGGGTGATGCCAAGAAACGCTTAAGGATAAACCCCAAGCGTTTCCCGTTGACCTTTTTTCATTGTTTTGCACTGTTTCCGTTTCCCGACGCACACAGTGCAGAACTGATCTACCAATCCTTTTTACTGTTGTTTGCAGTGGCAGCATTGCCTACTGTTTAGTAGGTTATTGCTGCCAGGACAGGCTAAAGGTCTATGCTTAGTATACGCATACGAACCGTGCCTGTCAATCAAAGAGGTGCGATATGCAAGGCTATCCATTTGACTTGCCTCTGACAGAGTACCCGCGACTTGCGCCACTGGTAACAGATACGGCAAGTCCACAGCAGCGCATACCCGTGTACTACATACATTCTCTCAGCCAGCCCTTTTGCCCGAACCTTGCGTGTCGGTGTCACCGCCAGCAACAGGAAATACAAAGACTGCTTAGTCACATTGTTGATGGCATTATGACGTTGCGGGAAGCCGCAGACCTCATAGACGATAAGAAGAGTGAGGAGGAGGCATGAACCAAAGACAGACGACTTCTAAAAGCCATCCTGTTATTGCGCGTGCTAGTGCCAATCCCCAAGCCTCCTATCCGTGGGATGAAGAAGACGACTATGATGATCGGTGGCCTCCCCCCGTACCAAACAGCGCGATACGGTACCAGGGAGTGACCACAGGACAGCCACCAGTGATCTATAGTGGGAAACGGAAATATGTGCTGCGTGAAAGCCCACCGCCACAGCACCCACGGCAAACAGCACCCCCACCACAGCCAACACAAGCTCAGCGACAATCTCGCCATCCTCATTGGATGGTATTTGTCGGGTTAGCCATGTTGACCATGCTCGCAGGTTGGGTGCTGGTGACATCTCTTGTCAATTGGTGGAGTACCTATCAGGACGATCTTCACTATGGCCGACCTCGCACCTATCAAACAGATGTTGTTGTCGATCATGCTGATAGTACCGCACATCCGAGTCACTTCATCGCCATCAACTATAACCGCCATGTAGAGGTCATCGAGTTTCCAGGGGGAGACGCAAGTAAGGCCAAGATATATCTTGTGTCTACCTTGATCGGAGACGGGCAAGACTTGGCAGTTGTCACCCTGACATTTAAGGATGTCAACGGAGATGGAAAGCTGGACATGATTGTCAATGTCGGAGACAGTCACTTTGTCTTTATCAATGACCAAGGACAGTTCCGACCCGCGAGGCCAGGGGAGCAAATACAACTATAGAGTGAGCAGGGGAAAGCGACTCACCTTGCTTTCCCCACTTCTAAGAAGAGGAAAACCATGCAGCAAGAACAAAGACTTCCTGATGATATTGAACAACTCCTTCAGCGTTTCAATGAACTGGAAGGCCACGAAGAAAACGGTCAGGGAACAGAGGACGATGCAATAGAAGAGATTGATGTGTATTTTGTTCGGAGACCAAAAAAAGGAGAGGAAGACACCGAGCAGGTCATAGAGAGTACCCTACAACAAAGACCTCGAAGAAACATCCCTGTTGCTTCATTTGTCGCGCTTGCTGTGAATATCATCCTTTTTCTTTGTGTTCTCATTTTCGCCATTCTGCCACAGTTGACAGCCAATGTGACGATCACCCTCATCCCTGTAGAGAAACAGGTTAGCTCAACAGTAACAATCTTTGCTGTCGAAGGCGCACCAAGGAGCGACCAAATACACGCTCGCTTTCTGCCATCCTTCACCCTGACACAATCAAAAAGTGTTTTAGCAACTGGACACGGCCATCAGAATGCACAGCAGGCACAAGGCACGATCACCTTTTACAATGGTCTCTTTGAAAGTCAAACTGTTGCAGCAGGAACCATATTAACAGGCGCAGACGGTGTCCAGGTTATCACCGATCAATTAGCCATTATTCCCGCAGCCACCCCGCCAAATTTAGGGCAAGCAACCGTTCCTGCTCATACAGTACAAACAGGCTCACAGGGAAATATACCCGCGTATAACATCAATACTTCATGTTGTCTTACCGCAGTCAAAGCAGTAAATATCACAGCCTTTCGGGGTGGAGCGAATGAACGAAAGTATCCCTCTGTCACAAAGGCAGATATCAGCACAGCCGCACAAGCAGTAACAACCACTGTAACCGCGAGTGAAAACGCAGCATTGCAAGCGCAACTCACCACACATGAAGAACTGATAATCCCAACGTGTACGCCGACTGTTACAAGTAATCACCAGCCAGGAGATGAAACAGCCTCAGTTACCATAACGGTTTCAGAGAACTGTACAGGCATTGCGTATGACAGTATAGCCTTGCAGGAACAGGCAACGCAGCTTCTTATCCATCAAGCAACAGCAAAACTTGGAACACACTACAGCTTGTTAGGGGATGTCCAGGTAACCGTACTCAAAGCCGCCATCACCAACAAAACAAACGGGATTGCAACCATTGCAGTGCGTGGAAGCGGAACATGGGTCTATCAGATCAACGAGCAGCAAGTGAAAAATCTGATAGCAGGGAAACCACGACATGTGGCAATCCATACCCTTTTCACATTGCCAGGAATACAACGGGTCACCATTGCAGGCATACCAGACAATCAGCAACTACCAGAAGACCCGACCTCTATTCATCTGCTTATCCTGTATGGTGCTTCTTGACAGGAAAAGGAAAACACACTACCATCCAAACCATATGACAGCGTATCATCTAAGACCTACCAGTATGCCATCGTTGACAGCTTTAGACGCCAAAGAGAAACGCCGGAAAGTGCTTGAGGCTGTACGGGAGCGGAGAAAAATCAACTATACCAACTTTTATAAAAAGATACGGTTGCAAGCAAGCGATGATCTTGCTACAATTGCCTAGCTTATGAACAATGACGAGTTACTAGAAAAAATAAATAAACGGTTTGACACCTTAGAGCATGGACAAAAGCAGCTTGAACAAGGACAAGCGCAGACCAACACCACAGTAGCGCAGATTAAGACAGTGGTAGAGACTCTTGAAGCAGTGCAGAAAGATATACGGGCAGAAATGGCAACAAAAGCCGATGTGCTGCATTTGGGAGTAAAGGTTGACAAAGTGAGAAAGCGGGTAGAAGGTATCGAAGAATACGAAGGTATCCACAACCCTGACAAGAACTAACCCACTATAGGATATGGTTTAGTTTTTTGGGGAGGGTAGTTTGTGTTTATTTAACCTCAATGTATATGCCTCAAAAGCACCAACTATATTCCTCAGTTAGACATATCTCTATACCTCAAAAGAGCATATATCTGTGTCGGCAGTGGTCAAAGAAGGAATGTTGTGGTAGAGTGAAGGGCAGAAAACCTTTGAGAGGTGGAAGGCCCACATGATAACCGTCACCGTTCATTGTCCCCATTGCGGGAGCGAAGACGTCGTGCGAAATGGTCGAGCCCCGAATGGAAAGCAGAAGTATCGCTGTCGAGCATGGAAGAAGCAAAGTCGGGAAAATCCGACTCCGAATGCGTATCCAGAAGCACGAAGAGAAGAGCTATTGAGAGCCTATGAAGAGCGAAGCAGTTTACGAGGAATCGAGCGGACATGTGGAGTGTCGAGAGCATCAGTGATCTCATGGATAAAAAAAAGCAGAAAAGCTGCCAGCCTTGAGCGAAACGCTGGTCGTGCCGGATGCCAATGATGCAGATGCGGTGATCCTGGAATTGGATGAATGGTGGTCCTTTGTGCTGAAGAAGACCAATCAAGCGTGGATCTGGATAGCTGTATGCCGAAAGACGCGTCAAGTGGTGGCGTACGCGAGTCGGGAGATCGAAGTGAAAAAACCTGCCGCCGGTTGTGGGAAGCCATTCCTCAAGCCTATCGTAGAGGGCATTGCTACACCGATTTTTGGAAAGCCTACCAGGCAGTGATTCCAGAAGAGCAACATACAGCGGTAGGAAAGGAAACAGGAGAAACGGCACATGTGGAGCGCTGGAATAACACGCTGCGACAACGTTTGGCTCGTTTTGTTCGCAAGACGCTTTCTTTCTCCAAATCTTTGTTTATGCATGATGCTTGTCTGCGCCTCTTTCTCCATCGCTACAACCGTGAACGGGCCAGCATTCTCATGTGAGCCACTACCCAAAATCGGAAAGGCCGTGTCCATCAACGAGTTCAGCACCACAAGTACTGCCACTATCAGCATAACGGTCAATTGTGGTCGGAAGTAGCCGATAATGCGGGCGACGAGTTGATTATCCTTATACGTCCGGTCATATGTCTCAGCATCCAGGCCATCCATGATGAAGCCCATCTGTGCAATCTCCTTTGTTGAAATCAGGCCATCCGTGCTACGGCCCTACGGACCCTTAATCGTCGAGTAAGTGTCCTGAGGCAGAACGTAGGGGTACCTCTTGTAGCTGCCCTGTAATCTTGGCATCATAATGTATGAAAATGCGCCGGTACAACTCGCAGCGTTCAAGCAGTTCGGCATGCGTACCCTGATCGATTAACATGCCCTTTCTCAAGACCAGGATTTTGTCGGCCCAGCGAATCTGTGAGAGGCGATGGGTGATCAGCAGCGTGGTGCGTCCCTCTAACAGGCGGCGAATAGCCTTCTGTATCTCGTCTTCCGTCGCGCTGTCAATGGCACTGGTTGAGTCATCTAAGATCAGGATGCGCGGGTCAGTCAACAGGGCGCGAGCAATGGCGATGCGCTGGCGTTGTCCACCTGAAAGAGTGACGCCGCGTTCCCCAATCACTGTCTTGTAGCCATCCTTAAAGTTCAGGATAAAGTCATGGGCCTGGGCATCGTGGGCAGCCTGTTCGATAGCTGTCGCATCGGCTTTCTGCCCCAGACCATAGGCGATATTATCGGTAATCGAGCGCGAAAACAGGAAGATGTCCTGCTCAATCGTCGAGACCTGCGAGCGCAGGGCATCCATGCTCCAGCTGCGTACATCCACACCATCGATCAGGATGCGCCCCTCATCAACATCGTAGATGCGGTTGACGAGCCTGGTCAGTGTACTCTTGCCTGCACCGGTCTGACCAACGATAGCCACGGTCTGCCCCGGTTCCGCATGGAAGGAGATATTTTTCAAAACGGGCGTATCCCCATAACTAAAGGTCACATTCTCAAAGACAATATCACCATGCATCTCTCCGCTATAGCCACCCTCGTTCTCATCCAGTTCCGTCTCCTCTTTCAGAATCGTTAAAATGCGCCCGGCTCCCGCTATGCCTAGCTGCACCAGGTTAAACGACCAGATGGAGATGAATGTTGGGAAGCGGATGATATTCATCAAGCCCATATAGGCCACCAGGTTTCCAACCGAAAGCTGGTTGTGGCTCACCAGGTAGAGGCCGTGCAAAAAGGCACCCGTCAGGGCCACCACCAGCAGCAGAGGAGGCAGGTAGCGAGCCTGTATCTCTCCATTCTGGATAAAAAAGTCTCTATACCTTTTGGCATTCTTTTCAAACTTCCCCTGTTCCTGGCTCTCCTGGGCAGTCGATTTCACCACTTCAATGCCCGAAACCGCCTCGGTCAATACCGAGTTCATCTTGCCAAATTGCTCTCGCATATTATCGGAGACAGGTTGCAGCTTGCGCGAGTAATCCCACAAAGCGATCACGAAGACAAGCGTATACAATAACGGGGCCAGCAGCAATTGTGGGTCGAGCAACCCGATAAAGGTAATAGTAATAAACAGGCTGGTGAACGAATCGAAGATGGAGTCAACCCCAGGCACAATCATGTCGCTGAGTCGATTCATATCATTTGCAGCACGAGCCATGATGTCGCCCACGCGCTGGCGATTGTGAAAGGTCTGGCTTTTGCCCAACAGGTTCACATAGAGTTCGTCGCGTGCGTCCGTTGCCAGCCGTTTCCCCAGAATCTCGGTCGAGAGGCGGGCCGACAGGTCGACCACGCCGCCAACCAGCACGACCCCAAGAATAAGAAGCGCGATTTGCAGCAACTGGCTACGGCCCGCTGCTCCTTGCAATACAGCTGTGAAGGCCGCCCCTGTGAGGATAGGGACGGTGGCATAAAACGTATTGGTGATGATCGATGCCAGCATAAAACTGGCGACAAATGGCTTATAGCGCAATGCGTGTGAGACGATCCAGCGTATAGGACTACTGCGGTTATAGTGGTATTCATTGGCGACGGTAAATTCTCTGTTAGACAAGCAGGCACCTCCGGCAGATCAGGGTCATTGGCAACTTCCAATGGTGCTCATCTTCTCGTCCTCGTTCTCGCAGGATGCATTCGTAAGAGAGATGGACGCCCGGGATACTGGATTCGCCCTTTGAGGGAGAGGGGTTGTGCGGCGATGACGACGTGGAACGACTCATTTTCTGGACACATCGAACGAGCTCTCTTGTTCTTCCTCACCGCTTCATGCCGATCGAGCGGAGGTAATTGGCAAGATGTGCATTGAACGTCGCCCCCTCACCCCATTCGGGATGCGTCAGGTGCAGCGCTTGAAACGCGAGCGGAAGGACATGAGACGTGAAGAGCGGCACATCCATATCCGTCAACAGCCCGCGGAGTCGCTGCGGAGCAGGTGCAAACCACTGCCATCCTCCTTCTCCTTCACTTCCCGGCAGAATGCCGAGAAATCGGGTGTGCGGGTCAGCTCCGCCGCGCGCATATCCTAACGCAGACAGCGTCTCCTCTGATGCACCATCAGATGGTCTCCCACTCACCCAGCGATGAACCGTTTGGAAGAGGTCCGCATCGGGAAGCGCAAGCAGATCCACCTGAACCTGCCTGGCAAAGATGTGCGTTTGCCTATTCGTTTTCATATGATATTCCTCAGATTCGATCGTGGTATTGGTTCCGCCTCTTTTCCCTTGCTCGCCTCTCGGCCTCGTGACGATACGTCATGTAGCCAAAGGCGCAAACAAAGATCGCGAGGACGAGGAACAAGAGGATGAATGGGGACATCATGGTATTCCTTTTCTGTTGTATCCCTGACGTACTTCTTAACGCACATTGGTGAAGGGTATGCCGGGAGGAGAAGTGCATCACAGCGTGGTGCATGACGTGAACTCCTTACGAGAAGATGATGTATCCTAGGCTTTCCCTCATCCCCATCAGGTATTCCAGAACTCATACCAGATGCGTTCGTGCAAGTTCTTCTCTAGTATAGCATAAATTGCGGAGATACCGTCTGATACCCATGCTTGATGAAACTTGACTCGATTCGTCGCCAGTCTTGGCGCAAAATCAGTTTTCTTCATATCCCGCTCTTCGTTTCGTCTCCCGAAGAACGGCACCTTCTCCGTCACTGCCATGGATGACCACATCGCCCACGCGTTCGAGATGAGGCACTTCGCGCCGGACGGTATCAGAGAAGTGCTGCGTCTCCTGAACCTTTTGTTTGCCAACAATGAGTTCTTCCGTCACGATCGGCCGCTTCTCGATGACCACCTGTTCTTCGCGGATGGGAATCCTGATGGTCTCGCCCGCGGCTAGTTCGACTAGCGTGCCGATTGGGTCACCAGATGGAGTCCCCTGCGTGGAGAGCGGGCGGTGCTCAATCACCACTTCCTCACGTTGGACTGTGACCGTGATCGTCCTTTCTTCGGTGACGGCCACTTTCCGAATGAAGACCTCGCCGACCTCGACGGGCATGGTCTGTGCTGTGAGGACCTCCTCACGCAATTGGACGGTGTGAAGATCATGGGTCAGGCTGGTCTGAGCGGTGTAGGCTCCGGAGCGGTGCAAGATGTCGCTGGCCTCCTGCTGGTGACCATACGAATGCACTGCGACGACGGAGCGGCCTGCCTCAACCTCCCACTGATAGTAGGCCGCATCCTCTGGGGGCACTCCCAGATTCACGAGGGAGTCGGCGATATTCCCGTCTTCCGCCCCTTGCCCCGACAACTTGTTCATGAGCGTCCCCAGGAACCCGCCGGTGGAGGCTCCTTGTCCCCATACCCTGATCTCATCGTCTCTCAATCCCGCACGCTGCAGTGCATCTACAGCATGTTCCATGAGCGCGCGGTCTCGAAAGACGCCGACCTTGACCGGACTTTCCGTTGTTGCCATGAGCCTTCTCCTTTGAGAAAATGTCTGAGCGGATATACTCAGGAGAGAGGCAGCGGTGGAACAAACGCTCCACCTGGTTGGCTGCTTCTCCTCTGTGTTCCGATGGGTCCTACTGACCTTGCACGCCAGCGTCGTTCCCCTCGATGTCCACCTCGCCCTGGCGCTCGATGCGGGCTTCTTCGTGGCGAACGGTGTCGGTGACCTGCTCTGTCTCCTGGACCTGCCGCTTGCCAACGGAGACCTCTCCCGTCTGCACGGTCTGCCTGGTCACATTGACCTGCTCCGCGCTCACGGGAACGCGGATGGTCTCGCCATCCTCGCCAACGGGAGTATCGGAGAACTGACCAGAGCCAGCTCGGCGCTCGATGTAGACTTCCTCGTGGGTCACCGGGACATTAATGGTCTGTTGCTCGCTGACGACCTCTTTGCGCAGATCCACTTCACCGGTCTGGACCCGTTCTTTGGTCGCCTGCAGGCGCTCTTCCTTGAGCTGCATCTTTTGCGCTCCCTGGGAGGCGCCGTTCGTTTGGCTCATGCGGCGGCTAGCATCATATGCACCATTGCGCTGCAAGATGTCAGCGGCTTCCTGCTGGCGAGCATCGTCCTTGACGGTCACGATCGTGCGGCCATTCAGGAATTCGTGGTTATAGTACTCGGCCTCATCTTGTCCAAAGCCCATCCCCTTGAGCGATTCCAGAATGCCCGCACCACCCTTGTGGACGGAATACCGGATCTGATTCTCGCGAAATCCGGCATCCTGCAGGTCTTTCATCGCCTGCTGCGCCTGCTGCTCATCTGCAAAGACGCCGGTGACGGTGGAACGATTGGTTGTGGTCATGTTTGTTCTCCTTCATTGTATCTGTAGAAACTTTAGCGGGCGGGGCGCACATGCCTTCACCCATGTTCATCCAAGGAATGCACTAGCGGGGCTGGCGCATCCGATCTGGTTGTGTCTGTGTACCGTTGTACAGCTGTTGCGCCTGAGCGGTCTGCTGTTGCGCCTGGATCTGCGTAGCGGCATCGCTTACCGTACTCTCACCACGCGACAGCCACTTGCGTGCCGTATCCTGTCCACCCAGGCCAAAGGCCAGACCAAGAGCAATCGCCGCTGATCCAACGATGGCAGTAAACAGTATATTGAGAAGCGCAGGAGCAATTTGCAATTGTTCGAGCGCGATGAGGGCAGCAAAGCCGATGATGGCGTAACGAGCGAGGTTGGCAAACAGGTTCGGGTTGCCAACATTGGCGCTGGCGGTCGCACCGCGAACAATATCAGCCACCACAGTAGCGGCCAGAGCGCCTAAGAAGAGCACAAGAATGGCCACAAAGACGTTGGGAATGTAGGCAATGAGCTGATTGAGAATGGTACTGACGGCGGGTAAGCCAAGTGCATCGGCGGCTGGGACCAGGAAGACAAGCAAAAGGAACCAGTACACGATTTTTCCCAAGATTCCAGCCGAATCCATTTTGACGCCCATGCGCTGTTCCAAGCGTGTCAGGCCGATGCGTTCTCCTAAGCGATCAAAGCCGATCTTTCGAAGTAAGAAGGTCAACGCTTTGCTGACGGCGGTCGCCACAAGCCATCCGACGAGCAGAATGATCAGAAAGCCAAGCAAGCGCGGGATGAAGGTGAGCACGAGGTCCAGCGCATTGGACAGTGCCGAGAGGATCGCCTCTCCCCAGTTGGTAATAACGGGCATAATACTATTCTCCTTGTGTGAAACATGTATGTTTGTTCGCGCTCGTGAGGGAGCGAAACACGATGGTAGACGACATCTTTCAAAAAAGTCGCGCTGAGCTGATACCTTCAGGTATGGTCGTACAATGACATCCCTTTGTGTTAAGGGCGTACCATAGGGTCTTCGCGTCTGCCAGAGGCAGTAACCCCTCTCGTGACATGGTCATTGACGAAGAAGCCGATGGCGGCGGCACCCAGGCCCACGACCAGGTGAAGCACATTATCCGCAGCGTTCACATGCATCAGACCAAGCAACCTCTGGCTAAAGTACAGAGCTGGAACGAGACCCGCCAGGCCGACCAGTAAGTAGATGACACCGAAGATCTGGTTGAAGCGTCGTGACCAGCCAGTGAAAGCTGCCGCAAGTCCCAGGATACCCGTCAACAAATGAACCAGGTTATGGACGAGATCCACGTCAAAGCCAAACACGCTACCGCTGGTGGTATCAAAAATCAAACCAACAACGCCTACAATCAAAAACACGATACCTATGGCCAGTGCTACTATCCGATTAATAGTCCAGGTTGAAGCCGATGTTGACCGATCTACCATAAGAATTGTCTCCTTTTCTTGTTGAAAAACGAACAGGTATTTCAAAAAGGTTACATATGTCGCAACCTTACCATAGAGACGACACCGTGAGTAAAAATGGGTATAAATGATACAGCCAATATTTCGTAGTTTTGGACAACCCATTATGAAACCCTATGCCAGTGATCTCTCTGATCGAGAATGGACCATCGCTTCCACCCTTGATCCCCCCAGCCAAGCCGGGAGGCTGCCCCAGAAGCGTCGATATGCGGCAGATTCTCAATGGGATCTTTTACGTGCTGCGCAGTGGCGGCGCCTGGCGTCTGCTTCCCCATGACTATCCGGCCTGGTCCACCGTCTATGATTACTTTCGCAAGTGGCGCAACGACGGGGTGTGGGAGCAGATGGTGACGACGCTGCGGGAGCGCCTGCGCGTGCAAGCGAGGCGCAAGGCAACCCCAGTGCTTGCCGCCTACCAGGCGCGTCAACAGCAGGAACGTTTGAAGGCAGGAGCGGCGTGGGAAGATCACCTCCTGGTGTTCTGCAATCGCCACGGGGGGTTCTCATCGCGGCGAGCACGCGTGCGCACTTTTACCGGCTCTTGAAGCAAGCCGATTTACCGCCAATGCATATTCACGATTTGCGGCATACGGCAGCCACCCTCTTTCGGAGTATGGGCATAGACCTCAAAGTGGTGCAAGAGATACTCGGGCATAGTCAGGTAGAGATGACCTTGAACGTGTACTCCCATGTCCTCCCTCAATGCAAACGGCGGCCATTGAAAAGATCGATCGTCTGTTTCAGTAGGGTTTTGGGGCCCAGAACTGTCAGAGAACTGTCAAACGGGGGGTTCTGGAACGGCGTGTCAGTCCAGACCCCCTTGCGAGGCCGTTTCGCCTGCGGGTGCGCATGCAGGGCGGCGTGACACCATCTGTAAGCATTAGCTTCTTTTCCCGATAGCTTTTATGAGGAGCGAGCGACGGACAGTGCGCGCTCCTCATAAAAACCTCATCACTAAATTATCCAGAATGTTGTATATTCTAGAGAAAAGCTACTTCCAGGCCAAATACAGGGCAAGGATTTGAGAAAGTGTTAGTAGAACAGTCAGGTAGTGAGAACGAGATAGATATGTCCCGTCGTGGTGCAAGGTTGCGCTCCCCTCATTGGGTCTACTTGCTGATAGCACTGCTGTTACGCATCTGGCTGATAGTGCATACAAAGGGCGTGATCGACGGAGACGAGGCAGTGTTTGGGATCCAGGCTGAACATATTTTGCGTGGTGAGCACCCGGTCTATTTCTATGGTCAAGTCTATATGGGAAGCCTCGAAGCCTACTTAGTAGCAATACTATTTGCTATTTTTGGTTCTTCTGTATGGGTACTACGCTCCGAACCAGTATTACTCTCGCTTGTTCTCGTTTTCTTAACCTGGAAATTGGCCGCAGTCCTCGCTGCCATCCTCTGCTCGATGTTATTTCATGAACATTGCAGCATTGCTGGCCGCTATTGCACCGCTCTACGATACTGTGATCACAACGCGCCTGCTGGGTGGTTACGTTGAAACCTTTGTACTGATACTATTCCTGTTTATTGCCGCATTACGCCTGATCCAACGTTGGAGTAGTAGGGCGTCAATTCTGGAATTGGCGTTACGCTGGTCTAGTATTGGCTTTATGCTTGGCCTCGGATTCTGGATCAATCCTTTGATAATTTCCGCAGTCCTGGCTACGGCGTGCTGGTTTAGCGCGTACTGTATCACAGAGATTATACACTTGCTGCGTTATGGAAAATCCTCATCAGGTCGTTCAGCATCCTTTTTCTTGCTAAGTTTCGGTGCAATACTAGCAGTTGTTCCCGCGTTTATCGTAGGGAGTGCTCCTGCCCTCTATTGGGGTGCAACGCATCAATGGAATAACGTAACGTATCTGCTACAACGAGGGGGAGGTACACAGATTGCTACAATGGTTGACCTGGCGCAAGTATATGTATCCTGTGCAGCTCCACGGGTCATTGGTGGAGCACTCCTGCGAGAAAATGCTGTATTGCTGTCTTTACACGCCCTCCCATTGTTGCTAGGGTTGGCTAGCATCCTCGCCAGTCTTGCTTTTGTCATTAGCTCATATTTTCGGCAGATGGTCATAGCACGCCAGGTACAGCGTCTGGTAGCTTTCCCACTGCTCTTTGCAGGCTGGAATGCTTTCTTTTTCGGTATAGGGAGTGGGCCTACGGATTGTTCACAAGATGCGCTGGGGCGTTATGCAGCGCCTCTGATGCTGGTACTACCACTTTTTGTTGCGGCCAGTTTGACTGGTGTATATAGATGGACTCATGACCATAATGGGCGAATACAAGGATTTGGACATCTCTCCTGGTCATTTGCAAAAATACACACCATCCTTTTTGCGGTGCTGTTGCTATCTCTTTGCATGCAAGTGTTGAGCTACGGTCTAACGGATCCAGACTATACCTTTCAATCGCCCTCCTGTTTGATCGCTCCGGTCACGAATGATCCTATCATTGATTATATGCAACAGGAACATATAAAATATGCCTGGGCTATTAGCTGGATCGGTTACCCAATCGTATTTAAAACGAATGAAACGATCATACTAGCTGATCCTCGCCCTCTCATAGCTCATGCAAATAGTCTTGGACGCATCCCGGAATATGTAGAAACTGTGCTCAATGCCGATCGTCCCAGTATGCTCGTCTTTATAAACTACTCCGGGTACTTGATAGCAAGCAGGTGACGTATCGTACAAGACGCTTCCCAGCTTTGTCAGGAAGAGACTTACTTCTAGTGACGCCGCTCAATCGTACCTTTTCGCCGTTGGAACTGCCATCCTCACAATCAATTTTTGCGCCCTGTGGTGGATAGTCCAGTCCCGATAGGCTGATACACCACATACCCATCCAGCACGAACTGGCGATAATGCCCGCTTGAGAGGCCTGGATTACG